>OAUF01000614.1_pt1 | contig 21342 bp, 18 predicted proteins | sample 1495111 | NCBI WGS metagenome assembly OAUF01 (sample SAMEA2580002, study PRJEB22360) | human gut metagenome | reverse complement strand
GCTCGCGGCGGACGTGATCGCCACGTTCCTGCCGCGCGAGGTGGTGGACAGCCTGTACTCCGCCATGCAGAAGTGCGGTCTTGAGGTTGCTAGCCTGACGCTGGAGCCGATCGCCGCCATGAACGCGGCGATTCCGCAGAGCCTTCGTCTTTTAAACCTCGCTCTGGTCGACATTGGCGCGGGTACCTCGGATATTGCCGTGTCAAAGGACGGCGGCGTGGTGGGCTACACCATGGCCACCATCGCGGGAGACGAGGTTACCGAAGCTCTGATGCGCGAATACCTGGTGGATTTCCCCACAGCGGAGAAAATCAAGATGAAGCTGGGGCAGGAGGAGGACGTTTCGTTTCAGGACATTCTGGGGTTGGAGCAGCAGATTTCGGCGGCGGAGCTGAAAGAAAAGGTTACTCCCGTACTGCGGCGCCTGGCGGAAGAAATCAGCGGGCAGATTCTGAAAGCGAACGGCGCAGCGCCCAGCGCCGTGTTTCTGGTGGGCGGCGGCAGCAAGCTGCCGGGGCTGTGCGCCTGTGTGGCGGAGCTTTTGGAGCTCCCCCCTACCCGCGTCGCGCTGGGCGGGCGAAATTTTTCCACTTACCTGACCAAGGCCGACCCGTCGCTGACCACCCCCGAATTCGCTACGCCGCTGGGAATCGCCGTTTCCTCCGCGCTGAACCTGATCAGCGACAGCTTTACGATTCTGCTCAACGGCGCGAGGGCCAAGCTGTTCCGCAGCAACAGCCTTTCGGTGCTGGATGTTCTGCTCATGAACGGCTGGCGGCACGACCAGATGATGGGGCGCTCCGGCAAAAGCCTGGTATTCGAGCTCGACGGAGAAAACAAAGTGATCTACGGGGGACACCCCACACTGGCCAAAATTCAGCTCAACGGAAGGGATGCGTCTCTCTCCGACACAGTGCGGGCGGGCGATTCCATTCTTTTTGAGCCGGCGCAGAACGGCAGGGACGCCGCGCTGACGCTGGGCGATGTGATCGACCTGCACTCCCCCGGAACGGTTTTTCTGGGCGGCCAAGAGGTTGCCCTCGGCCTGCGCGCCGTGATCAACGGCCGGCACGCCGGAGCAGGCCATCCACGCCCGCGACCGGGTGCGCACCCGGCCCGTCAGCACGCTGGAGCAGCTGTTATCCTTTGCCGGTGTGCCGGAGGGAACGCCTTTTCTGGTGAACGGCGACGCGGTTCCCCCGCACACGCTGCTGCGGCCCGGCGACCGGGTGGAGCCCGTGAACTGGGAGAAATCCGAAGCGCCGTTCCCGGAAAAAGGAAAAGCTCCGCACGAGGATCTGCGGGCCGCTCCTGCCGAACCGGCGCAGCCGAAGGCAGCCGCCATGCAGCCGGATCTTTCGGATCTGCTCGCCCAGCAGGCGGCGGGCCTTGCACGGGAAGAAGGCCCGAAACCACAGACACCGGGCACCGCCGTGCTGTTCCCGGAGCCGCAGAGCGGCCTTTTTGCCGCACAGGCTGCGGAACAAGCCTCTGCCACGCAGCAGGAACAGGCACCTCAGCTCCCTACGCCGCCCGTCTTTGTGATTTTAAATGGGCGAGCCGTCCGGCTGGATGGGAAAACGGATCGTTCCCCCTACTGCCTGATTGATACGCTGAATCTGGTGGATGTCGACCTCACCACGCCGCAGGGAGCGATCGTCCTGCGCGTCAATGGGCACGAAGCCAGCTACCTGGAGCCGCTCAAGGACGGAGACGAGGTGGAAATCTACTGGGACGGCCAAATCAGGAAGCCCTGAACTCGTTGCTTCCCGCCGCATGCTGCTGCGGCGGGAATTTTTGCGTCGATTTTTTTGATTCTCCCATACACCAGACACAGGAGCGCCCCATACCTTTTAAAGAAGCTCTCATTTTTCGCGTTTCGGCACACCTATCGTTTTTCTCTATGAGCTCTTATGATTTTTTATATTTCACTAAAAGCACTCTTCTATTGTAGTCCCCGGCGAATTCCGCTATAATAACCTCACGCCGCAAGCCGAAGCGGAACTTCGGGCGACTGAGAGAGCATTGAATCATCCGCTTAGCGGTCTCGGAAACAAGCCAGATTCAGAACGTTTGTATCTGATTGGATGATATAATCACCTCACGCCGCAAGCCGAAACGGAGCTTTCTTATTGAACAGTTCAGGCAGTTTTTGGGGACTGCATCGTTATTTATCTTTAATCTGAATCAAATGCCAAAGGCCATGCAGAACGGCCAAAAGGAGCGAAATTCATGGATGACTTACTGCTGCAAATAATCGTTGTGTGCACCTGCACGTTTCTGGGGGGATTTGTTGATTCCATCTCCGGCGGCGGCGGGCTGATCACACTGCCCGCATATCTGGCCATCGGCCTGTCCCCTCACCTCGCGATGGGAACAAACAAACTTTCTTCCACCGCCGGCACACTCGTGGCGACCCTCCGTTACCTGCGGGGCGGAAAAATCCACCTGCGCACGGCGGGGATTGCGGGCGCAATGGCGCTGGTCGGCGCGGCGCTGGGGGCGCGGCTGAACATGGTGCTAAACGAAGAATATCTGCGCTACCTGCTGCTTGGCGTTCTGCCTGTCATCGCCTTTATTACCTTGAAAAAGAAGAAAAATCGGGGAGAAGCAGACGAACACGCTTTTCTCAAGCCGTCGCTGCTGACGGTGCTTTCTTTGGGCATCGGCTTTGTCATCGGCACCTACGACGGATTTTTCGGCCCCGGCACCGGCACGTTCCTGATCTTTCTGTTCACCGGACTCACCCGCTTTGATTCCACCACAGCCTCCGGGAACGCGAAGGTGGTCAACCTGATGTCCAACATTTCTTCGCTGCTCACCTTTGCGCTGGCCGGCAAGGTCATGTTTGTTCTGGGCCTGCCGGGCGCGGTGTTCGGTATTCTGGGCAACTACATCGGCTCCGGATTGGCTCTGCGCTACAACACAAAGGTCATTCGGCCCATGCTGATCGTTTCTTTGATTCTTCTGTTCTGCAAGGTGGCATACGACATTGTTCTGCCTGCATAATTCGACAAAGTAAGATTAATTGTATCCATACAGTTTAATTTTCTGCAAAATATACTAATTGTATGGTGCATGATGTCTTTTTAAGACTTTACAGAGCTCGCAAAACATACGCTACTGCCGGATGGCGAAAGAAAGCAGTGCAAGTTGCGTCTTTTCTGAAAATACAGCCGCAGATTTCTCTGCTTTTCGTCCTTTCTCCGCAAAACCGGGTAATCTATTTACCGATTGGATCATTATTTAGTCAATATACATATTGTATTCTACTTCTTTCATAACCGGCAAATTCCGTCCTTCTATCTTTCTGTTTTCCCGTTGTGCTTGTATTCTTCGGACAATTTCGACCGAATACAGGCAGAATCCCGTTCCCAAAAGCAGGTGTTTTTTACGCTTCCCGTGCCGGAGCCACTCCGGTATGGTTCGCTGAATTTCGGTATAAGCTTTCAAAAAAGCAGTGAAATTTATTACAGGAGGGAAAAACATGTCAAAAAAATACCATTTGTATCAGGTTGATGCCTTCACCGAACAGCAGTTTCGGGGGAATCCCGCCGGTGTAGTGCTGGGCGCGGATGGTCTGACAGAGATTCAAATGCAGGAGATTGCAAGGGAACTGAACAATTCGGAAACAGCCTTCGTTTTTTCTTCCGATTCCCCGGAGTATGACGTAGAGGTGCGCTTTTTCACACCGGTACGCGAGGTGCCCATGTGCGGCCACGCCACGGTGGCGGCCCACTATGTGCGCGCGCTGGAGCAGAACCTGCCCTCCGGCAGAATCATGCAGAAAATCGGCGCTGGAATCCTGCCCGTGGATATTGTGCGGGAGAACGATTCCATCCGCATTACGATGACACAAGGGCTTTTCCGCCTGGGGCACCCGTTTGACGAGGCGCAAAAGCAGGAGCTTTGTACCGCGCTGCGCCTTTCGCCCGACCAGCTGCGCGAGGGCTGGCCGATTCAGGAGGTTTCTACCGGGTTCGGCAAAATCATGGTTCCGATTCTGAGCGAGGAGGTTCTCGACAATCTGGAGCCGGATTGGGACGCGCTCTGCCGCCTGAGCGAAAAAATAGGCTGCAACGGCTACTATGTATTCGCACCGGCCCCGCAAAATGCCGACTACCTGTTCTGCGGCAGAATGTTCGCACCCATCAGCGGCGTGCGCGAGGATCCCGTTACAGGCAACGCGAACGGGCCGCTGGGCGGGTACCTGGCCCACTACGGGTTTCTGCAGCCGGTGGACGGGCGGCTGCGCTTTTCCGCTTTGCAGGGCAAGGCGATGGGCCGCGCCGGAATCATTGCGGTAGAGGTCGGCCTGCAAAACAAAGAACCGGTGGAAATCCGGATTTCGGGAAGCGCCGTGATCGTGTTCCGCGCACAGCTCGAGCTGTAATGAGCAATCCTCAAGAGGGAATCTGCCGCCGGCAGATTCCCTCTTTTGCTGATCCGATAGATTTTAGAAGCCGAAACCGGCAGAAAGCGGAAAAACAGGCCGTTTCCCACTGAAAAGCATTTCCGCTTTACAGCGAAAAGGCATTTGACTTTGCTCCCCTCGCCGGGATTTTGCGATTCGGCCCGGCAAAAATGCCGCGGCGCTTTCCCGATGCAAGGGATTCCCTTTACAGCAAAAAAGCTCCCTGCTTGAGCAAAAGAGCATACTTCTCTTGAAAGCAGGGTAAAAAAAACGCCTTCGGAACCAGCCGAAGGCGTTTTCATCAATAGTATCAATCGTATTTATTGCGGTAGTATTTATCATTGAGCAGCCGCTTTTTCTTCGTCGGAAACGGATGGCGGCGATAGCGCTTGCGGCCCGGCCCACCCGGAGGCGGCCTGCGAAGAGTGCTGAGCAATACGATCACGACGATCAGAATTCCAAGGCCGATCAATGCCCAAGAGAGAACGCCCCACCAGTTCATGGTTTTCGGCGTTTGTACCTCCACGCCCGAGCCGATCAAATTCTCCACCTCGCTGACTGAGCCGACCGGCGGCAGAGAAATGCCGGAAGAGGGAACCTCCGAAACGCCCCAGAACTCCCCTGCCTCGCTGCTGGAGATTTCAGAGGAAGAGGCCCGCGACGGCGGCACAACCTTTTTCTTTGTCGGTTTGGAGGAAGCGCTGCGGGACGACGACGCCTTGGAGGACACCGGAGTGGAAGACGAGCTCGCCGGTTTGCTTGCGGCGGAAGACGATACCTGCGGCGGCGGCGCGCTGCTGACCGGCGCCGAAGAGCTTTGCTGCCCCGGCGTGCTGACCGGCGCGGAGGCCGTGTCGCCCGGGTTTGTTTGAGACTGGCCCTGCACGGCCGGTTCGGCCGAGGTTGCCAGAACCGGTGTGCAAATGAGGGAAAAGCCCAGTATCAGTGTCAGCATAGACACCATTACCCGTTTTCTTCTGAACATGTGCGATTCCTCCATCGATTATTCCTGCACTGGTTCCACATTTCAAAGCCTGCTGTCTTTCTCACACAAACAAGTATAACAAAAATCGTCGTAAAAAGCAATCTTTGAACCTATTTGTAAGCTTTTTGTAACGGAATCTGCTCCAGGAGCTTTCGGCCTTCCTCCACAGCCGTTACCGCCACGTTTTCCGCGTTCTGAACCCACTGGTCCAACGCGGTAATATCCCATTCTCCGCCCGCTCCCATAATATGGATGCTCAGGCTGGTTTTTTCCTCGCTCACCAATATCCGAATCAGCGGCTGGCTCTGCCCAAAGCCGACCCGCGCGCTCTGGTAATCCACGGTGATCATTCCGCACACCAGCATGATCAGGCAGAGTGTTGTAAAAAACGACGCCCAAAAGCAGCGCCTTTCTTTCACGTCCTTCACGATTGCTTCTCCTTTTGCTTTGAAATATCACTGGAAAAGGCACCCTTTCTTCCCCGCCCAGCACGAGAAAGAAAGGACCGGCCATACACGAAAACAAAGGGTTACTTCAGTGCCAAAAGCGTTTTTGCAAGGGCCGCGCCGAACAGCTCGCCGGAATAAACCGCTTCGTCCAGCGTGTTGACCTCGGTGCCGACTTCTACCAGCAAAGACCCTTTCGTCATATTCAGATTGTATTGGCGCGGGCAGAAATTGAGGGGGCGCGCCAACCCGGGGTACAAATCCGACAGCTGCTTCTGAATCCGCACGCCCAGGCGGAGGTTATACTCCCAGTTCGGGAACCCGAGGGTGCCGTCGTCGTCACAGCCCGATAAAATCATGATCTGCGCCGCCTTCTTCCCGTTGATCACCGCCGTGGGCTTATACCGCGTTCCGTTCGAGGCCGTCATGGAATCGCGGTGAATATCTAAAGTGACCTGAATGCCGGGGTACTGCTTCAAGTACTTTGCCATGGTCTGCTTCGAGCGGTTATAGGAGCCGTTGTACGCCGGGGAATCGTGAATGGTCGTGTCGTGCACCACGCCGATTCCCACCGCCTTGAGCTGCGCCGCGATCGCGTTGCCCACCATCACCACGCTGCGGGTGGTGTCTGTGCTTCTGCTTTCGGAACCGGCCGGAACCGAAGCGGCCTCCTGCAACAGATAGGCCTCCGTCGTGTGCGTGTGGTAAATCAGCACCTGCGGCTTGCTGTCTGCTTGTATTTTGACCGCAGGTGGCTTTTCCAATTCCGCTTTGATGTCAATTTTGTGATTTTGATTGGTATTTTTTACAAAGATATTCTGATACTGCACGCCGGAGTTTTGAATTGCCAGCTCCTGAATCGGCGCGCCGGAGCCGCAGCGTGGCCGCCGGGACCCGCTGGCCGCAGGCGCCTGGCTTGGTGCCGGCGGGGCCTGCGAGCTGCCTGCCTGCGCCGAAGAGGAAGAAGGAGTGCTTTGAACCTCCGCCGGGTTGCGCACCGCTTTGGAGGATTCCTCCGGCTGGTTGTGCTCCGTTTCGGGATTTTCATCGATGTCCTCTTCCGTAAGGCCTGTACGCAAAAGCTCCGCCGCTCCGTCGGGCATAATAAATCCGGCGGCGGCCAGCGCCGCTGCTTCCCTTTGGGCCAGCACCTGCGGCCCAAGGCGCGCGGCAAAACAGGCGACGGAAACAACGGCGACCGCCAAAGCCGCCGCGCTGCGCAGCGGCGAGTTTCCGCCTCTCTTTTTGTTTTTATAATTGATAATTTTCATATGCTTCTCCCCAAACAGACTGCTACCTATTGGTATGCGTCAACGCTTGGGGATATACCTTCCGCTTACGGTGCGGTCAGCATGGTCAGATCCTCTACAGAAAGGCTGGGATTCAGCGCGCGGTTGATTCCCATGGCCAGCATTTGGGCCGCTCTGGATACCAGCAGATCGATCTCTCTGGGCGTGACCACCATGCGCGCGCCGCGCGGCGCCAGGCGCTCCTCGCTCCGCTCCGTGCGGGTGCGGTCGCCCCCAAACAAATCGAGTGCCAGCGTCTCCACATCCACCACGGTAGGAACGCCGATGCCGATCACCGGCACGCCCATCGTGTGCTGGTCGATGCGCGGGCGCAGGTTGCCCACTCCCTCGCCGGGGGAAATGCCGGTGTCGCTCAGCTGCACGGTGCAGCCAAGCCTGGCCAGGCTGCGCGCGGCCAGAGCGTCGATCACCACAACGGCGCACGGGTTCAGCTGCCTGCAAATACCCTGCAAAAACTCCACCGTTTCAAGGCCGGTGTCGCCCAGAACGCCGGGAGTGATCACCGCCGCGCCGCGCAGGCCGGTCAGCCCCGTCACCCGCGCAAGCTCGCCCTTGATATGTCGTGTGGCAAGCACCCGTGCCGTCGTTTGCGGGCCGAGCGCGTCCGGCGTAATCTGCCGGTTGCCGAGCCCCGCCACCAGCACAAGTCCCTCCTGCGGCAGCAGCGCCGCAATTTCCTTTCGCAAAAGCTCCTGGCACTCGTCCTCCAGATCTACTGTGTCTGAAATCGGGGGCATTTCGAGCGTGACATAATTCCCCATTTCTTTATTGAGCTGCTTTGCTCCCTCCGGCCCCTCTACGCGGATGCGCGTGATTTTGCAGCTGCCGTGCTGTTCCTCGGTCTGCGAAATATCGGGGAACGGATGCGTAATCGTTTCGGTGGCTTCAATCGCCAAATCCGTGCGAAAAATCATTGCATTTTCTCCTCTCTTGTGATATACTTACTGAGTTATTAAGGCCTTGCGAAAAGGTAGAAAAAATTCTTGCATTTTTTCTTTTTTTGTGCTAAGATTTTTGTTATATGACAGATGCGACAAAGGAGGTGTGACTATGCCGAATATTAAATCAGCCAAGAAGCGCGTTAAGGTAATCGCTACCAAAACTCTTCAGAACAAAGCGATCAATTCTGCTTTGAAAACAGAGATTAAGAAGGCCAACCTTGCTCTTGAGGCTCAGGCTGAGGACAAGGCGGAGGCTGTTCGTATTGCGATAAAGAAGATTGACCAAGCTGCTGCTAAGGGAATCCTTCACAAAAAAACCGCCGCCAGAAGGAAGTCTGCCCTTGCCCGCAAGCTGAACACAACCAGTGCGTCCTGATCCGGTTGTTTTCAAAATCTTTGTATTGAAAAGCAGAGCGTTGTGCTCTGCTTTTTTTACTTTTGCAATACCGCTTGGTTGCAGCTTTTCGCGTTCGTCCGCTTCCCCTGGCGCCTGAATTCTTTCCAGACGGTGAAAAAGGGTTGATTCATTTCACCTGCGGCGGGGATGAGCGTGGTATTTTTTACTTTTTCATCACAAACCGCATGTGAATTGACTTTTGCATCATTTTTGGGTATCATAAAGACAAACAGATGAATGGAATGAACACTGGGAAGCTTAATTTGTTTTTGGAGGCGTTTTGTAATGAGGAAAAACAATACGTTGGCACTGATCCTTGGAATTGTTTCCGCTGCCGTTGCGGTAGCCGCTATCGTCACGACCACTCTTCTGTTCCTTGAAAAGAAGAAAAAGGATGAAGAAGAGCTGGAGCATTATTTGGATTACTCCATCCAGTAAGTGAAAGCAAAAAAACCGGGCAGGGTAACAGGAGCTTTTGTTCCCGTTCCTGCCCGTTTTGTTTTGTTACGACTTATCACCCGGCTTTGCAATGAGCGCCGCAAGGTAGCCGAAGAATACCGCCGCCGCGATCCCCGCCGCGCTGGAGGTAACGCCGCCCATCAGCGCGCCGAGCAGGCCATGCTCGCGCACCGCTTCTTGCGTCCCCTTGGCCATGGTGTAGCCAAAGCCGGACAGCGGCACCGTGGCCCCGGCTCCGGCAAACTGCACCAGCGGCTCATACAGGCCGACCGCCGTTAAAACGACGCCGAGCGTGACAAACATCACCAAAATCCGGGCAGGGGTCAGCTTTGTTCTGTCGATCAGTATCTGACCGACCACGCAGATCAGACCGCCTACCACAAAAGCCTTGATATATTCCATGGATTCAGATCCTTTCCGTTTTTTCAAGGTCTATTGTTTCCGCCTCGCCCTGCAATTATGTATCGCAGAGCGGACGAACCGGCCCTCTGCCCAAACCGGCGGTTTTGCCGCCCGTTCTGCGCGGAGCAGCCGGCGCGTTTCTCCCGCGGTATTCTGGCACAGCAACATTCACCGTAAGGAGTGATTCCACTGAAAAAAATGATTTTCTTTGACATAGACGGAACCCTGCTCGCCTCCGGCAAAGAGGGGTATTTTGTGCCGGACGGCACGCTGCAGGCCATCCGCCTGGCAAGGCAAAACGGGCATGGAGTGGCCATCTGCTCCGGCCGTCAGGAGCCGTTCATCCAAAAGATGTTCGGGGACTTTTTTACAAGCTACATTGCGATGAACGGTACGCACGTAGTATATGAGGGAGAAACCATTCTGCAAAAATTCTTTTCCCCCGAGCGTGTGCTCGAAATCATGGAGCATTTTGATTCGTTCGGCGTTTCCTATAACTTTGTCGGCATGCGCCACGGCTGGGGCCGCAATTTAACCCCTGAAATGACCGCACTTTTGAACCGGGTTTACAATCTGGGGGATTACATCGTCACCAACTGGGAACCGGAGCAGGTGCAGGCCGGCGCGGTGGACTGCATCTTTGCCGACCGGGGCCACTACGAGAGATGCCGCCCTGCGTTCACCGGTTCGATGGTGCTGAATCTGCACCCAGGCGGCCACTCGGGCGATTTGTCCTTCCCGAATCAGGACAAGGCCGAGGCCATCCGCTTTTTCTGCCGGCACGCCGGAATCGACCTGAAAGACACCGTGGCCTTCGGCGACGGAACGAACGACGTGACCATGCTGAAAGCCGTGGGGGTGGGCGTGGCCATGGAAAACGGCGTGCCCGAAGCCAAAGCCGCCGCGGATTATGTCACGGATTCCATGCTCTGCGGCGGAATTGAAAAGGGCCTGCGGCATTTGGGCCTGATCTGACCAGGAACGCGCTGCGCGAATCAAACGATTTTGCGGCCGCGCGGCTTTTGAGATGCCCGGGGAAGGAACACGCTTTCAAAGCAAACGCATCACAACAGGCGATGAGACGGGTGCGCCGTCTGCGCCGAGGGGGAAACAATATGCCAACCGCACTTTTGCTTGTGTTTGAAGTCGTCGGCACGGTGGCTTTCGCGATTTCGGGTGCTATTATCGCTATGCAGCACAAGCTGGATTATTTCGGAATTTTTCTGCTGGCCGTCACCACTTCCATCGGCGGCGGCGTTTTGCGAGACGTCATTCTGGGGGTGTCTCCCCCCGTGGGACTGGTGAACCCCATGTATCTGATCGTCGCGTCGATCACCACGTTCCTTCTGCTGGCGCTTGGCCGCTTCCGCCGGTTTGTGAACGGCGGAAGCCCCGTCTACACGTGGAGCTACTATATTTCCGACGCCCTGGGCCTTGGGGTGTTCACCGTAATCGGTGTGGACGCCGCGATTTCCGCCGGGTATGAAAAGGAAGGCTTTCTGTGCATCTTTGTCGCCATGCTCACCGGCGTGGGCGGCGGCATGATCCGCGACATTCTGGTACAGCGGATTCCCGTGATTCTGCGGCGCGAAATTTACGCTCTGGCCTCTGTGGCGGGCGCGCTGCTGTATTACCTGGCCCGCATGTACATTCCGCATTCCATTGCCGTGCTGCTCAGCGTAGTCCTCACCGTGAGCATCCGGATGCTCAGCCTGTACTTCAATATACACGTTCCCTCCATTGCGTCACAGGAGGATCAGGAGAAACCGAACCCATCCGAATAACATAAAAAGCGCCCCGAACCGGTTCGTATTCCCGGTTCGGGGCGCTTTGTTCTGCAGGCTGTTATTTGCTTTGCAGGCGAACCTCAAGGCCGACACTGCCGATTTCGGTGTTGATCTTCGTGTTGGAATCCACCGGATAAGCGCATACGCTCTCTTCGCTTTCCACCACCTTGGGCGGCAAAATGTCGCAGACGACATTCCTTTCTGACAGGGCGATCATCGCCTTGCCGCTGATGATATTGGAGATCTCACCGATTGCGGAGGTGACAAAGTCGTCCACCTCACTCACTTCCATTCCGCCGGTCATGATGCGCACCATTTCGAGCATCGTTTCTTTCGGGAACGTGTACAGGATATCGCCCGTCAAATCGCCGATAACGCCGATGGAAATGGTCAGGTTGCCGCAGGCGTCCTCCCCGGGGGCAACGGCGCTCTCCGAGACCTTCTGCAGGTCGAGCATCAGCTCGAACACCTCGCGGGTTGCTTCAAAAAAGGAAAGGTGCAGTGTGTTATTCATGGGTCTCCTGCTCCTTTCTCCTGGCAAAATCCGCAATCTTCTGGTCCTCAGAGGCCACGTGGTTGATCAGCCAGGCCAGCAGGCGCCCCGCGAACTGCTGCATCAGCTGCTCCTGATTGCTGCTCTCCTCATATTGGCGGGAAACGCTCACCACATAGGCCACCATTTCCTGGTGCAGCTTTCTGTGCGACGGCAGCTCGGGATACCCCAGCTCGCGCTGCAGGTTTTCCTCATCGTGAAAATGCGTAACCACATAATCCTTCATAAAATCCAGGGTCCGGTTGACCTGTTCGGTCTTCTGCTCCCATGGAATGGGCTTTCTGACCGTCTCAACAAAATCGGTTACACGCCGAAACAGCTCCTGATGCTGCTCGTCGATCAGCGGAACCCCAAGCATATATTTTTCTTTCCAGAGCATGGTAACTCCCCTTTCACTCAACGCATTCGCGGTAATTCGACATTTTCCGCAGTATTCACCAGTATGATACCATATTATTCCTCCAAAAGGAATCCCCGCGCAGGACGCCCAAACAAGAAAAATGTTTTCGGCATTCCGGGCGGGGAAGAATTCATGCGGGAATTTTTTTCGACGCAGTCTGAGCGGCCAGATTGGGAACGATCTTCTGCGGGGGCTTCAGTTCCTCTTTTTTCTGCGCGGGCGCTTTCGCCGTGGGATCCGGCAGAATCAGGGGCTTGTGCAAATCGCACGCATCGTTCCACTGCTGAACGGAAACAGAGGCCGAAGTCATGTACCATTTTTTCTGCGGCAGACGGTACGAAATCATCATGCGCAGCGTGTCGCCGTCCGCATACACGGTGCTGCGGTACAGCCACGTGTTATGCAGGATGACCGGGTTGTCACTGGGGTAGAACGGCACGCCCTTTGTAAAGTGGATGCCATCGGTGGATTTGGACAAGAACAGCGCAAAGGAATACTCCTTCTGCCGAATGCCGGTCTGGAGCAAATAGTAGACGCTCTGGTAGTGAATGATATCCTGATGCCACGGCAGGTAGCCCTCCGGCAGCTCGATGGAGCATGGCTGCGGGTCGCTCCAGGCCGTCCCGTTGGCGCTTTCTGCGTGCATCAGCCGCTTTTGAGCCGTGGTGTACCAAAATTGATACCTGTTATCCTCATAATTGACGGCAAGGCTGATCAGGCCCTTGTTCGATTTCTGCATCAGCTGCGGCACAGACCAATTCAGCCCGTCCTGACTGATGGTGCGGTAATAATAGTCCGTGCCGGAGTCCGTATGCCTCGTCTTTGGGTTGCCCTTATTGTAGCGGTACCACATCTCCATTTTATTTCCGCACATCACAAGGTGGGAATCGGAATAGTGCGCGCCGATCTTCACGTCGGAGGGTACCCCCGTAATCGGGTTTTTCAGGCCGACGGGCGTCACCCACGTTTTCCCGTCATTTGAGGTGACAATGCAGGGATTTTCAAAGTCGTCATTTCCAAAAGGGTACGGTGTGACGGACATCCAGTATTGATACCCGTTCCAGCGCTTGGGGAAATACAGAATTTTGGGATGCGTGACCTGATTGTATCCGTCATATGTAGGAACAGCGGCGAGACTGTAGATTTTTTGAAGATTCAGGAAGGACGAGCTGAAGCTCCCACGGTCTACCAGCGGCTTTTTTGCAGGCTTTGCGGCAAAGCGCCTTCCCGTGCCCTGATCGGCCGGCTTCACCGCAGTCTGCGGGTCCTCCTGCGCATTGGAAACCTCGGTGACTCCCACCGATTCTGGGTTCGGAGCACAGCCTGCCGTCATTGACACAAACGTGCAAAATGCGACAAGCGCTGTGGCCAAACAGCGGCGAATATTCGTCATATCTGAACACCTTCTTTCCGACAGCAGTAAATCGGATTGTGTAATATGACGATATATTACGGGAATCAAAGGGAAAAGTCAATGAGAATAACGGAACTGTAATCATTCTGGCAATTCGCGGGTTAAGGCATGGAAAACGATGGAGTTGACACATTTTATTCTGTAAAACAATTTGGTTCCTATGCCAATCAAAGCCTTTCAAAAGGTTTGATCCTTGCTGCATTTTTATTGAAAAAAGATATTCTTTGCGATATTCGCGATAGAAATCTGATTATTATAAAAATAAATAATAATTCATTTTATCCCGCCCTTTGCTGTTCCGATTTCTTATTTTGACCCATGGAAAAAACAGGGCGTGTACCCTGAAAGCAAACGCTTTTGAATCTAGTCGACTCTCTCTCCTATGGCAAGTTCTTTCCCCTCATCGTTTTGAATGATGATTTGTGAGATTCCTTCCAGGCTTTTCTCTTCACGGCAAAGAAGAATCGCATAGAATTTCAGACGATATATTTTTCCTGTATCCATTTCAATGTTTTCCACACGCACAGCGATTGAAGTGCGGGTTGGCTGGCCATTTTCTACCTTTTCTTTGTCATCTACATAAGCATTCCAGTCATGGTCGCCATCAAAAAGATCATGCCCATCTACAGTTCCAACTTTGCCAAAGGTCGCTCTGCCTTCCAAAAAATTCAACCCCGACTGAATTTGTCGATCGATCCCTTCTGTTTCCTGCGTTTTCGTGCATAGCATTGCTTTTAGACCATCCGCATCTCTTTCATCAAAATACTTTACGACGTCGATCGATAAATCCAGACCCTCATCATAGTGTAAAGGCCACTGATAGCCTATCTTGAATTCTGTGCCGTCGCCAGTGGTGATTGTGATTTGAGAAATGCCTTCCCTATCTTTATCGTCATCACAAACAATATAAGCATTCATGTCAATTTCATAGGTCGCACCCTCATCCGTCTTAATCTCTTGAATGCTCCACGACCTTTCCAGAAATGTTGTTTTTCCGCCGTTGATGGATTCTTCTTCATAGCCCGATAAATCCTCTTGGTTAAAGGAAACAACTCTGCCCTTAAAAAAATCAAAGGCCGAAAGGATCTGTTTATCAATGTCTGTCAGCCCCTGTGTTTTTAAGCACAACAAAGCTTTCAGGCCTTGCGCATCGTTTTCGCTCAGGCAGTTCAGAAGATCTTTTGACATTTGCAAATTGGTTTGCTTTTCTTTCATGGTTTTTGAATCCAAGAGCTTCAACCGTTCTGATATGAGTGGAGAGGCGGCGGCACAACCCGGTAACGTCACCGCGATCATAACGCAGGCCATCATCACACATACAACTTTTAAAAATCTCACTATCCATCTCCTAATTGAAAACCGAAAGCCCTTATGTTAAAAAACAGGTTGGACTTATTGATTATGTGCGCAGGATATTTGATTTTAAATCAGCATAGAGGAATCGATTTACAATATTCATCCGCAAAAAGCAGGGGATCGGCATCATTTACCAAGACGCAATCCCCTGTTTTTTATAGAAATATTTTATTGATTCCCAATAAGGTCATTTGACCGGCTCTTATTTCGCAGCCGCTCTCTTTTCCTTTACCGCGGCCTGCGCAGCGGCCAGGCGGGCGATCGGAACACGGAAGGGCGAGCAGGAAACATAGTCGAGGCCGGTGCGGTGGCAGAATTCCACAGACGTGGGATCGCCGCCGTGCTCGCCGCAAATGCCCACATGCAGGTGTGCATTGGCACCGCGGCCCTTCTCAGTGGCCATTTCTACGAGCTTGCCAACACCCTTCTGGTCGATATGCGCAAAGGGATCGGACTCGTAAATCTTATTCTCGTAGTAGTAATCGAGGAACTTGCCGGCGTCGTCACGGCTGAAGCCGAAGGTCATCTGGGTCAGGTCGTTGGTACCGAAGCTGAAGAAGTCCGCTTCCGTCGCGATCTCGTCCGCAGTCAGAGCGGCACGGGGGATCTCGATCATGGTACCGACCTCATACTTCATCGAAATGCCGGACTCCGCGATGAGCTTATCCGCGGTGGAGGTAACGACATCCTTGACGAACTTGAGCTCCTTGACCTCGCCGACGAGCGGGATCATGATCTCGGGAACGATGCTGATGTTCTTCTTGCGGGAAATATTGATTGCCGCGGTGATCACAGCGGTGGTCTGCATTTCGGCGATTTCCGGATAGGAAACCGTCAGGCGGCAGCCGCGGTGACCCATCATCGGGTTAAACTCGTGCAGGCTCGCGATAACCTCTTTGAGCTCTTCAACGGTCAGGCCAAGCTCCTCGGAAATCTCTTTGATATCCTCTTCCTTGGTGGGCAGGAACTCGTGCAGAGGCGGGTCGATAAAGCGGATGACGACCGGCAGCTCTTCCATCACGTCGTAAATGCCCTCAAAGTCGCTCTGCTGGTAGGGCAGAAGCTTTGCCAGCGCCTTGCGGCGGGCGTCCGTCGTTTTGGCGACGATCATCTCGCGCATCGCCTTGATGCGGTCGCCCTCAAAGAACATGTGCTCGGTGCGGCACAGGCCGATGCCCTGCGCGCCGAACGCCTTGCCCTGCGCCGCGTCGCGGGGGGTATCCGCATTGGTGTAAACCTTCAGGCGGCGCACCTGATCCGCCCAAGTCATATACTTGTCAAAGTCGCCGGAAATCGAAGCCTCCACGGTGGGCAGAGCCTGGCCGTAGATGCTGCCGGTGCTGCCGTCGATGGAGATATAATCGCCCTCGCGAACGGTCTGGCCGCCCAGGGTAAAGTATTTCTCTTCTTCATGCATGGAAATTTCGCCGCAGCCGGATACGCAGCAGGTTCCCATGCCGCGCGCAACAACCGCCGCGTGAGAGGTCATGCCGCCGCGAACGGTGAGAATGCCCTGTGCAACCGCCATGCCTTCAATGTCCTCCGGGGAGGTTTCCAGACGGACGAGAATGACCTTCTCGCCCTTGTCGCTCCATGCCTTGGCGTCCTCAGCGCTGAATACAACGCGTCCGCATGCCGCTCCGGGGGAAGCCGCCAGGCCCTTGCCGATCGCCTGAGCCTTCTTCAGCTCGGTGGGGTCAAACTGGGGATGCAGCAGGGAATCGAGCTGCTTGGGCTCTACGCGCAGAACAGCCTCTTCGGTGCTGATCTTGCCTTCCTCCACCAGATCCACGGCAATCTTCAAAGCGGCAGCCGCGGTACGCTTGCCGTTTCTGGTCTGCAGCATGTACAGCTTGCCGTTTTCAATGGTGAACTCCATGTCCTGCATGTCGGTGTAGTGGTCTTCCAGACGCTGAGCAGTCTCTGCGAACTGAGTGTACACGTCGGGCATAATGCTGTTCAAATGGTCGATTGGCTCGGGAGTACGGATACCGGCCACAACGTCTTCTCCCTGCGCATTGATGAGGTACTCACCAAACAGCTTCTTTTCGCCGGTAGCAGGGTTACGGGTAAACGCAACGCCGGTGCCGGAGGTGTTGCCCATGTTGCCGAACACCATGGACTGCACATTGACCGCGGTGCCCCAGTCATAGGGGATTTCGTTGATGCGGCGGTACACGTTCGCACGGGGGTTGTCCCAGGAGCGGAACACGGCCTTCACGGCTTCCATCAGCTGTACGCGGGGCTCGGTGGGGAAATCGGTTCCCTTTCTCTCGCGGTACAAGGCCTTAAAGCGCACGACCAGGTCCTTCATATCCTCGGTGTCGAGCTCGGTGTCCTGCTTCACGCCGCGCTCTTTCTTCTTCGCGTCGATCACGCGCTCGAAGTCGCTTTTGGGAATCTCCATCACAACGTCAGAGAACATCTGGATGAATCGGCGGTAGGAGTCGTAAGCAAAGCGGGGGTTGTTGGTCAGTGCGGCCAGGCCCTCCACCACGGTATCATTCAGACCCAAGTTGAGAATGGTATCCATCATGCCGGGCATGGAAGCGCGGGCGCCGGAACGCACGGAAACCAGCAGCGGGTTTTTGGCGTCGCCGAATTTTTTGCCGCAGATCTCTTCCATCTTGGCCAAATAATCAGAAATCTGCCCCTGAATTTCCTCATTGATCTGTCTGCCGTCGTTATAATACTGGGTGCAGGCTTCCGTAGTAATGGTAAACCCCTGCGGTACGGGCATTCCCAGTACCGTCATTTCCGCCAGGTTAGCGCCTTTGCCGCCCAGCAGGTTTCTCATGCTGCCGTTTCCTTCCGAAAACAGGTACACATACTTATGACTCATTCTTCTACCTCCTATAATTTTAAGGAATCTATTGAACCAGTTATCCTCTGTTAGGATAAACAATTGGACATCTATTGTGGATTATATCAAAATCACCACCAAAAATCCATCCTATTTTCCATCTAAAAGAATAATTTTTTATGAATATTCTTCCTCCTTACCGAACCGAAAATGCCCGGAATCATGGGATTAGTAATTCTTTCACAAATATCCCTTCACAGAACTATCCATAATTACAAGTTTCCCTCCACACAGCACTGCGCGGTCACATTTTTCTGCAAATTTTTCATCATAACGAGAAAAAAGTGATTTCACCTATTGCAGAGGGAAAGAACGGTGTGGTATAATCTGGAAATAAAACTACCAAAAAGCTCGGTACAAAACAAGAGAGAGCATTCCCCGCTCTTTCTGTAGCAATACGGGGCCGCCGTCTTCACCAACAAGAGATCAGGAAATCGCACAGTGAACTCCTGCAACCGGCAGACCCATTTTTACGCCCCGTTGGAATACCGCTTGCAGTCATATTTGCTGGTACTTGTTTTTCAGGACGCTTGTGACGTGAAGAAATTCCGTCTTACCGCGTCCTTTTTTATGTTCCGGCGCGGGCTAACACCCTTCCCGCAGGTCGCACCAGCGCACCGACAATTCATTCGCCGCAAACTGATTTTTCGAGGAAGGAGGCCCGAACAGCGGTATCTTACATATGGCGGCCTTTCCAATCTCTTTGATTCGCCAAACACAAGCCTGTGCGCCGCAAAACTCCGGCAAATGAATTGTACTGAAATAAACAACAAACAAAATAAGAGGTGGAATCTACATGAAAAAAAGAATAATAACCGCATTTTTGGCAACAGCAATGGCAGTAAGTGTTTCTGCAACTGCATTCGCAGCAACGGCTGTACCGGGTTACATCGGCGGATTTTTGGGCGCGGACAGCGTCAAGCAGACCAATTTTGAGTACGGCACTTTTTCAGCCTCTTCCGTAACCGCTCAGAAAACAGAAACCTTGTCGTTTGTGGAATCGGTACCCCAGGTAAACGGCGAGGGCGACCTCGTCTTTGTTGACGCTGTCAAGCAGAAGGAAATCTCTTACGCGGTCGTTCCCGTAGGAGCCGTTCTTTCGGTTGCTCCGGCTGCGGGATATCAGTTTGCCGGCTCTACCCACACAAGTGTAAACCATTTTTCCAAAAACAGCAGCGGCGCTTTTGTTGAGGAGCAGAATTCCTTTAAACTGGAGAATAGCGGGGCTTCCTTTACCGTTCCGGCCACATCCGCAGGGAAGCTGATTGCACTTCAGACGATCGTAGTTACTGCAAGGGAAGAGAATCCTGAGGCCTTCTACGCATATTTCTATGTTGATTCCTCTGCCCCCGCTCAGGTGACCGTCACAAGCCAGCCTGTCGGCACAACAGCAGCAACCTCTGCTGCTACTTATAAAAGCGATACCGGCAGCCGCCTGAATCTTGGCGTAAACAAGGTTTACCAGTTTAAAATCACCTCTTTGAACGGCAAGCAGCCCACCTTTAATATTGCAGGCAGTGCTTTTAAAGTCACTTTTAACGGCAAGAGCGGCAACGACTATCGCTATCTGGTAAAGGCCGTTGGGAAAGCCGGCCAGTACGGCGGCGTATACATCAATGGCGAAAAAACCGCCAGCACCACCATTTCCATCGTGAAATAATGGTGCTGTCAAAATGAAATATTGGTGGAATATCTTCTGCCCGAAACGGCGAAATTCCTCCCTGTGAAATCTGCACTTTGCTTTAAAAGAAGTAAAGTGCAGATTTTCTCTAAAAAGAGGATCAAAATCGTCTTTTTTCTAACGCAATAGAAACAATCTTTTAACAAAACAACAAAATAGGTCTTGAAAAAATTTGATGATATGCGATAATAATACCGTATGATTATTTGCGAAACTGACGGAGGATTCACTATGGAAGACTGTGCCATTATCCTTGCGGCGGGTGAGGGAAAGCGGATGAAGTCCCGGGGGCCCAAGGTATTGTGTCAGGTTTTGTTCAAGCCCATGCTCGAGTGGGTGATCGACGCTGTGGAAGGCGCCGGAGTTCCAAACGTATGCGTCGTAACCGGGCACCTGCACAGCGAAGTGGAATCCTTTTTGGATGACTTAGCCAAAGCAAAGCAGCGTACCGCTCCTTTTGAGCATGTGTTTCAGGAGGAGCAGAAGGGCACCGCGCACGCCGTTATGATGGCGGAGCAGTTCCTGCGCGGCCACAGCGGCGCAAATGTGCTGGTTTTGAGCGGTGACGCGCCGTTTCTCGACCCCCAAACCATCCGCTCCGCGCTGGCGGAGCATGTGGAACAGGGGCGGGCCGTTACGGTGATTTCCGCGGAGCCGGCCGACCCGTTCGGGTATGGGCGCATTGTGCGCGACAGTGAAACGGGCGCCTTGCGGGCCATTGTGGAGGAAAAAGAAGCCGACGCGCCGACAAAGCGGATTCGGGAGATCAACTCCGGGGCCTACTGGTTTCGGGTGGACAGCCTGCTTTCGGTGCTGCACAACATACAAAACAACAACAGCACGGGCGAGTATTATCTGCCCGATGCGATACGGCTGCTCCTTTCGCGGGGCCAACGCGCCGGCGCGTTTTTAACCGGCGACAGCAATGTTGTGTTGGGCGCGAATGACCGAAAGCAGCTTTCTGAACTGAACTCGATCGCCAAACGGAAGGTGTTACTGCGTTTGATGGCGGATGGAGTCGATATCCCCTGCCCGGACGGCATTCTCGTCGGGCCCGATGTCACCGTGGGGCCCGACACCCAAATTCTGCCCGGCAGCATTTTAACCGGCCGCACCCGCGTTGGCGCGGGCTGTGTCGTGGGCCCCAACGCTCTGCTGGAGGACACCACCGCCGGAGACTGCTGCGTGCTGCAAAACGTGCAGTGCCGCGGCATTACCCTGAAAAACGGACAAATGCCCGAACCATTCACCACTCTGCGCGCCTAATGCGCGTACCGATACACTAACGTCTATAAATCGCCGCCGTTTGGCGGCCAAACTGTTTAGGGGGATTTTTTCAATGAATTTTCATGGTAAGGATATCAAGATTTTCGCGGCGAACGCAAGCCCGCAAGTCGCCCGGCAAATTGCAGATTGCCTTAGCCTGCCCATGGGGAAATCAGAGGTTTCTACCTTTAGCGACGGTGAAATTGCCATGTCGTTGTTTGAATCTGTTCGCGGCTCGGACTGTTTTATTGTGCAGTCGACCTGCGCGCCGGTAAACAACAACATCATGGAGCTGCTCATTATGATCGACGCGATGAAGCGCGCATCGGCCGCCCGTATCACCGCGGTGATTCCGTACTTCGGCTATGCCCGCCAGGACCGCAAGGCCAAGGCCCGCGACCCGATTTCCGCAAAGCTGGTAGCCGACCTGATCACCACCGCCGGAGCCGACCGGATCCTCACCATGGATCTGCACGCGCCCCAGATTCAGGGCTTCTTCAACATTCCCGTGGATCATCTCTTGGGCGCTCCGATTCTCTCTTCGTTCCTGAAAGACAGAGTGGGCAACAACAGCGATGATTATGTCGTGGTTTCCCCCGACCTCGGCTCTGTTACCCGTGCCCGCAACTTTGCCGCCCGCATCGGCAGCCCGCTGGCGATTATTGACA
>OAUF01000605.1_pt1 | contig 21974 bp, 10 predicted proteins | sample 1495111 | NCBI WGS metagenome assembly OAUF01 (sample SAMEA2580002, study PRJEB22360) | human gut metagenome | reverse complement strand
TAAAAAGCGATACTCTTATCCAAATCCAATACATTAATATTGAAATGGTCAAATCTACCTTTAACTTCCATACCTAATAAATTTATGCGTTTAAAATAACCTATACATTAATAATATATTATATATCCGTCCCTTCTCCCGGAACAGACAATACGATATAACGACATCCTTTCGATTCGGCGTAAGGGCCGAAAGCCATAACCTCCGCCGGACGTTCCCAAAAGTGCATCGGGACAAATACGCTTGTTTTTATACGATCGATAAATTGCTGGGCGCCCCTCATGAAATCGGTACCCAAACGAGGATCGACCGGGAACATGACGAGATCCATCACAGAGGTTTCTTTCGCTATTATATCCAGTTCCTTCAAGTAATTACCCTCAGCCTCGGCTACCTCTTGTGGGGTGGACTCGTCTTTCCAATGCCAATTATTCAAGTCGCCGGCATGGAAGATCCGTCTGCCTTCTGTCTCTATCAGGAAAGAGATCCCCACATCCGTGGAACCAAATGCCTTGATGGTCAGAAGTTCATCCTGATAGGCATCCCCCTTCTTCAAATAAATAGCATCATCAGCCTTGGCCCTCCGACGCTTCAATATATCCTTGGAAAAGATATATTTGATATCCGGCTTCTGCTCTTTCCATTTCAATACTTCCGGATGAAAATGATCCGGATGAAAATGCGACGCTAATATATATAATGTGCCCGCACGCTTCAAGAGTTCGCTACGCACGTATCCCTTGGCCGGGTCCGGATCGCTATCCTTGAAATAATCGATCAAGATCGAAAAGCCATCCGCTTCCAAAGCGAATCCGCTATGATAAATATACACCAATCTCATAATGATCCTCATTTATTGTTTATCTTAAGAACACCGAACCTCACCGGGTTGTTGAATTCACGGTACAAATATACAAAAGGCCGGACATATCACATGCCCGGCCCACAATGATTATCAACTTACAATTTATTTCCAGTTCTCATTCTGGACTAATACGCCTTCCATGGTGACAATTTCATCGTTAGGGATCGGAAGTGTCACTAATCTATCCGGATACGTAGCCGATTGGTACTTCAGCAAATATCTCTTTTCATAAGCCAAGAAGCCCGAACCTTTATTACCCAGCTCCTCAGAAGCCGCATTCCAGCGCACAAGATCATACCAATGATGCCCCTCCATCGCCAACTCGATCCTACGCTCGAAACGCAAGGCTTTTATCGCCTTATCCACTGTCCAGCCACTCGCAGGATACAAGCCGATGCGATAATTAGCCGCCGTATTAGCAATGGTATTTCCGCTCACCTTATCCTCCAATACATATGGAGAAGAAGTTAAAGCCATATTGTTATTCGCGTCGGCAGCCATGATACAACTTTGTGCGGCACGTGCGCGAACTTTGTTGATATATTCTCTGGCAGTATTGATATCACCCGTTTCTATACAAGCCTCAGCATAAAGCAGGTAAAGCTCAGCTACACGCATCAAGTGGAAGTTCTTGGCAGTTGAGCCACCGGTTGTAGTCAAGCTCAAGCCTCCCTTATCCGCCTTTTTCGGCAGGTTCTTCTTATTCAAGAACGGACCGCCATTCGCCAAATCACGAATCCAGCCATCGATAGTAACTGGTATATCCCAATCCATATAGGGCACATTGAAACGACCCGCAGATACATCAACCCGAGGATCCGTATAAACCGTCAAATCCGTATGAGGTACATTATCGCCATCAATTGTCGTAACCGAGGTTTTGCTTTGATACGACTTATCGAGATAAGGCAATCCATTCTCATCCACCATATGCGCATTCACCAAGTCATAAGAAGGCTGGTAGAATCCCCAGCCGGAACCAATCTTGCCAGACAATGAGATATGAGAGTTACCATTGATCGCGTTGGTATAATACTGCGTACCGGAGATTGCCATCTGGACGTCAAACACAGACTCGCCCGTCCAGTCGCTCTCGCCCGCCGTGTAAAGCGTCTCATAACTCGGGGTCAAGGTATATTTCGTGCCCTTGCTATCCGTACCATTAGCGATAACCGTTTCTAAAATCGATTTAGCCTCCGTCCATTTGTTGGAGGTTCCATTCGTTCCATTATAGGGAGAAGACTGGAATATTCTCAGTTTCGCCAAAAACGCTCCAGCCGCCCATTTGTTGGCACGACCGGGCTCTTCCGGCCATGCGCCGGGAAGATTATCATAAGCATACTGCAAATCTTCAGCCACCTGTTCCCAAATATAAATATAGTTACCGCTCTCATCCACATTCGATATCAGTGGGTTCACGGACGACTCATAATCCTCCAAAGATACATAAGGAATAGCCGCCCCAAAATTCTTGATACCCTCAAACAAATAAAAACCACGCATGAAACGAGCTTGGGCTATGGCCTCGGTATAAAAATCTTTCTCCTGTCCCGGTATAGCGGAAAGCTCATCTTTAATCAAACCGGCCAAATGCATGACATTATTAGCACGAGCCACCGCATCGTATACTGCCACCCATTTACGCTTGATATAGGAATTATCGGTCGTAAAGCTAAAAGTCTCCAACAACGTGAAGTCCGATTGGTCCGCAGCCGTTGACCCCTTATTAGCGTCACCGCCCATCACATCACCATACGTATAGTTTGTCAAGCTTGCCCCAAAATAAGAGTTAGTCGTAGCCGCCGGAATATTTAACGCTGAATACATGCCGGTAAGAAGATAATTAATACCTTCCTGATCCGTTAAATTGGTTTCATTAACCGCACCTACTGGTTCGATCTCCAAGAAATCGGAACAAGATGTGCTGCCTAACGCAAGAACCACCGCCATCGCAAAATATATAAGAACTTTTTTCATAATGAATTCAAATTAATCGTTTATAAAGCACATACGTTAGAATGTCACATTCACACCCATCAAGAACTGACGAGGCATACCATAAGATCCATAATCGATACCTTTATTCATATCGCTTGATACATATTCGTTCTCGAACGAAGTATGCGAACGAACCTCCGGATCCAATCCATCATAACCGGTTATCGTAAACACGTTACTGATCTGGCCGTATACACGTATCTTCTCGAAACCGATCTTCTTCAGCAACTTCTTAGGCAATGAATACCCCAAAGTCAACGTCTGCATCCGAAGATAAGAACCATCTTGCACATAATTGGAGTTCGATTCGTTACCAGCCTCGGGGCCCTCGGTCGAGGTCGTTGTCCACAAAGGATAAATACCGTTCGGATTATTCACCGGATCCCAAGATTTCGCCAAACGATCTTTCGAATAATTAGACTGCAAGTTTCCAAACATCGTATAGTACTCGTAGTGTTTGTACAAATCATTTCCAATCGAGTAATACATGTAAGTACTTAGATCAAAATCTCTCCAAGTCAAAGAAATATTGAAACCTCCGGTCAAATCAGGATGAGGATTACCGATAATCGTACGGTCATCCGCATCGATCTTACCATCGTTGTTCACGTCTTTCATCTTATATCGGCCTACCCATGCGGAAGCGACCAAATCGTTTTCCGTAGCCACACCATAAGGCAGAACGCCCGAGGAAATAACATCTTGCTCATTTTGATAAATACCCTCAATCTGATACCCGTAGAACATTCCGACAGGTTGGCCCACCGTAGTAATATTCACCTTGCTCAAACGAGTATCGTTGAACAAATCAGAAGATCCCAACCGGGTAACCTCATTCTTGTATCTTGAGATGTTAGCCGTGATGTTATAACCGAACTCGCCAACTTTGTCCCTCCATCCAATGGACAAATCAATACCTCTGTTCTTCATATCACCGATATTGATACTAGGCTTTGATGCGTTACCAACCAGCGCAGACCAGTTAGCAGGCACAAGCAAGTCTGAGGTATTCTTTACATAAAAGTCAAATCCGGCGGTCAATCGGTTACTCAAAGCCGTAAGGTCGAAACCTATATTAAACATTTTTGTGGTTTCCCATTTAGCGTCCGAGTCACCCAAGTTCGAGAGCACATAACCGGGAGAAGTCTCTGAATCCGATCCCGTGATAGGATACATATAATAATTTCCCGTACCATACTGGAACGCATAGTTGTAAGAACCAATATTCGAATTACCGGTCGTACCATAACCGGCACGCAGCTTAAAGTCATCCAACCATTTCCGGGTAGGCTCCATAAATTTCTCGTCAGACATACGCCATCCCAAGGAGGCGGAAGGGAAGTTACCCCAACGGTTCTTGGAGCCAAACTTGGAAGAAGCGTCGCGGCGAATCGTGAATGTCGCCAAATATTTACCCTTATAAGAATAGTCCGCACGTCCGAAAAGGCCGAACATAGTCACTTTTCTTTGATAACGGCTAGAGTTACCTATATTAGAAGAAGAACCATTATCCAGTGTCCAAGTATTCGGATCGCTCTCGAAGATGTAATCGATACGGGTTCCTTGCATATAACGGCCGACACCTTGTTTGATAGCCTCCGTACCCAAAACAACGGTAATATTATGATCTTCATGAATCTTCTTGGTATAAGTAGCCGTATTTGTCCACTGCCAGTTCAAACGCCAGTTGCCCGTCTCAGTCAATGTATTGTTGGCAGAAGCCTCTTTGTTCGCCATATTTTGACGTTCGGTCATCTCCAAACTCCACATACCATTCAAGCGAGCGCTAAACTGAGAACGAAGCTTCAGACCTTCGATCCAAGGATTGGAAAGCTCGGCAAAAACCGCAGTCTGTCCATGAAACATGCGTGTCCAATCATTCTCATTCATAGCTACCTGATGCACGGCGGAAATATCACGGCCCGCATTAGGTGCCACGGATCCCGTATAATCACCTCCTACATTATATATAGGTACCCACGAATTCATGGTATAAGTCTTAGCGAACGTGTTCGCATCTCCTTGACGACCAGACTCTCCTCCCGTTTCCATAGCGGCAAGGTTCGTATTTTGGCCCATCGTGAAATACTTATTAGGATTATAGGTCGTATTCGTACGTAAAGAGTAACGTTTGAAATAAGAATTCTGGATCGTACCCTCTCGATTTGTATAACCCAAAGAGACAGAATAAGTAGCTTTCTCGCCACCACCCACCAAAGAGATCTGGTGATCTTGGATCTTTCCGGTCTGTACAATCTCATCGTACCAATTGGTACCCTTACGAGCCTCCGCATCGGAATAACCGTCGGCCAACATCTGATAATACGCGGATCGGGCCCAAGAGCTGCTTCCATCGTCTACATACGACTTTTCCCAAGCCTCTACGCTCCCATACATATCAATAATCTGCTGTTCGCTATAACCGGCCGGCTTAATCGCATAAGGCATCGAAATACCTTTACCACCCGTAGCGGCGATTTGCCCGAATTGAGGATGAGAGGTTGCCAAACCACGATAGTTATACAGATTCTGCTGTCCTAATTCCTCGAATTCCATCGATTCCCAACCGTTCAACAAATCATAACCGCTGTTAGCCATCTTAGCGACACCAAAATATCCATTATAAGAGACACGAACACGATCAGCACGCGTACCCTGCTTCGTCGTAATGATAATTACGCCATTCGCACCTTGTGCACCATAAATAGCGGTAGCTGAAGCATCCTTCAACACTTGCATAGACTCAATATCATTCGGGTTTACGGAACTGATATCCACCCCGGATACACCATCCACAACAATCAACGGGTCTGAACTATTAAGAGAACCCACACCACGAATACGGATCGTAGTCTCACCGCTGGGACCTCCGGAATTAGAGATATACACACCGGATGCTTTTCCTTGCAAAGCCTCGGCGAAAGTCGCCACCGGAGTCTCGTGGATAGCGTCTGTAGAAACAACAGCAACAGAACCGGTAATGTCCTTCTTCGATTGCGTACCATATCCAACTACTACCACTTCATCCAAAGCTTGAGTATCTTCCACCAATTGAATCCTCACATTCGTCTGACTACTTTTTAAAGGAATTTCTTGACTGACATAGCCAATGTAAGACACAACTAAAATCGCATTACTAGGCACACCTTCTAAAATAACACGTCCGTCCATATCGGAGATATTTCCGATAGTGGTTCCTTTAACAAGGACATTTGCCCCTACAATTGGTCCGGCTTTGTCTGAAATAGCACAAATGACTCTACGTCCATCTTGTTGTAGGCTATGAGTTCCTACGTTTGGTGTTAAATCGCCAACTTCCGCAGCGATGATGGGATATCCGCCGCAAAGGAATAAAGAGGTTCCCAGAAACACCTGTCTCCAAAATACTACATTACTCATAAAATTAGAATTTAAGGTATAAATCAAAAAAACACAATCTACTTAACAATTTGATTTTTTCATATAGACACAACATCACAACTTGTAGCTATTACTCATCTATCTTATGGTCTAAATGTTTTTTCATAAAACGACTAGTTGAAACGATCGTTTAAATCTTGCGTTTTCGAGAAGGGGGAAAGAGGATTTGAAAAAGAAGAGCTTTTTTGTGGGAAGAAAAGGTTATCTTTCCCATTAGCAATAAGATAAAATAAAAAAAAATGAACAAAAAGTTGCATGTGTCAAAAAAAAGACAGATCTTTACAAACGACTAAATGAAACGATCGTTTCAACTAGTCGTTTTTTTTAATATCATGAAAAAAACAAGAAGTGATTTTCATAATTAAAACCATGATAATGAAGAAGCTACACAAAAGAAGTTGAAAAGAAGAGAGTGATGTTTACTTATTTTAAGATGTAAACAGATGTAATATACCTTAGAGGTATGAGAGAGTAGTGAATTCATTTTGTTAAAAGTTTGTGTTTTTTATTTTATTATACCTTAAATTCTAAATTTGTATGAGAAATGTTGTATCATGGAAGCCATTAGTCTTAGGAGCTTCTTTTCTTCTGTACGGAGCCGGAACGGCCTTTGCAACAGAAACAGATCATCTGTATCCTACACCTAGTACGGGATTTATGAGTGTCCAGCAAGATGGACGACAGATTAACTGCCACATCGTGGATAAATCTGGTCCTATCGTTGGAGCCAACGTAGTCGTAAAAGGAACTACTATCGGAAATATTTCTGATATGGATGGACGAGCCATTATAGAGAATGTGCCCGCAAACGCCATCTTAGTAGTCTCTTATATCGGATACGTAACTCAAGAGGTTACTTTGAAGAGTAATCAGACAAACATCAAGATCACGCTGGTCGAGGATTCACAAGCTTTGGATGAAGTCGTCGTTACTGGTTATAGTACACAAGCGAAGAAGGATATTACCGGATCTGTGGCTGTTGTCGCTACGGATGAGTTAAAAGAGACTCCTGTTTCCAATTTCGCTGAGGCTTTGCAAGGAAAAGCTGCTGGTGTATTTGTACAAGCAGGTGGTGGTCCATTAGGGGAGACAACGATTCGTATACGTGGTGTGGGTTCCGTAAACGGCTCAGACCCGTTGATCATTGTCGATGGTGTACAAGGAGTAGATATCGATGCGGTAAATGCGAATGATATTGAATCCATGCAGATCTTGAAAGACGCTGCTGCTTCCGCTATTTATGGAGCGAAAGGTGCAAATGGTGTTATCGTTATCACGACTAAACAAGGAAAAAAGAACGACCGTGTACAAGTATCTTATAACGGTTACTTCGGTGTAGCCAAGATGGCCAATGACGGTTATGGTCTGTTGAACGCTTGGGAAGCTATGGAATTCCAAGAAGAAGGGCAACGTAATTTATTCAACTACCGCGGTGGCCAAACAGTAAACCACGCCCAGTTCGGTTCAATAGGTAAAGACGGTACAGGTCATTTAACAATGCCTTATGCTATCAAACCTGCTGGTTATAGTAAAGAACAGATCATCTCTCAATACGGCAGTATCGCAGCTTGGGAAGCTTCTTACAAAGACAATGGTGAGAACACTTGGTCTCGTTCCGCTTACTACCAAATGCTTGAGGACGGCTACTCTGAGGAAGAAGCTCGTGCCGGCACGAATTGGTACGACGAAGTAGTTCAAACCGGTAAGGTGCAAGATCACCAGATTTCTATCACCGGAGGTGGTGAAAAAGCGACTTATTCAGTAGGCTTAGGCTACATGAATCGTGAAGGTACGATCAAGGAGTCATGGTTCCGTCGTTATTCCTTGCGTGCGAATACAAACTTCTTCGTGAACAAGTGGTTCAATATCGGTCAGAATACCAACATCGCCGTAATCGAGAACTCAGGAGAACGCGGTCGTCAAGGTGATGATAATACCTTCGGTAAGACCTTCTCCATCCAACCTTGGGTACCTATCTACACAGTTGGCGGTGATTATTCCGGTTCACAAAATGCCGAAGGAGGACGTGCTGAGAGCGCACCAATGTCCGTTGATTATGGCAAGGACAATCGTCGTCGTTTCTTACGTGCCCAATCAGCTATCTACGCAGAGATTATGCCTTTAGAAAGCCTTGGAGAGAATTTGAAGATCCGTACTCAGTTCAGCGCACGTTTAGGTGGCGCATGGGACTTCTGGATGAACAAACGTACGATCATGACCAATAAAGAAGGACGTAACAACAACGAGTTCTACGAGCAAGCAAACTATTGGTTAGATTATCAATGGACAAACACCGCTACTTATAGCAAAACAATCAACGACGATCATACGATCAATGCTGTGATTGGTACAGAGGCACTTCGTGAGGGTTTAGGACGTTGGATCCAGGCAGGTCGTATCAACTATCCATTCGAAGATGATCCCAACACTTGGGTAATCAACAACGGTGCTAGCTCTGACTTAAGAAATAGCGGAAACCAGAACGCTGTATCCACCATGTTCGGTATGTTCGCTCGTGCGGACTATGCTTACCAAGGTAAATATTTGGCTACAGTTACGGTACGTCGCGACGCATCCTCTCGTTTTTCTGAAAAGAATCGCTGGGGTACATTCCCTTCTATCTCTTTAGGTTGGCGTATGTCGGACGAGAAATTCATGGAGAAATCACGTACTTGGTTAGACGATTTGAAGATTCGTGCCGGTTACGGTACAACCGGTAACTCCAATATCGATTCATATAACTGGGCATTCCAATATGGTACTGGTAACCGTTATCTCTATAGCATCAATGGTTCTGACACAGAGGTATATCAAGGATTTGGCGTAACCAATCTTGGTGATATCGAGGCAAAATGGGAAACATCTAAGATGTTTAATGCAGGTTTCGATATTACAGCTTTTAATCAACGATTAACCGCCAACTTCGACTACTACATCAAGAAAACTTCTGATATGTTGATCGATGCCAACTGGTCTGCTTTGGCCGGTGCCGCTGACAAGCCGAAAGTAAACATCGGTGATATGACGAACAAAGGTGTTGATTTGAATATTACTTGGAATGATAAAATCGGTGAGGTAGGTTACTCTGTAGGCGTAAACTTGTCGCATTACAAGAATAGACTGGATGAGATTGGTACTGATGCCGGAATCTTTACCGGAACTCGTATTTCCAACATGAACGTATTGATGAAGGGACATGCAATCGGTGAATTCCACGGTTATCAGCTAGATGGTATCTATAAGAGTGAAGAAGAAGTCCGTAACTATAAGAATGATGCCGGTGGAACAGTATTGCCATATGGTACATCTGATGCTTCTACGTTAAACGCAGCCAATTATGTAGGTCAGTTCAAAGTAAAAGATGTGAACAACGATGGTAAGATCGACGCTAGTGACCGTACATTCATTGGAAACCCACATCCGGATTTAACAGGAGGTATCAACTTAGGTGTTAACTGGAAAGGATTCGACTTAAGTACTTATATGTACTTCTCCGTAGGCAATGATCTATTCGCCATGTATAAATATTATACACATTATGGTTCCTTACAGTCCGCTTATTCTAAAGATCGTCGCGACAATTCATGGCATCCTGTAACCAACCCTGATGGTATCTATCCTATGTGGGCAACCGCTAATGGTGAGAGTACAATCGCCGCAAATGAGTCTAATTCCGGCTATATAGAAGATGGTTCATTCTTACGCATGCAAACGTTGACTTTAGGTTATACACTTCCAAAGAGTATTTTAGATAAAATCAAGTTTGAGAAGATCCGCATCTATGGTCAAATAGCAAACGTATTCACATTGACTGGTTACTCCGGACTAGACCCACAGGTTCGTACAGATACAGACGGTCGTTCCAATGACCGTACGATGGGTACCGATTTCGGTTCTTATGGTATGCCACGCCAATTTATCATGGGTGTAAATGTGACATTCTAACAAATATTTGCTAACTAAAAATTGAAACAAGATGAAAAATCTATTTATATATGCGGCAGTCATTGCCGCCACGATGGGAAGCATGACTGCTTGCTCCGATTTCTTGGATGTGAAGCCAGTCACAAATAAACAGGAACCGGATTTTGTATCGCAAGAAGGTATTACTCAGTTGCTAACTGGTATGTACGCTAGATTAAACTCTACAGATGCGAATGATGGATACTTCCGTTCGACATTGACCAACTATGTATATGGTGACGTAATGGGAGGTGACGCAAACAAAGGTTCAACTTTCCAAGACCAACCAGACTTTACCAGCTTGGAAACTTATACATTTACAACTGACAACGCTTATTTTGAAACAAAATGGGCACATAGTTACCATGGGGTATTCACCGCAAACAACGTAATCAAGGTAGCGGATTTAGCAAAAGAAGAGCTTTCGGCTATAGCAGGCCAAAGTAAAGACTTCTATACGGAAACAATCGCCCAAGCCCGCTTCATACGCGGTTTCTTCCATTTCGAGGTCGTAAAATTATTTGGAGCGGCTGTTCCTTATGTAGATGACATAGCCATGAAAGAGAACGTGAACCCACAAGTCTCTAATGTGGATGAGAATGGGAATTATATCTATATCTGGGATAAGATAGTAGAAGACTTGCAGTTTGCCTATGACAATCTGCCCGACACTTGGACCGAGGCAGGACGCGTAAACAAATGGGCAGCTGGCGCTATGTTGGCTAAAGTAAAGATGTACCAATCCTCTCCATATAACGGAAAAAATGGAACGTCTAATCATTGGACTGAAGTTAAAACGATTTTGGAAGATGTAATCGCAAACGGAAAAGATAACAAAGGCACTAAGTTCCGCTTGGCAGATACATACGAGGAACTCTATACAGCAGGGGAAAGTGACTGGACAGGAGAATCTGTATTCGATGTCCAAGCTGCAGTTTCCGGCACCGTAGAACAAACTGCCAATATCAACGGAGCTTGGCACATCGGCTTCAGCGGAGCGTTAGGAACTGGAGGTTGGGGATTCTATCAACCCTCTTATGATATGGTCAACGCTCATATTGTTGACGCAAACGGATTACCTAAAATGGATGATTCTTATCGTAATGATCCTGCGTTATCAACTTTAGACGAGAACAATTTACCTCACACTGATTTGACCGTCTATACAGACCCTCGTTTGGATGTTTCTACCGGTCGTTTCGAGACTCCATTCTTAGATTGGACAGTGCCAAATGCGTTGGATGGTTGGGTACGTGATGTTTCTAACGGAGGTTTATACCTAAACAAGAAGAATATCCCTAGAAAAGCCGATAAAGGAAGCTTATCTAACACGACGCAAACAAACTCCACTGCTAAAAACTTCCACTTGATCCGTTACGCAGACGTATTGCTTTGGTACGCTGAAACCTTGATCGAGTTAGGACAGCCTCAACAAGCAGGTGAATACATTAATCAAGTACGTGCTCGTGCCGCCAATAGCTATGTAAAGGCAGTAGATCCGGCAACAATGACCGAGGCTAGTTCTACTTATGTTTTGGATGACAAGATTAACGGGAAGCAAAGTACAGATGCTGCCGCAAACTATCGTATAGGTTTATATCCACCTTCTCAATTCGCATCAAAAGACAAAGCGCTGGAGGCACTGCGTTGGGAACGTCGTATCGAGTTAGCGATGGAAGGTCATCGCTGGTATGACTTAGCTCGCTGGGGTATCGCATCCGAGGTATTAAATGATTTCGTGAAATACGAAGCTAAGCATTTAGGTAAATATTCCAATAGTACATACAACGCAAAATGGGCAACAATGCCTATCCCTCATAATGAAATCTTAAAGATGGATGGTCTTTTAGTTCAGAATGAAAACTGGAAATAAACAAGTGGGTTAACAGTCAGAAAGGGCAGCCGGGCATGTGATATGTCCGGCCTGCTTTTTAATCCCCAAAAGTAAGTTAACTTACTTTGTTCACGAAGTTAACATACTTTGCCAACGAAGTTAACTCCATGTGCCAATTAAGTTAACTTCGTTTTGTGTAGATTGGTATTTCCGATAAAAATCGTATCTTTGTTTGACTTTAAATCAAAATGAAACGTGTACTCTAGCCATGAGATATAAACAAATACTCCTCGGTTTGATCCTGTTTGTCCTATTAGGGGGTTTCTTGCAAATAACCGGCAAGTTTCATTTCTTCTATATCGAGCAGCTTCAACTATTCCAGTTTTCCGAAGATTATCTTGCGGATAAAATCAGCAGTCCGGGAGGTTTATCTTTGATTATCGGGGAATTCTTGACACAATTCTTTATTACGCCTTATGCAGGGCCTTTCATTATCGCAGCTATACTTACGTCTATCGGCTTAACAATGAGGGAGATCATTCTGCAAATTAATCCAAATAAAGAGCTCTTCCTGCTTTACTTACTCCCGGTTTTATTCTTATTATTGATTCAATACGACTTCAATTATTTAGTACAAGGCACTATCGCATTCCTATTTTGTTTGATTAGCCTGAACGCATGGATGCGCATAAAAGATCCCCGTTACCGGCTATCCGCCGCATTGGTAATCACCCTACTACTTTTTTGGATAGGAGGACCGATTGCCGGGCTATTCTCATTAAGTGTGGTTCTCAAGGAAGCGATAAGCCGTTCCAAACAGGGGTTCTATTTTTTAGCGGTTTTAATTGAATACCTGTTTATCGGGATCGGAAGTGTCTGGTCAACTACCATCACCAGTTATCGCTTCGCATTCTTACCGGACGCTTTTTACCACCCGATTCTGGCGGCTCCCAATCTCATCTATTTCGCATGGGTCTGTTTACCGCTTAGCTTGATCGGGGCATTCGTATATCCTAAAGGCAAAAACCAATCAAAGAAAAAAACAGGGATAGAGCTTACCGTTCAATTCATCCTAATCCTATTCCTTTGCTGGGTAACGATTCCACGGTATAACGACCAGAAAGCCTATCCTCTAAAAGTCTTGGATTATTATGCCCGTACCGAACAATGGGACGAGATCATCCGGCATTGTCACGGGCCGATCAAAAACTATTTATATTTAACTTACTTAAATAGGGCACTTGCGGAAAAAGGGGAGTTGGCAGACCGGATGTTCGCTTTTGATCAACACGGTCCTCAAGGGTTACTCGCCTCTTGGAACAAGACCTTTACGGTCTCCACCCTGTTAAGCGACGCCTATTTTACGCTAGGGGAAATCGCATTATCGCAGGAGATGGCTTTTGAAGGGTATGTCACCGTAATTGGCGCCGGTAATCCCCGGAACCTGCAACGGCTTGTTCAAACAAACTTGATTTACGGAACGTATCCTATCGCCGAGAAATATATCAGTATCTTAGAAAAAACATATGCCTATCATGATTGGGCCAAACGGCATAGAGGCTTCTTATATAACGACAAAGCGATTGAAGCTGATCCGGTATTAGGGCCTAAACGAAAAGCTCTTCCGAAGGAAAGTAACTTATCCGGTATCAACGGACTGGAACATGATTTACTTATCCGTGCGGAACAAGATCCGGAAAATCAGCTCCCGATCCAATTCACCGGGGCTATCTATCTGCTGTCTAAAGACATGAAAGCTTTCCAAAGGCTGATAGAAAAGTATTATGGAACACCGGTACTCCCCTCTCTCCCCGTGAGTTTCCAAGAGGCTGTTATCCTATTGGCAGAGAAGGATGTGGATTACTGGAAGCGTTTTAACGTATCCGGAAATGTGATCCGCAAATTCGCAGGTTATCGGAATTTAGTCGTGCAGAACCGGAACAACCCACAACTTCCGCAACTTATAAAGAAGTCGTTCGGAGACACTTATTGGTCTTATTATACTCTAAAATGATCAACAACCATGAAAAGAAATATTCTATATATCACCTGTTTATTTCTTATTCTACTAGGAATATCCTGCTCGGATACGATCCCGGTAAGCAAAGAAACCTCGGAGAAACCTGTATTATTTCCCGATTATGCGGATGTAACGATCCCTTATAATATCGCACCCTTAAATTTCAAGATAGAAAATCCACATGCGGAAGCCTTCGCCGTACTCAAATTCGGAGAAGAAAAGATACAAGTCAAGGAAAAAGGGGGACAATTCTATCTTCCCGCATCCGATTGGAGAAAATTGCTGAAAAGGGCAACAGGAAAAGCGATACAAGTAAAGCTCTACGCAAAAGACAAAGAATGGCTCGCCTATCCGGAATTCTCACTATTCGTCGCTCCGGAACCCATGGATTCATATCTGGCTTATCGCTTGATCGAACCCGGATACGAACTTTGGAATCAAATGGGTATTTACCAACGGAATCTGGAAGATTATAAGCAAAGCCCTATCATGGAAAACAAATACAGCGGTCAAAACTGTATGAATTGCCATTCTTTTTGTATGCAAAACCCCGATAAAATGCTGTTCCACATGAGGGATAAGTATTCGGGCACTTATCTGATCGACGGAGACAAGATCGAGAAATTAAATACGAAGACCGATCAGACGATCTCGCCTTTGGTCTATCCCTCTTGGCATCCATCGGGGAAATACGTAGCCTTCTCTGTCAATCAGACCAGCCAAAGCTTTCATGCCAACGACAAAAACCGGGTGGAGGTCTTCGACAGCCAATCCGACGTAGTTGTATACGATACGGAAAAGCATGAGATTATCAGTACGCCTTCCATTCGGACAGCAAAAGCGTTTGAGACTTTCCCGACATTCTCTCCCGATGGCAAGACTCTTTACTTCTGCTCGGCAGAGGCACGTTCCATGCCGCATGAATATTCAGAAGTAAAATATAACCTTTGCTCCATAGCGTTCGATCCCGTAACCCGGAGTTTCGGCTCCCGTATAGATACCTTATACAATGCCGGAAAAGATGGGAAGAGCGCCTCTTTTCCTCGTGTTTCCCCAGACGGGAAATTCTTGTTATATACGCTGTCCGGCTACGGTAACTTCTCGATCTGGCATAAAGACGCAGATCTATATCTACTGGATATAGCGAGCGGAATCTCTCATTCCTTGCAAAACGCCAATAGCACGGATACGGAGAGCTATCACTCATGGAGTAGCAACAGCCGCTGGATCGTCTTCAGCAGTCGAAGGATAGACGGGTTATACACACGTCCTTATTTTGCTTATATAGATGAAGAAGGAAATGCGTCTAAGCCCTTCCTTTTGCCTCAGAAAGACACAGACTACTATCACCGTTTCATGAAATCTTATAATATACCCGAGTTTATTACCGGAAAAGTATCCTCCAAGATCCGGGCGCTTAGCACGCTAGCCAAAGAGGATAAAGGAATTGACGTAACTTATCGTAAATAGAATAAATCACATGAGTACTTTATATAAGAAGATATTACCACCGCTTCCATTCATTCTATTGACCGGCGTCTTATGGTTTCATTTGCAGACCATGCAAGAGCCTCTCTTTTTTTATCGGGAACAGCAGCAGATTTTCCTATTCGATTCCACCTATATATTCAGCATACTTAAGCAGATAGGGGGGCTAGCGACTTTTATCTCTCAATTCTTGATACAGTTTTTCAGGATCCCGCTTATCGGATCGCTGGTGACCGCCTTGATCGGTGGAATCTCCGGTTGGTTATTCTGGCTGACCTTACGAAAGATACATCCGGCATTATATCTTATGCCCTTGGCCTTTCTCCCCATCCTATTCCAATATCTTTACCTAATGAAAGATAGCTATCATTATGAAGGACTGATAGCCATGTTGTTTTGGTCATTGGCGCTTAACGTATATAGTTACAGCGCACGAAGATTTAATTGGACGTACCGTACCTTAATTGGTTGCTTGCTGGCGACCGGATTGTTTTACACGATGGGATCTGTAGCTATATTATTCGCCCTTAGCATCTTACTATTTGATGTATTACAAAAATGCGAACGCTGGTACGCAAGCTTCATCCCGTTGCTGCTGCTACTTATCGTAGGCTCCCTATGTGTCCTAGGAGGCAGTAAACCCGATTATGACTATGTATTTTGGATGAAAGATTACGTAGAGTATTTCATTGAGCTGGAACCATTCTACGGCTTCTCTTGGCAAGTAGCGCTACTCGTTATGCTTCTATTCTTCCTATCACGTTACTTAGATCACATAAAAACCTATTTAAAAGCTTTAGTAGCCGTAGCATTACTTGCCTTATCCGGTATGTATTATACGCAAACGGCTCTTCAACAGAGGAATAAAGATTTCTATACGTTGATGCAAATGTTTCATTACATAGATACCGAGCAATGGGACGCCATAATCTCGTCCGCCGATCTAAACTATAATAACTACTTACACCTGAATTGCTTAAACCTTGCCTTATCCCACAAGGGTGTCATGCAGACTGATTTATTCAAATATCCGCAAAGCGGAATACAATCTTTGGTCTCAAAATACCAAGCGCATATAGAGGAAAGTTTCCTGTTCAGCCAGATATACTACCATGTAGGAATCACGTCCTTGGCATACAATTTCGCTTTTGGTACCTCGGTAGGAATTACATACGGAAGTCCCGTCATGACTAAATTATTAATAAAATCCCATTTGATATACGGACAGTATCCCGCAGCCGAGAAGTTTATATCATTATTGGAAAAGACATGGGCCTATCACGAATGGGCCTCCTCGCAACGAAAGTTCTTATATAATGACCAAGCGGTGGAGAGCGACCCGGAATTAGGTACAAAAAGAAAAAGCCTATCCAGCGACAAAGACCTTTTCGCCAATATAATCGGATTGTTTGATAACCTGATGATTATATTGGAAGAGAATCCCCAGAATAAAGCCGCATTGGATTATACGATCGGTACGTTATTATTATCGAAAGACCTGCCCGCTATAAAAACGTTTGTTGAAAGATTCAGTGGGACGGAAGTACTCCCTATATTACCCGAACCCTTGCAACAAGCCGTGATCTCTTATGCGGAGCATGATCCGGAATATTGCCGCAAGTATGGGGTAACCGATAAAGTCCTGTCCGAGTTCTCGATATTCAAGCAACGTGTATTGGGACTAAGGCATGCCCGACAAAATCTAGCGACTGGAATAGCCGACTATCAACCTACTTTCTGGTACTATTTGATACTCTCTAAATAAAACACATATGGAAAGACAGACTTATACAAATACAAACCGATATCTTTTCCTTTTTCTCATCGCCTTGATGGTTTCATGCTCCAAAAACGACATACAGATCGCCAAGAGCTTAAACAAGGAAATAACCATTTATCCGGATTACAAGGATGTGACCATCCCTGTGAACATCGCCCCGCTCAATTTCTCTATCGCCGATAGCAGTGAGCACTGCCTTATCATTAAAGGGGAAAAGACTCAACTCCAAGTCTATAGTGATGAGGGGCTCTTTGAGATCCCACAAAAGAGATGGAAAGCCTTATTGAAAGAGAATGCCGGAAACCAAATAGAATTGACCATTGCTAAACGCATACAGGGCGAATGGAACGCCTATACGCCTTTTCATATGGACATCGCAAATGATTCCATTGATAAATATATAGCCTATCGGTTATTAGCCTTGAGCAATGATATGTGGAACAGGATGGGTATCTATCAACGAAACTTGGAGAATTATGACCAAAGCGTGATTTATGAGAATAGCCTAACCGACTATAACTGCGTAAACTGCCATACGTTTTCCTCCGGGAACCCGGATAAAATGATTTTCCATATGCGAGGCAAACACGCTGGTTCCGTACTGATTGATGGAAAGAAAATCACCAAGCTAAATACCAAGACTCCCGAGACCGTCTCAAACTTTGTCTACATGTATTGGCATCCGAATGGTAACTATCTGGCGGCCACCGTATGCGATACCTACCAAAACTTCTTCATCAATAATCCCAATACGCTGGAAGTATTGGATCATAACTCCGATATCGTGATCTACGACGTGAAGAAGAACGAGGTATTCTCTTGCGAAGCGTTAAATTCCAAAGACGCATGGCAAATATTCCCTGCGTTCTCTCCCGACGGGAAGAGCCTCTATTTCAGTTCGACCGCCGCCGTAGATTCTATTTCTAAGAATTTCAGACAAATGACCTACAGCCTATGCCGTGTCGACTTTGACCCGGAAACCCGCACCCTAGGCCAGCAAGTAGATACTTTATACAATGGCCGGGCCAATCACAAAAGCGTATCCTTCCCTAGAATCTCACCGGATGGTAAATATCTGGCTTTTACCCTACAGGAATATGGCGGTTTCGGGGTTTGGCATAAAGACGCTGAATTATATATGATCCGCCTATCCGACGGAAAGACGTACCCGCTGAGCGAGGCGAACAGCGCCGAAGGAGAAAGCTACCATTCATGGAGCCACAACAATCGTTGGCTGGTATTTAGCAGTCGCAGGTTGGATGGATTATACACACGCCCGTTCTTTACCTATATCGATGATAAAGGTACGGCCCATAAACCATTACTCCTGCCGCAAAAAAATCCCGTAAAATATTATAAAGACCTGTTGTGGACTTACAACCTCCCGGAGTTTATACAAGAAAAGGCCCAAGTAGATACGCATGCCGTGATGGAAACCATGAGAAATACAAAAGGAATCCAAGTAAAATAAGAACAATAGCTAGGGTGGGCGAAAGGAGATAAGGATGTCTGTTTGGTTAAATCTACCCACCCTTAGCTATTGATCTGTTTGCTCACTCTTTTATCTTCACCGAGAATAGAAATAGAGCGTTTCAAATCAACGCCCATATTTCCATTTGTTGTATTCATAAAATAAGTACAAACTTTCGGCAATCAGATTTCACTCTTTAGTGAAACAAACATATGTAATCTGCGTTTATAGATTATCAAATGTCTCTTTAAAAACTTGAGACAAAAATAAACTATTTTGATAGAAAAATAGGTCTGTAAATATTCACATTTTATTCACAACACACACCAAAACGTTCATTTATCCTAGGAAGCATCACAATTTAACATTTAACCGCTCCATCATCACTCCGGTCTTCTCCCTAGCCTCCGTCACATCCAAACCACGAGCCAGCAAGACGGCCATACGGCGATGTCCATGAACTTCCGGTTTTCCAAAGAAACGCATCTGCGTATCGGGTTGTTCCAAAACCTTATCCAGATTCCCCAAAGACAACCGGTCACTGTCCCCTTCCACTACAACGGCACGGGAAGCTCCCGCTCCATGAAACACGATATTAGGGATCGGCAAGCCAAGCACTGCACGGGCGTGCAAAGCGAATTGAGACAAATCCTGTGTAATCATCGTCACCATTCCGGTATCGTGCGGACGGGGGGAAACCTCGCTGAATATGACATCATCTCCTTTAATGAATAATTCCACGCCGAAAATACCACGTCCGCCTAAAGCCTCGGTGATCTTACCGGCGATCTCACGGGCTTTCGCTTTAGCGGCAAGGCTCATGGCTTGCGGTTGCCAAGACTCCCGGTAATCACCGTCCACCTGAACATGTCCTACGGGTTCCAAGAAAGACGTTCCTCCGATATGCCGAACCGTCAGCTGGGTAATCTCATAGTCGAAATCCACGAAACCTTCCACGATCACCTTACCCGCTCCAGCACGTCCTCCTTCTTGGGCGTACTGCCAAGCACGATCGATATCCTTTTCCTCACGAACCACGCTCTGTCCGTGTCCGCTCGAGCTCATGATCGGCTTCACCACGCAAGGCATACCGATTACCTTCACCGCTTCTTTAAATTCCTCCTCGGTCTCGGCGAAACGATACGGCGAGGTAGGCAAGCCCAGCTCCTCGGCCGCCAAGCGGCGGATTCCCTCACGGTTCATCGTCAGCCAAGTGGCACGGGCGGTAGGAATCACATGGTATCCCTCTTCCTCCAGTTCCATCAAGGTACGGGTAGCGATCGCTTCCACCTCCGGAACGATATAATCCGGTTTCTCTTTCTCGATGATCTCCCGCAAGGCATCGCCATCCAGCATGGAGACCACATAGGAACGATGCGCCACCTGCATGGCCGGAGCGTCCGGATACTTATCCAAGGCGATTACCTCCACGTGCCACTTTAACACCCCCTCCCCCAATTCCCCGGGAGCCACAAAGCACGACTTTAGTTGCCGTAGCCGATTTGGGCGTACCAATTGTTACCATAAATCTTTCTGCTATTTGAATTTCGCCGCAAAGTTAAGGGTTTATGCCTGTATAGCCTAAAGCTTTTCCCTTTATCTATTAGGGCAAAGATAAGGTTAGCTTCATCGTCCAACGGCTGGGGGACGATCGTGCATCAGTTGGTAGATGATCATGCACCAGCCGTTAGAAGATCATGCATCAGTTGGTGCATGATGAATGTATCCTTATGAATTGGGTAAGACAGCCGCTTGTTTAGCCTAAAATATACAGAGGAAAGGAACAAGGATCTACTTATAATCAAGACCTCTTTGTTAATATTACATAATTAGCAGTACCTTGCGATACAAGGTATCTTAGTAAAACATATATTTGTAACCAGATGATAAAAGTGTTCACCAACAGTGTAACTTATTTAGCAAACTGTACGTCTAATATATAAAGTAACTACATAATATGATGATTCAACTGAAAGGAATAAACAAAACGTACTTTAACGGAGCCCCACTGCACGTTTTGAAAGGTATCGACCTAGATATAGAGAAGGGAGAGATGGTATCTATCATGGGAGCGTCCGGTTCCGGGAAGTCAACCCTATTGAATATCTTGGGGATATTGGATACGTACGACACGGGCACCTATCTATTAAACGGACAGTTGATTCAGAATCTAAGCGAAAGCCGTGCCGCCGAGCTGAGGAACCGTATGATCGGCTTCATCTTCCAATCATTTAACTTAATCTCGTTTAAGAACGCAGTGGAGAACGTAGCTCTCCCACTCTATTACCAAGGCGTAAGCCGGAAGAAGAGAAACGCCATGGCACTGGAATATCTCGACATGGTGGGATGTGCCCGTGTGGCGGATCATATGCCGAACGAGATGTCCGGCGGACAGAAGCAACGTGTGGCCATCGCACGTGCCTTGATCGCCAAGCCGCAGGTCATATTGGCCGACGAGCCTACCGGGGCATTGGATAGTACCACGACCGTGGAAGTGATGGAACTCCTCCGTAGCGTAAACCAAGAAGGTATGACCATGGTGATCGTTACCCACGAGCCATCCGTGGCGGAAGCTACCGACCGGATTATCCGGGTAAAAGACGGATTGATTGAATACACCGTAAACGAAGAATCGCATGTTTGATTTTGACAATTTTAGGGAAATATGGAGCACGATAAAGAAAAACAAGCTCCGTACCTTCTTGACCGGTTTCGCCGTATCATGGGGGATCTTTATGCTGATTACCCTGCTGGGAGCGGGAAATGGGTTGAGAAACGGCATCATATTCAACTTCCGGAGGTTTTCCGCCAATACCGTGGAGGTTTGGGGGCGCTATACCACCATGCCTTATAAAGGTAACCGCAGGATCGAGTTCAAGGAAGCGGATCTCAGCGGCATCAAGATGGCATTCCCGGAAATAGAATATTGCTCGGCTACCATTTCGCAAACAGATACCATCTCGTATGGGGAAGAATACATCGTGGGCGACCTGCGGGGCGTATCCGAGGATTACAATTCCATTATATATATTAATGTAGCGAGCCAGAACGGGCGCTTCATCAATAAGATGGATATGAACGCTACACGCAAGGTAATCATACTAAGCCCCCGTATGGCGGAAGGGCTATTCCGTA
>OAUF01000598.1_pt1 | contig 22292 bp, 19 predicted proteins | sample 1495111 | NCBI WGS metagenome assembly OAUF01 (sample SAMEA2580002, study PRJEB22360) | human gut metagenome | reverse complement strand
AAAAGTCGTAGGCCCCAGTTTGCGAGTGGGCGAGCGGCAGACACGAGCAACCGTGTCGACTACGCCTGGTGTTTGAAAGCGTCGAATCGCAAAATCAATATAGCTTTCCAAATCCTCTTTCGCGAAGCCGTATTTTTTTATTAATAAGCTGGCAGATTCACCCATTACTTCTCGAGTAGCCTCTACTAGTTGTTCATCAGCAAAGATATCTGACATTACCTTATAACGTTTGATCGCCCCAACATATCCAGACCAAGCATGGCCGCAATTGATGATATAAAGCTTACGCTCAATGTATTTCACCAAGTTATCCGTATATTCTGCACCCTTAATCGGTAAGCTCGTTGGATCGACCAATTTATTGCGTTCAATTGCTAACTCAAAGTCCACACCAATGTTGATCACCTTTTCTCCATTTCGCTCATCCTCCAGTACCATTCGATCCACAGCGGTATTCGGAAAGGTCGCGACCTGCTCTAGCTGTTCCTCGGTCAACTGTCCCAACTTCAGGATCTCTTTTTTCAAGATTTCACTGTTGAACATAGCATTCTCACAAGCCAAAACATTGATTCTTTTCTTTGATAGTAAGAAGCGTTGATATAAGCCTTCAGAAATCGTCGGTGCTACTTTTGACAGGTTGTCTGCCCATACAGCGGTCGTAAGAATATCTGCCGAGACGATCTCTTGAATCACTTGTTCTGTCTCTTTAATCGGGGATAAAGCTTTTACTCGGTCGATCGTTTTTTCTTGATAATGCTCTTCGATTACATATAGATGATACGAATGAGTCTGATTAATCTGATGATTCAGCTGTTCGTTGACATCTACCAACGTAATCTCATAGCCAGAATCATGAAGCAAATCAGCGATGAATCCTCTGCCAATGCTACCTGCACCAAAATGTATTGCCTTCATTGTCGCTTACCTCTCTTTATTAAAGTATGCCAGTGATTGCTCCAATTAATGAAATCGCCAAAATAATCAGCATGATCGCAACCATATTTTGATTTTTTTTATTCAACCACCAATAGATGCCTAATACAGCAAGAAGCGGAAGTAGCCCAGGGACAATACTATCAATGATATTTTGCACAACGAAGGGTTCGTTGCCTTTTCCGAACGTAAATTTCAACGGCGAGCTTAACGCAACATAGTTTGAGGAAAGTGCGCCCATCATAAAGAGTCCTAGAGTACTAGCACCATTAATTAATTCCTTGATTCGTCCTGAACTCAAAATTTCACGAATCGATGCACGTCCCATCTTATAACCGTAAACAGACAGTTTTGTACCGATTGCGATTTGAATAATTGGAAGCAGAAGAAGAACAAACGCGCCAATGGCATTCCCGCTGGCTGACAAGCTGGCTCCTAATGCAAAAATAATCGGTTTTAATGTCGCCCAATCGATCGAATCGCCTACCCCAGCTAACGGACCCATCAATCCAGTCTTCAAACCAGTGATCGCATCATCTTCGATCGGCTCGCCATTCGCCTTTTGTTCCTCCAGTGCAATAACGATTCCATTGATGGGTGATCCAAATACAGCCTCTGTATTATAAAAAACTAAATGACGCTGTAAAGCCGCCTTCATATCCTCCTTATCTGGATAGATTTTTTTGAAGATTGGAATCAATGAATAGCAAAAGCTAAGAGCTTGAAGTCGTTCATAGGAAATTCCAACTTCACAAAACATGTAATAGCGAAGCCAAGCATTTCTAACATCTTTTTCAGAGATTAATTTTTCTTCCATTTTTTTACCCCTCCACACTTGCTTTTTGATACATATTAATTAGTAAAATTGCGCATAAACCGAAGATCGCCGCACCCAACACGGGAATACCGCTGAATTGAATTAAGAAATAGCCAATGAAGAACCATGGCAGCAGTTCTTTTTTTCCTATAACGAACATTGTTAACGCAAATCCTAATGCTGGTAATAATCCGCCAGCTACAGAGAAGCCATGTGTTAACCATTCAGGAACGCTTTCCATAAAGCTGTTCACAGCATCCGCACCATAGTAATTAGCTAAAAATGGAATCGGAAAGCGAAGAATCAAGTTCAAAATCGTCGGATAAACATTATTACACAGCATAATTTGTCTAGTGTTTCCTTCTTCGGCATAACGGTCAGCCATGTGAACGAACGTTACATTCAATGTCTTTCTCAGCTGATCAATAAAGACACCCATCACACCCACAGGTACAGCGATCGCAATCGCCAGCTCCGTCGATAAGCCAGAATGAAGAGCGATTGGAATAGCAATTAAGCCAGCCAAGCAATCATCCGCTGGTAAATTCGATCCAGCTGCCACCAGTCCAATATAGAGAATTTGGACCGCAGCACCGATGATGATTGCCTGCCTCAAATCGCCCATAATGATCCCAATAAAAAGTGCAGAAAACAAAGGCTGCCGTATTGCGTGTGTGATACCATACCCAACGTCAGTTTTCATGATCCAATAATAAATACCTGTAAAAATACTAACCCCTAACATACTCTCAACCCACTTTCTTACTTGCTTTTTCTAAGCTTAATTTTGGTTCCTCCGGTGTAACCTGGAACGTTACCTCAGCACCTTGTTCTTGGACAAAAGTTAAATTGGCAATGTCTGTCTTATCAACAGAGATTCCTTTAACAACGGATGTTCTGCCATTACCGCTGCCTAGTCCGCCAACCTGTACCTGCTTAAATGCCACTCCCTTCTCAACTACCTCACGGACATCCTCTATATTTTTAAACAATACAAGAATTTTTCCGGAATCAAATTTCCCATCCTTCACTCCTTGAACGAACTGATCCTTTGAGATCACATCCACCTGCATCCCTGGTGGAGCTGCTATCACATAGATGTCCGCCATAAATTCATCGGCCGCTAATTCATCATTGACAACGACTATCGATTTCACATCGGTCAGCTTGCTCCATTTCGTAATAACCTGACCGTGAATCAATCGAAAATCAATCCGTACTAATCGAATTCCCTCCATCATCTCTCTGCCTTCCTTTCTTTCATGATTTTTTTTACATCCTTGATTCCTTCCCTCGCACTCTTCATAAGATTCTCTTCTAATCCGTCATAACTTCCCTGCATTCTTGCCATCTCCGCCTCAATCAGCATTGGCAGATTCACACCGGATAAGACAATCACGTTGTCTTCTAAAGAAAACCGTGCTGCAACATTACAAGGAGTTCCTCCAAACAAATCAGCAAGAAGAATATACTGATCGAAATCAGACTGTAAAAGCGTTTCCAATTCTGACATTAATTCCATTGGTTCTTTTTCAGCCTCTAACGAAATCGAAAAGACATCCTTCAACTCGCCTAAAATAAGTTCTCCCGAAGCAATCAGCTCCTTCCCAAAGCTGCCGTGTGTCATTAATACAATCGCTGTTCTCATCTTCATTTCCCTTCTATCCTCGTGATTTTCCTCCAGTGACATTAATGATCGTACCTGTAATGTACGATGAATGATCCGATTGTAGGTAGCTGACAAGATCAGCCACTTCTTGAAGCCTTCCGATTCTACCTAAAGGAATGATCTTTGTGTAATCGCCTTTGATCTCGCCTGATTGAATCCCACGCGTATAAGCCAGCTTTTCCATGTGCTTTTGATTCCCCATAGGAGTCGGTTCATTGATGCCTGGTGCTACTCCGATCACTCGAATATTAAATTGCCCCAGTTCCTTGGCCCAAGAAAGTGTGAAAGAATTCACCGCTCCTTTAGTAGCAGAATACCCGCTTTGTCCCTTAGAGCCCTCCATTCCAGCCTCAGAAGAAATATTGACAATCACACCGCTTTTTTGTCTTACCATTTCACGCGCCGCTGCTTGAGAAATTAAAAAGAGCCCTTTTTGATTAACCTGATACATGATATCTAATTCCTCTTCGCTCATTTCACGTCTAGAATCCTGATGATAATAATCCACCAAAAGATTCGGACGATTGGCCCCGGCATTATTGACCAACCCATCGATACGTCCAAATTTTTCTACTGCCATCTCAATACATTTCTCCGCATCAGTCTTTTTCGTAATATCACAGGGCACAAATAGAACGCTATCATTTAAGGTCTGTTCCTCATTCTCCACAAGATCAGCGATGACTACTTTTGCTCCGTTATCTAATAAATTACGAACAATATTCTCACCGATCCCCATACTACCTCCAGTAACTACAATTACCTTTTGCGACAAATCAAGCCAGTTTCCACTCATAATTTTCCTCCTCACTACTTGTAGAGACATCATTACGTCACTACATCGTTATACTGTGTATTATAGAGAAAAAGTTTCATTTGTCAACGCTTTCTTTTAGATTACTTTAAATAATTTTGCCTTTAACAGTAAATTTTGATATTATCTTAAGTGGTAATGACGTCATGATTAATGTAGTAATACGAAGAAAGGATAACGATATGGAAGCAATAGATAAAAATAGTCCTCTTCCCTTATATTTTCAGGTAAAAGAGGACATTGAAAAGAAAATTAAAGAGGAAGTCTATATAGAAGGAGAGGCACTGCCTTCAGAAATCGCTCTAATAGATCAATATAATGTGAGTCGTACTACTATTCGGCAAGCTGTAGAGCAGCTAGTGAATGATGGACTCCTTGAAAGAAGGCGTGGTAAAGGAACATTTGTAAAAAAAAGAGAGGTATTTTCTTGGGATGTTTCAGAATTACGTAGCTTCAATGATGTCGCTCAAAAGAAACAATTTTCTACAAGTACGGAGGTATTATCGATTGAAATCGTAGAGAGTGACGAGATTGTTCGCCGCATTTTTAAAGATAAATATACTCATTTTTATCATTTAGAACGATTACGTTTTGTCGAAAACCAACCCTCAGAAATAGTTACTACCTATGTTCCTACTTCTATCGCATCAAATTTAGATAAGTTTGACTTTTCAAAGATTTCTTTATTTGATATTTTGCGTGAAACCTATCATATTGATATTTCTTATGCTGAAAAAAAATTTACAGCAATCAATTGTTCCAGTGAAGATGCTAAGGTTTTGAACATAAGAAAAAATGACGCGCTACAGCTAGTAGAAACCGTCACCTTCGACAGTTCGGATAATCCGATCGAATATTCCATCGCTCGTGATAAGGGATTAATTTCTACATTTAAGGTTACGTTTAAAAAGTAGGACGCTTTAATCTTAGAAGATGTGTTTATTGAGTAGGTTATTTAAAATACACAAAAAGAGCGACCGAAGTTCTCCTCGTGGAATTTCGGTCGCTATCTTATTTAGGAATTCAACATGCAACTCCAACTGGATTGAACAGAACAAATACGAAATTATCCCTACTTCACAAACGGAGCAACTTCCTCAGTCAACTCCTCAAAATCCAACTGATTAACTTCTTCAATCTGCTGAATCATTTCCTTTGGTAACTGGGGATTCATCCCGCCGCAGATCGCAGCACTGATGGCACCGATCGTGTCAGTATCCCATCCCAGAGAGGCGCTTAGTTGGGCGGCTTTTAATGGATCACCTTTGGCTAATTCGACAATCACAAACGCACTTGGAATGGTTTCAATAGTCTCCATGCCGGTCCCGATTTCTTCGTATAGTCGTTTTAGGATGACGGCTTCATCGGCTTCCTGTCGCAGGATTTTGCGCGCCTGATTCATGCGGAAGGTCAGTGAAGCGGCTGGGAAATCGTGGCCGTATTCTTTGGCAGCATTAATCGCGTTAAAGGCCACTGACCAGATTTCTTCGATTGATTGTCCACCGCGGACTGTGTAGCTGATCGCGGCTGCTACCGCACTTGCGCCGGCAATGGCGATTTTGGTGTTATGGGTTGGCAGGCAGATTTCCGCGACATTTTTTACTAATGTTGGCAAGTCACGGTAATCGCTGATCAATCCAATCGGAGCAATTTTCATGGACGCTCCATTGGTTGTTCCTGTGACACCCGTCTCTTCGATCGGCACGCCTTGAGCGATTTTATCCAAAGCTTTCAACGTTGATGGACCGGAAACAAAGGCGGAAACACCTGAATTGTCGTTCCATTCCCGCAGCTCCGCAACATAGTCCGCCACCCGAATCTGCCCGTAGTTTTTCTTGATCATGGATAGGATCATCAATACGTTTAGCGTATCATCGGTAATTGCTCCTGCCGCTAATTTGCGTCCAAACACATCGTTTTCGTTGGATGCGATTAATTCGGTTACGCCATCGGGAAAATTCTGTCGGATTTTTTCCTGTGACCAGCATTCTGTCGGCATCCCCATCGCATCGCCTAGTGCACCGGCGGCGAGTACGCCCCAAATCTTTTCTCTCACTTAATTTACCTCCGCTAAATTGATTGCTTCTGCTTGATTGTTGAAAGGAATGACAGTCATGACCTTGTCGTTGAGCTTCACATGCCCTTCCTGCTGACTAAGCACATCTAGAAATTGATCAGAATTCGTAACCGTCACAAAGGACTCAATCGAATAGCCCGCTTCAGCAACCTTTTCCAAATCTACTTCTAAAATTTTCTCGCCTTGAACAACAGATTGTCCTTTTTCTACTAATGGATGAAAGCCTTGACCTTCTAATTCCACCGTATCAATCCCGATATGGATCAATACTTCAATTCCTGTGTCGCTAACTATTCCAATGGCGTGTCCGCTTGGAAAAACAGTCTCTACCGTACCAGTGACCGGTGAAACCACCTCACCCTCTTCTGGGACAATCACAAAACCGCTTCCTAATGCTTTTGATGCAAAGCTTGGATCAGCTGCCTGTTCGATGGGTTTGATTTCTCCTGTTAAAGGTGAAAACAATACTTCAGATTTCACGAGACTTTTTTCTTCTGGATCGACGACATCCTCTTCTTTTTTAAAGGTCATATAGGTTAACACAAATGGCACTACCGCGGTCGCGATCGACGCAATAACTGCGATGATAACGCCATTCATACTGCCGCTTTTCGGATCAATAAAGGCCGCAAATCCTAGAATCCCAAAGGACATCGCGTACATTTTTGTCGAGGTCAAAGCCAAGATCAACGAACCAACTGCACCGCCAAGCATTGAAAAGGCAAAACGTTTCTTGACAGGTAAACTAAAGCCGTAGATCGCCGGTTCAATGATACAGAACAAACCCGATACCATCGCTGGAATCGCCAAGGCCTTTTGATCCTTCGAGCGCGTCCGTAAAAAGACAGCTAACACAACAGCAGTTTGCGCAAAATTGGCGGTAAAGGACATTGGGAAAATGTAATCTACGCCCGATTGTGCCAAATTCGTAATCCCGATCGCTGAAATCGGCCAATGCAACCCAAAAATAACCAATGGTTGATAAAGCAACGCTACCACTAACGAAGTCACAACAGGTGAAATGCCATATAACCCTGATACGCCGGCACTGATCAATGAACTAAGAACATTCGTCACCGGACCAACCACCAAGATCGCTAAAGGAACCGTGATCAAGATTGTTAAGAACGAATTCACGTTGTGAGCAATCACTGCCGGCACAACCTTTTTCAGCCATTTTTCGACCTTTGAACCAACATAGACAATAAAGATAATGGGAATAACCGTGTATTGATAACCATTCGCCGGAAACAGAATCGGAATCCCAAAGAAGGTGTTAAAGACCGGCGTTTGGAACAGCGTCCCCTTGAACAACGTATACAGCGCATCGCCGCTCGTCAACCCTGTCATCAGCTCTGGAATCAGCAGGGTTGCTCCAAGCATCATCCCCACAAACGGATTCATCTTGAAGGCCTTCGCACTCGTGTAGCCTAGTGTGACAGGTAAAAAGTAAAAGACCGCCTGCCCCATCGCGTGCAAAATAATATACGCACCATCGTCGACCGACAAAACATTCGTCGCCGTCAATAAAGCCAAGATCCCCTGAAGCAAACCTGAAGCGGTTAAAATTCCTAAGACTGGCGTGATCACTTTGGTAATCGTGTCGACTAACGTACTGACTAACCCTTTTTTCTCTTCTTCCGCCGCAACTGTTTTTCCATTCAGCTGTTCCTGAACCACTTGAAAAATATCCGCCACATTTGTCCCGACAACTACCTGAAAACGTCCACTGGCAAATTGCGCACTCATCACATCCGGCGATTTCACCACTTCCTCACGCTGGACCAACGAATCATCCTTCAAGGTAAAACGCAGCCGCGTCATACAATGCGTGACGCTTAACACATTCTCCTTTCCTCCGACCTTTTCCAAAATAAATGATACCAAGCTTTGATACTTATCCATGTTGCTTCCCCCTTTTTTGGCATATAAAAAAGGCAACACTCAAACAAGAGACTCTTCATCCCTTGCTTGGGTGTTGCCTGCATAATCAGTTACAATCCCGTTTATTTAATTAGCCGCTGGACATGGAGAATCAAGTACATCTCCTCCTCCGGATAAATCCGACAAGCCAGCTTCTCTTGTAGATAATGCTTAATGATCCCGACACTCTCCGTCGCCTTCGGATAAAACTGAACCACCTGTTCATACATCTCCGGCACTGCTTCCTGTCTCGGTTCATTTATTATGACACGTTGAATAAAGAATTTCAAGTGGGTAACGAAACGAACATAATTCAGCGATTCCGTATCCAGCTCAATTCCTAAACCATCCTCAACGATCAAGACTACCTTCTGCAGCATCTCTGTTGTCAATAACGTCTGAGCCGTATCATTGTTCAAGCCGCCATTAATAAAGTGAAGCGCGATAAATCCCGCCTCATCCTCATTCAGCTCGATCCCCTCATAATAGCTGATCTGCTCCAGCGCCTTCATGCCCGCCGCAAATTCCTTCGGATAAAACTTCTTGATCTCCAATAACAACGCATTTTGAATCGTCTCCCCATTCCGAAAACGATTCACCGCATAATTGATGTGATCCGCCAACCCAATATAGGTATTCCCATCAAAGGTCCGCTCCAGCTCCGCTTCCGCAGCCTTGACGATCACCGTTACCATCTCCAGCCGATTGATCGGAACCTCTTCGATCAATTGCACAAACCGATCCGCCACATTCGGAGAATCCACCACGAACGTCTTTTCGATCTTATCCTTCTCAACCGTCTCGCCACCCCGTTTCCGAAAGGCGATCCCCCTGCCGATCAAGATCCGCTCCAGACCCTTCGTATCAATCACCAAGACCACATTGTTGTTAAAAATCTTCTTAATTCTCAGCAAGCTCTCTCCCCATCCTCCGCCTCAGCAAACTTTCATAAGCTATGATACGGGTTCTTTTGGGAAAGTCAAGGAGGAAGAAAAACAATTAATGTACTTTGTAACTCTACTATTGTTTTGACGATTGGGAACTGCGTAAGTTAAATGAGTTAGCCGAGTTCAATCCTAAATCAAATTTACCTAATAAATTTGAATATGTTGATTTGGAGTCTGTAATTGGAACAGAGTTGATTGGACATAGGACAGAGAATAAAGAAACTGCTCCTTCAAGAGCACAACGACTAGCCAAAAAAAATGATGTATTTTATCAGACTGTACGACCTTATCAAAAAAACAATTATCTTTTCGATCTACCTTATGAAAACTATGTCTTTTCTACAGGATATGCGCAAATGAGACCAAAGAATAGTGGGTATTTTCTTCTGACTCTAGTACAAGAAGAAAAATTTGTAAATAGAGTTTTAGAAAGAAGTACAGGGACAAGCTATCCAGCAATAAACTCAAATGATCTTGCAAAATTATCTGTTAATGTTCCTAGCACTAATGATGAACAGAAAAAAATCGGTACCTTCTTCAAACAGCTTGATAACACTATCGCCCTTCATCAGCGTAAACTGGATTTATTAAAACGATTAAAACAGGCGTATTTGCAGAAGATGTTCCCTAAGAATGGAGAGAAAGTACCAGAAATACGTTTTGCTGATTTTGACGAGGTATGGGAACAGCGTAAATTAGGAGAGTTAGGTTCAGTTGCGATGAATAAACGTATTTTTAAAGAGCAAACAAGTGACAATGGTGATGTTCCTTTTTTCAAAATAGGGACTTTTGGTTCAAAGGCAGATGCGTTTATCACTCATGAACTTTTTGAAGAATACAAAGCGAAATACCCTTATCCTAAAATAGGAGATTTATTAATTTCTGCTTCTGGTAGTATTGGAAGGGTAGTTGAATACACGGGAAAAGATGAATATTTTCAAGATTCAAATATTGTTTGGCTAAACCATGATGATAGAATTGAAAATTCTTTTTTAAAGCAGTTTTATACAATAGTAAAATGGCAAGGACTAGAAGGAAGTACGATAAAACGTTTGTATAACAAAAATATATTAGAGACAAAAATTTCAATTCCAGATTCTAATGAACAACAACAAATCGGTTTTTTTTTCAAACAGCTTGACGATATTATCGCCCTTCATCGAGAAAAAAATGAAGCTTTCAAAAAAATGAAAACAGCTTTTTTAAGTAAAATGTTCATATAATTGTATTTCCCAGAAGACATATTATCTTCTGGGATTTTCCTTATACTAATGCACTCAAATGTCGAATAATTTTATCATTGTCTTGATTTTCCAATTCTTGAATAATATGCAAATACGTTTCCTGAGTGGTTGTCATACTTGAATGCCCCAATCTTCTAGCAACACTCGCGATAGAAACACCTGCAAAAAGCAACAAAGATGCATGAGTATGACGTAAGCCATGTATAGTAATGGTCGGAACACTTGCTTTCTTACACAACGCTTCAAGTCTTTTATTGATTGTTGAATTGAACACTCGTCCATTCACAAATATCAAACTATCTTCATTCATATTTTTGGTCAATTGGGAGAATTGCATACTAATCTGCCAATCAATTTGAATTTTTCTTTTTGAGGATTCATTTTTTGTAGGTTGAATTTCACCATTTGATTTTTTGTAATTCCACGTTTTAGTTACTGTTAGACTCTGGTTGAAATAATCAAAATCTTTTGGAGTTAAGGCAAGAGCCTCTGAAAAACGTAGTCCAGTTTTTGCGATAAGCAGAATAAACCAATCCCAGTTAATTTCTTTATTTAATTCCAATTGCTTAAGTAAAGATTGTAACTCAAATTGATTCAAAAACTTTGGTTTCTTTTTGCAAGGCTCTTTGCCTTTAATAATAATTTTCCGAGTAGGATTTTTCTCAATTAAACCTTCGTCAACTGCATCTAGAATTGCACCTTTGATTTGATGATGAAAGTCCATGGTTGTCTGTTTTTCATGAGTAAGAGCGTATTCGTTCAAAAGCATCTGATAATTCCTGCGATCCAAATCAGATAAACGTAAATTCGGTGCTAATTCTATAATTCTCTGATGTGTTACGTAATACTTGTCCAATGTAATCTCTCGAATCGCCCCAACTTTGTAAAGTTCCAACCATTCTTCAAAATATTGATGAAACAATACATCCTTTTTCTTTTTTCTCATACAAAATACCTCCTAAAAATAGTTATTTAGATTCCATCATAACTATTTTTAGAAGGTAATACTTTTTTATACGAACATTTTTTTTAGGAAAGCTATTTTTAAGGATTTTAGTTGGTCTAGGTACTTCTGATGTTGGGTGATAGTATTGTCCAGAGTCTTGAAAAATAGTCCAATTTTTTCTTGCTCATTTCTACTTTCTGTTATTGAGAAAGTCATTTTTTTGAAAGAACCAGTAGTAATTTGATTGATGGTTGCTCCTAGATTTTTATTAATTTCTATCTTAAACTGTATTGTATCTAATAAAGCATTTATAAAATTTGATTCTTTTGAACGAATCCCTGTCATAAATGCACCAATTACAGTATGATTCATAGTTCTTTTTATTTGAGCATGTTTTCCAATTAAATCTCTAGAACCATTTCGGACAACAACAATAATATCTCCCTTCTGAACATTGTCCGCGTTTACAACTGAAGAATTAACATAGACATTATCTGCATCTACTATTTCTCCGTTTTTAACATTAGAAGATCTGAGGACAAAAGTTCCATTTTCAGAAACTATATTTTGTGGAGAATAAGTTAACCCGGAGTAAAATCTAACTAGTTCCCCCAACTTACGCTGTTCCCAATTCTCGTAAAAACCAGCAAAATGTATTTCAGGCACTTTCTCCCCACTCTTAGGGAACATCTTCTGCAAATACGCCTGTTTTAATCGTTTTAATAAATCCAGTTTACGCTGATGAAGGGCGAGAGTGTGGTTTAGACTTTTAAAGAAATCGCCAATCTTGTTTTGCTCATGCTCTGAAGGAAGATTAATATCAATATTTAGAAATTCTCCATTACGAATATGGACTTGCGTTGAGCCTTTTTTTTCTGCTGAGATGATCTTTCTATACTTATCGCTATTGGAGAATGAGATAAGAAAATCCTCATCCATACCTTCAAGCAACTCCAATTTATACACACCTTGTGGCATCAAAAATTGTTCGTCATCTCCTTCAATACGAACGATTCTCCCCATATTTGGAGCCGATGGAACTAGGTCTCTTAAAGAAGTTACGAGATTGTTTGTGTGAACGTGGCTAGTTATATTCTTTTCAAAGAAGTCTTTACTAATGTATTTACTGCCAGATAAATCTGCAATCCCAGTTGCATTAACAGCTCCCTTTGGAATCGTACGAATTCCATCTTCGAGATAGTCTGTTGGTTTGATAGATGCACCGCCAGACAATTTCTCAATAACACCAGAAAACTTACGCAGTTCCCAATCGTCAGTAAACCCCTTGAACCGTAATTCTGGAGTGTTTTTAGTCATGCTTAAACACTCCTTTTGTTGCTTCAATTATATCCTTCGTTTCAGGAGTAACAGCGAGTTCATCCAACATAGCTAGAAATTCAGTTTCTGTTTGTTTGATTTCGGCATTTATTTTTTGTATTTCACTGCTAACTTCAACAATATCGATAGGTTCGGCTTCTTCAAACGTATCAACATAACGAGGAATGTTTAGGTTGTACTCGTTCTCTTTAATCTCATCCAATGTTGCAATATGAGAGTATTTCTCTATTTCTTTGCGGTTAACTACTGTTTCAACAATTTTTTCAACATCTTCAGGGCGTAAGTGATTTTGTTTTTTCACTTTTTCAAAGTCCTTACTTGCGTCAACAAACAATATATCCGACTCCACGCGGTTTTTTCTCAAAATCAATACACACACCGGAATGGAGGTATTTAAGAATAATTTATCGGGAAATCCAATAACAGTTTCAATCTGATGTTTATCAATTAATGCCTTACGAATTCGACCTTCTGCTGCTCCTCGAAATAGCACCCCATGGGGTAAAATAATTGCCATACGTCCATTATCTTTTAAGTGATACAGACAATGTAGCAAGAAAGCATAGTCCGCTTTTGTTTTAGGTGCTACCCCATACTCGCGCCAGCGCTGATCATCTTCGCGTTCTTTGTTATTCCAATGAGCTGAATATGGTGGATTTGCCATTACAGCATCGAACATTCGAGGTGAATCTTTTCCATCTACAACACCATCAGGCCAGTCACTTTCGAGTGTGTCGGCATGATTAACATTGATATCGTTAAACTCTACTCCATGCATCATCAAGTTCATTCTTGATAAACGATAAGGAGTGGCATCTTTTTCTTGTCCGTAATATTTTATCATCCCACGTTTTTTAGAATTCTTCATATAACTTGCGGTAGTAAGTAATAGTGAACCTGAACCAACCGTCGGATCATAAATATGGAAACTTTCTTCATCCTCTCTTCCAAAAGTTAAAATTCGAGCCATCACGTTAGAAATTTCTTTTGGCGTGTAGTATTGTCCCATATCTGAGGCCAAAACTGTCGCAAATTGGCGAACTAAATATTCATAAATATCTGAGACCGTATCTTCATCACCAGACAAATCAAATTCTGGAGAAGATAATAAATCAATCATTGAAATCATTACGCTCGCACGAGATTGCGCAGTTGCTCCCAGATCAGCGCTATCAAAACGCATACCATCAAAAATCCCTTCAAAATCACCACGTGCTTCAAAAGCAATTTGTTGGTTAAAATGACCAAATGCATCGGTCATCATGCCAATATTAAAACAGTCTGTATCAATCGCTTGCTTCCAATCAGCAAAAAAATCATTTGGTTGAATCGCGTAACCAAGGTTCTTTTTCATATATTCTAAAGCTTTCGCAGAGTCTTGGGTATAGACACTTTCCCACGTTTCACCGCGTAACACACTTTCTAGCCAATGGGTTGCTTTCTCTGATAAATATTTATAAAACAATATACCGAATATATAATCTTTGTAGGCAGTTAGTCCAATCTGTCCTCGCGTTTGATTGAGCATCGCCCACATTTTAGTTTTTTGTTCGTTAGATAGTGCCATTAACTTCTGTCCTACTTCCTATTATTTTGAAATTTTCTATAACGAATTGAAGAATTCCATCAACGCTTCTTCAAACTCCGAAGCACCGAAGAAACTGATGTCTTCTTCGTCCTCGATCGCGCGAACAATTTCCGAGAGCTGTGGATTATCAATTAGCGTGTGTCCTGGTAAGAATAAGTCAAACGCTTCTACAATCCGATTTCCATTAACATGTTGATCCGCAGCCCAACGTCGAATTTTTAGCTCACGGTATTCCGTACGATATTTTTTACGAGTATTCTGTAATGACTCGGTTGTAAAGTGCTCGGTTATCTCACCAGCTTCAATATCAACGACAATCGCATTGATTTCTTGGCGACTTTCCTCATCCATTGGCGTGATATGTTTCTCAATCGCCACTTTATTTGTTTCATTTTTGTCATCCATAAATGTATTCAAGAGCTCCACTAACATGTCATAATCTATAATTTGATGATCGTAGAACTTAATACCTATCTTAATTTCTGTAAGATCAGGACGTTCATCTTCAGGTATTTTCTCTCTAGCATCGTTTAATCGGGCTTGCAAAGCACCAAATTCTTCTATGCTTGAAATATCTAGACGAACTTTTTTACCTGTAGGTTCATTTTTCTCGTCTAACTCATCAATCTCGCTTCCCAATTCGTAACCTTGTTGCACCAAACGTTGAATCTTATTCTGTGTAGGTAAAGCAAGATGTACAAATTCTTTTAGAGCCTTTTGACCAAGTGGAATTTGACTAAAGTCATCTCCTGCAAGTTCTTTTAGCTTAGAAACAGCGTCTTCCAGCTCTTTTATTTGATCACTTTGTGGTTTAGCTAAGATATTGTCATCTTCTAATTCCTTGGTTCGTTCATCTTCCGATTCTTCTTCTGCCTCTTGAAGAGTATCATTTCCACCTCTTGTATAAATACGCAGTGCATTTTCAACGAACTCTTTCATTTCGTCTCCTTGACGATAAAAACGCACTTTCCCATGCGGCTTACTATTAAGGTTATATGTTCTATTAGTCCGAGACATCGCTTGAATTAGCATGCCTTCTTTAAGCATCTTATCCATGTAGATCATATTGACATATTTAGAATCAAATCCCGTCAATAGCTGATCCGAAACGATCACTAAATCCAATCGATCTTCTTCTTTACCTTGATTGTAAGGTTTTTTACGAGCTAACCGCTTAGTGATATCAATCATATAAGCGCGTGACGGATCTTTTGCATTCAAAATACTTGGTACATTGAATTTCTGTGTATAATCTAGAATAGCCTTTTTTAGTATCTCATTTAATTCTTTAGTACCACGTTCATTCGATTCATCCCGAGAAAAGGTCATGGCAACATTTAAATGTGGGGCCTTTTCTTTGAAAATATTATAATAATGCGCAACTGCCTGCTTACCAGAGACAGCAAGCATTGCTTGAAAAGCATTTTCTTCACGTCTACCAGCAATCAATGCCCCACCAGAAGTTTTTTTCCAGTTATCCAAAATATCTTGGACTACTTGTTGACGATAAACATCACTTTGATAAACTTCCTTTTCATAGTCATGTTCAGAAAAGTCATTTTGAGGATGTTCTACTACCCAATGAGGTTTGAAGTAAGTGACATCGAATCCAAGAACGTTACCATCACCAATCGCATCCTTGATAGTATAGGTATGCAGTCTTTTTCCGAAAATATCATGTGTGGAAATATCTCGTGTTGTTTTTACATCATTGATTTCATCACTATAAAAGTTTGGGGTTCCGGTAAAACCAAACCATGTTGTCTTTTTGAAAGCTTTTTTGATCAGTCCGACTGATTCACCACTGGCACTACGATGAGCCTCATCCATGATGATAACGTTCCAATCATCATTCTTCAGCCCTCTTTTTACTGCTTTTGTTAATCCTTGAACAGAAATTAATAGAATTTGTGAAGCTCCCTTACGTTTCAATTCTCGCTTTAATTCATGTCCATTCACTTTCTTAATACGCTTTTTAAAATGTATATAAGCAAAATCTTTAAAGTTTTCCAATGTTTGGTCAATCAAATCAACACGGTCCACAATAAAAAGTACATTCCGAATTCGAGGCGCTGACGCTAACAACTGTGCAACTTTAAAAGAAGTCACTGTCTTACCAGAACCAGTGGTATGCCAAATATAGCCACCCTCTTTTTCAATAAGATCATTGGCTTCCATATCTTTCATTCGCTGCAAGATTTCTCTTGTAGCCTGAATTTGATAACTACGCATTACCATTAAATTATCATTCGAAGCATCGGGTATCATATTCACCGTTATCAACCGATGCAGGGCAGGAATTCCCATCACTTGATGCGCAAATTCAAAAGCATCTGTAATGTCCTTATTATTTTCATCACGCCAACCGAATACATAAGTTTGATTGTAATGTTCGAATGCATTTGGTCGAGCAAAATAATGTGCAGAATGTTGGCTCAAAATAAACTGCACCTGCACAAAGGAAAACAGACCTTTGTAGAGTCCATCGCCATGATATCCTTTAAGCTGTTCGAACGCATTCCATTGATTTTGTAAATGTTCGTCTTTCTCCTCAACATGAGCTACTGGAAGTCCATTGATGAGTAAAGCAATGTCAATAATCCGTTTTGTCGTCAATCCTTTTGGTAAATCCGTAAATGATATCTGACTTACAACTTCATAACGAGAACGGCCTCCCGCAACATCATCTTCATAAAAAATCTCAACTTCCAAACTTGAACCGTCATCCCGAGTAATTGGGATAGATCCTATTCCCCCAGCACCTACTAATAAAAGTTGAGCATCATAAGGAGTTTGAATACGTTGTAGAGCTTGAAGAATCAGTCCAAATTCAATATCTGATAAAGGTATTCCATTTAATTTATGAGCATTCGTTTCGTTTAAGATTTCCCGCCAATGTTCTTCAAGCTTTTTAATACTCACATTGGAGAAATCTTTACGATAAGTCCACCCTTCAGCTTCCAGCTTGCTAATCAGGGCTGCTTCAAATTTTGCTTCTGCCACTTCACTACTTCCTTCCACTTTTTTGAGCATCTTCTATAAAAATTCTAAATCCATCCTATTGTTGTTCTATTTACGTTGCGTTACAGCGTAAGCTTCAACAATTTCAATTATAACTGAAAAGCAAGTTTTTTTGCTATTTATTATGAGATTTGTCAATTATACGATATGACTTATTATTTAGAAGCAAGTCACTTCATTAATTTGATGTAAAAAAAAATCGCAAATAAAACTACTTGCTATTTCTATATTACAAGATCGCAAGTAGTTTTGTTAAATTATTGAGTTTCAGAAGTGCATATTTCAAATATACATTTAAATCACAAATCACAAAAAATGCATTAAAACTATATAGTCCATTTTCAAAGTCGGCAATTATCATTAGTTACTAAGTATGATCGATTATTTTGTACAAGTTTTTCATATCGGTAATACCTGAATTTCTTGCTATCACATTAATACTATTGCTGTACCTTCCATCCTCTAGCATAACAAATTTATTTTCGGCTCTAGTAACACAAACATAGTGATTATTTCTTTCCCCTTCTTGGCTGAAATTATAGTATCCACTAAAACTGATCACTTGATTGAATTCTAGCCCTTTTGAGCCAAATACAGTCATAACTTTGTGCAAATCATTTGACTTTATGAATGCAGGATAAAACATTTCATTTGAAAGAGTCTCCAATAGAAGTTTAATTTCATCATCTGTTATATCTAAACCAAAATGTTCATTAAATCTAGATATAATCCTAAAAAAAGAAGATGTAATTTCATCTTTAGATGTATTAGGAGGTAATGGAATGATTTGTTCCAAAGGGCTTAATAGGCTTTCAATCCTTTTCAAAATTGATCGATTTTGTTCAATCCTCAAAACATCAGCAACATCGTAAACTGAATACCTATTATCTAGTATGTAGCAGGCTATAGATTTTAATATACTAGAATGATCACTGCTCTCATCTATCGGTGTCCTAGGAATAAAAACGAAATTATATCCATAAAACTTTAGATTCTCGGCTATTGATTGAGCATGGTCATTTCTATTAGCTATAATTGTCACGCTTCTGTTGATATCTAGTTCACCCGACCTAAATAGTGAATCAATGGAATTCAGATCATTATTGGTTAAGCAATGTATTACATGAGAAACGTTTTCTGCCCGATTATTATCGAACTGCGAGTTATTATGCATAAGATTAGCATAATTAACAATCTCAAAATCACTTCTAAAATTAGTAATTAATTCAAAACTTTGAATTCCTTCCGCTTCAAGTAACTCAAAAATATTTCTTTGAGCTCCTCGCCACAAATATATTGCCTGCTTTCCATCTCCCACAATAAAAAGTTCAATCCCTAATACATTTTTCATATACATGAACAGTTCATGCATGTTCATATCAGAATCTTGATATTCATCCAAAAAAATAGTTGAATATTTTGCTCTAAAGTACTCCCTTGCAGCCTGACTATTTTCTAAGATTTTTTTTGCCAATTCAAATTTGAAATTGTGGTTATTATTTCGATAAGTTCCTAGCGTATTCCTTACACGTAAAACTTCCATCCCTTCATCGAAAGAATCAAACCTTTTAGATACATCGTAGGAAACAAGAAACTCTCGCTGATACTCTTCCCCAAAAGCATCAACTAAAAAAGGGCGAATTATTTCATGCTCAACAAAGGAATCATTTGTCATTGCAACAAAATCCTTTATAACCTCTAAATCTCTCGCTTTCTTTTTAATCTCTTCTGTCGCCTTAACTGTAAATGTGATCGCTGCAACAGTTCTATGATCTAAAATCTCATTCAGTACTTTTGAGATTTTTTTAATCATTATTGTAGTTTTTCCAGAACCTGCACTGGCTGAAACGACGATACTTCCATTTGCAATTAGGATATCCTCTCTTACTTGTTCATCAATAATATCCATTTAATCACCTACTAATTTTTTTAGCGCTTTAAATCTGTCGTGGTTAAAAATTTTTAGACAATTCAAATTAGTTAAATCATCAATCAATTTCAACATGTTCAACAATTTTTTATCTTGAAGTGACTTGACTGGATCGATTTCACCAAAAACTTTTTTCAGTTGATCAGGAATTACTTCATATAGATCATTTTCTAAATCAACTCTGGAAAGAAAAATATTGTTTTTTTCAAAATTACTGAGCACTTCCTTGTACTGATTATATAATTCTTTTTTCTTTTCAAAAACAAGCTTGTTTTTACGCTGGACTAACCAAGTAGACTTACCATCTTTATCAGTACAAGAATAGTCTATTTCAATTTCATCTAAATTTTCTTGATTAATCAGTTTACAGCAACGATTAAATCCAATTGGATCAAATAATGTCTTATTTCCCTTTTTGGCTTTTAAATCATTATCAGTCTTAACTATAGGAATAATGTTCAAGGATTTTAGTATATCAAAATAAGGTTTAAATTTAATTCCATCTACTAGAAGTATATATCCGCCGTCTAACTCATATGTTGGCTTAATAACTGACAACACCTTTTCAAATAAAGCTTTTTCCGATGGTCCCTCAATAAGTAATACTCGATCAGAAAATAATGCTTTAGTCAATGACTCGTTGAGTTCTTTCTTAATTGATGAGAACTCACTAGGTACTTTAAATAGAAATGATTCACATAGAGTTCTATCTTCTGAATAAATTCTAACCAATGAGGCATTATCCATTTCATATAGTAATTCAGAAGAGTGAGTTGACAGTACAAAATAATCATAAACTGAATTAGTAAACAGTTGCTTAGACAAAGCAATTTGCATTGAGCGATGCAAACTATTCTCAGGTTCCTCAATTAAATAAAGTGTAATCCTATCTGAGTCATATTCTTTATTTAAGTAATTTAAAAGTGAATAAGCTAATATCTTTTTTCTTCCATCACCTGAAGTAGGGTAAAGAGAGTCATCTCCTTCTTTTTTTATATACGGATGAATATCGCTAAAAAAACCCTTAATAGCCATTTCTGATTGTAACTCAATTGTTATCTTTTCTTTTTTTAACTGCTGATATTCATCAGTTAACTCACTTTGAAAGCTTTGTATAACATCCATTGAGCTGATCTTACTATTTACCTGATTCGTGAGTTTATCAATATCTTCCTTAATCTCAATATCAGAGTCAATCATCTTTTTTTGTTCAAATAGTTTTCTTCTGTTTTTGGAAAAGACTGTATCTAAATCTATCGTCGGGTCTACATAGACGACATTGAATAATTTATCTAAAATGGTAAAGCTTCCATTTTGAGGAACACTCTCTAACTTCTCTAGGTCGTTCCCCCAAAACAACTCTGGTATCCCCATTGCTTCAGCCGCATCGTATTTTCCAATCACCTGAAAATAAAATAAATTTAGCTCTGAACTGGTTCTTGCACCTCCTACTTTTGCAACTATATGTTGTGAATCAAGATTATCCTCATAATCACTCAAATCGATTTCTAAAGTAATCTTGATATCGTTATCTAATTCACGTTGATAAAAATCACTCTCACTAAATCCATTAATTCTTACTTTACGCTCTAATAAGTATCGCAATGAAGATAGTAAATTAGTCTTCCCGACATCGTTCATTCCAAATACAACGTTCTTATTAGATAAACAAATCTTTGAATACTTAAAATTTCTAAAATTTTCTACCATAAGCTTACTTAATTTCATCTTATCCTTCACAACCCTTTCGTTACTCTTAAATTATACTGAAAAGAAACCGTTCTAAAAAATCTACTTAAAGTTCATATGAAATAGATTTCAAAAAAGAGAAATAAATTTGCTATGATAACAAATAATCTCAAATAAGCTCTGATCATCAATTTTTTCGAACGTGATAATCTCTTTTTTAACTATTCTTCTATTCTGAACTTCTTCATTTGGCCTTGCATTCTTTCCTACTAAGTGCCTTCATCACTTAAACTTCACTTCTTCGTCAGCCGTTTGAGATATATCCAAGCGATTCTTAACATTGATTCTATTTACCAACCAACCTCTAAAATTACATTGTTGGAAAAAATCATCGATTTGATTTACTCCATTGATTTCTCTCAACGTCACAACAACCCAAAATTGTTTTGCTGGTAAGAATGACAGACACCATTTAGCCATGGGCAAGTAAACTTTATTCCACAATTTCATCATGACATTCCCTACCCGACCGGTTGGCTCTCTCGATTGGTTTAGAAGGTATTTGTAAATGAAAGCTAGTCCCACTACTATTATTAATAGGATAAAGAAACGATTCATGTCTTGTCCTTTCTGACGCAATCTAAAGTAATGATGTTTCTTAAATTCATAGTCTGGAATGGTATCCTTACAAATCCAACACAACCCTATCTACGATCTTTTAATTTCACATTTCTCTCATTACTTACATTGTACTTCACTTCAACATCCACCAAATAATAAACGACATGCTGTAAGTCCTCTTCTGTTACATCTGCCTCAGTTGCACTCGTTGTTTGTTTATACCTAAGCTTGACAATGTTCCCTTTTTTGAAGCTTTCTGGTTCCTCTGTTTCAAATAATGCTTGATCCAAATAGCTGTCAACCAGCACCACATAAGACTTTTCTCCTATGGTTCGAACACTCGTAACAAAGAAATAGTCGGTCCGTGTTTGAACAGGGTTTCTACCTAGAAGCAAATCCAATGACTGTACTTTTCTTGGATTTGAGATAGCCACTCTTTCCTCATCCTCATTGAACAAGTCCATAGGTGTTACTTGTTCTAATTCATCATAGGTAAAATTGATAATCTCATCTTTTTCGTATTTCAATTTCGTCTTCGTATCCCACTGTAAAAGGGTGCCGCTAGAAATATCTTGAAAAATCACACTATGACCATAATAGGCCTTAGATGCGCCCATCGGAACTCTGTTATCAATACTAATTACTTTTGCTATTGTATATTTTCTCATCGTATCACCTACTCGTAATATATATTTTGAAGAAACTTTCATTCCTTCAATCGCCCTTAGGGGCTAT
>OAUF01000594.1_pt1 | contig 22467 bp, 25 predicted proteins | sample 1495111 | NCBI WGS metagenome assembly OAUF01 (sample SAMEA2580002, study PRJEB22360) | human gut metagenome | reverse complement strand
AAAACAGCCGTATAATGGAAAGCAGCACGGCCGGCCGCCAGAACAGGCACAGACCGACCCCCACTGCAAAGCCGGCAAACACCAGCACCGCGCCCGCCGCCAAATCTTTGATGATGCGCACGACCGGGTGAAAGCTCGACGCCAGCATGTCTGAAATTTCTTCCGCAACGGTGTTGAACAGCTCCGCGCCTATCACCATGGCAAAGGTGATAAACAAAAGCGCATACTGCGTGCGGGTCAAGTCAAAAAAGAACGAAAAAGCGAACACATACAACGCCGCCACTGTATGGATCCGCATGTTCCGTTCGTTATTGATGCAGTATATCACGCCCCGAAAAGCATATTTCAGGCTTTTCAGAAAGCGTTTTTTTCGTTTACTCTTCATCCTCATCCAGAACATAGCTGCTGGTACTCGGGAGACCCAGCTGCGTCATTACCTGCTCCTCTTTTTCGCGCATGCGTACGCGGTCCAATCCACCCTGCTCGTGGTCGTACCCCAGCAGGTGCAGCATGGAGTGAGCGCAGAGATACCCCACCTCGCGCTCGAGGCTGTGGCCGTAGCGTTCGGCCTGCTCCACCGCCTTTTCCATGGAAAGAACGATGTCGCCCAGAATTTTTGCCCCGGTATCGTGGTTTTCGTCATACTGCCCGTTTTCGCCCATTGGGAAGCTCAGCACATCCGTGGAAACATCCTTATCGCGGTACTGGTGATTCAACTCGCGGATCTGCTCGTTATTGACAAAGGTCACGCTGATCTCTGCCGGGTAGGGAAATTTTTCCAGCCGCAGAACTGCATTGCAGCAGCGGCGGATCAACATCCGAAGCCCGGTGGGGATTTTCACTTCCTTTTGTTTATTATCAATGATGACTCTGATCTTTTCCATCTCTATCTCCTGCTCTCTTCATTCTTTTCATAAGCCTTGATGATGTCCTGCACCAGACGGTGGCGCACGACATCCTTGTCGCTGAATCTGACCTGCGCAATGTCGTCAATGTTCCTCAAAATACGCATCACATCTTTTAAGCCGGAACGCTTGCCGTCCGGGAGGTCGATCTGGGTCACATCGCCGGTGATGACCATTTTTGAGTTAAAGCCCAGTCGGGTCAGAAACATTTTCATCTGTTCGGGGGAGGTGTTCTGCGCCTCATCCAGAATGATGAAGCTGTCGTCGAGCGTTCTGCCGCGCATATACGCCAGCGGCGCCACCTCGATATTGCCGCGCTCCAGATACTTCTGGTACGTTTCCGCTCCCAGCATATCGAACAGCGCGTCGTACAAAGGGCGCAGATAAGGGTCTACCTTCTGCTGCAGATCGCCGGGCAGAAAGCCCAGCTTTTCCCCGGCCTCCACCGCGGGCCGGGTCAGGATGATCCGGTTGACCTCCTGAGCGCGGAACGCCGTGACCGCCATGGCCACAGCGAGATATGTTTTACCGGTACCGGCAGGCCCCACCCCAATGGTGATGGTGTTTTGCCGGATCTGATTGCAGTAATTCTTCTGCCCAAGCGTTTTGGGCTTTACGGGCTTACCCTTCGACGTAATGCAGATGCAGTCGCCCGCCAGAGTTTCGATTTTTTCTTCACTGCCGTCGTTGATCAGCGAAATGCAGTAGCGCACGTTCTGCTCGCTGAGTGCTTCTCCTCTGTTGACCAGTGAAAGAAGGCTTTCAATGACGCGAACCGCCTTGCCGACATTTTCAGGTTCGCCGGAAACCTTGATCTCCGCCCCGCGCCCGACGACGCTGACCTGATATTCCTTTTCCACCAGCCTAATATTTTCATCGAAGCTGCCGAAAAGTGCGACGGCCTGCTCCATGCGGTCTATATTGATGCGTTGTTCAAACATTCTTTCACCTTTCACCATCTCTGCATTTCTTGTATATTATAACATGATTCGCACCAGCCGTCATCAGAAATACAATAGAAATTCAATAAAATTATTCACAAATTTTTTAAGGTTTAAACAGTATTTCTGATTCAACCGCAATATTTTCCTCGCATTGGCAGTACAGTGTCATGCGGTAAACATTCCCTTCCATTTTTCCGGAAAGGTTCGAGGAAAGAATCTTTATGTCCTTCCATTCCCGCTGCTTTATTTCCTCAATCTTTGCCTTGGCCTGCTGCTCGGCCTGTGCCTCGGTCAGGGTAATTTCCTCCTGTGTCTGCTCCTTCCAGGTTTCGGTATAAAGCGAGACCGGCAGGTCGCCCGTTCTGCCTTTGAGCGTGACGCGCTCCGATTCCTTCTGGTATTCCCCCTGCGGGCGGCCCGTGAGGGACAGCGGCAGCTCCAAGCCGAAAATCCGCACGCTGCGGCGGACGATCTGCTTGCCGGTCGGACGCCGAACCGTCTGCTTAATGGGGATTTCGGCCACAAGGCTTTTCTCGGTTTCTGCAATAACTTTTCCGGAAGAACGCATCATGCGCGTTCCGCCGGAGGTATCCTCCGCAACGCCGCTGACGAGCAGCTGGCCCTTGACGACCGCGTCGCCCACCTTCACCTGCAAAACGCCGCCGGTCACCTCCAGCTTGACGATCTGCCCGGAGGCGGACGCCTTGAGGTTGCTGATCTTCTCCCGCTTCTCCGCCTCGGGGTGCTTGATCCGCTCCTCCAGCGCGATTTCGATCATGCAGCCCTGCGTATTGACCGAAAGCCACGAAACGTCTGGAAAAGCGATCATCAGTCGGCGCTGCAGCTCCTGGTACTCCAGCCGGCTTTTCAGCGCGCCGGGCGATAACCCCATGTTTTTCGCCTCCGTGAGGATCCGCTCGCTCGGAATGCTGGTATTGCCCGTCACCTGCACGCTCCAAACATACAGGGAGAACACATGCAGCGTCACGGCAAATACAACCATGCCCGCCAGAATCCCTTTTCTGGAGGAAATTCTTTTCCACAGGAAGGGCAGTCCATGGCGTTTGCCCGATTTCAGGCGCACCCCGGCCTTCTTCGCAATCGGCCGCAAATCTTCGTACCGGCCTACCGCAATGGCCGCGGTGAAAAGCTCCTCCGAACGCCCAATGCGCCAAAGGGCCACGCCCTGCCGGGCGCACAGATTCAGAAAGCGCTCACAAGCACCCTTTCTGCGCGGGCGGATTTGAAACTCCACCCATCCCAGAACCCAGCGCACAAAAGCAATCGACCCCATTGTCACACCTCACGTTATAAATTCCAGGCCAGTCAGGTATCCCTCCACCACAAGGGAATCCGCCGTCAGGCATTTGATCTTCAAATTCCGCCCCGTAAACCGGATGCTCATTTTCCCCGCGCGCACCCGAATCGCTTCTTCGCTGTATTCCAAAACGCCGCCGCAGCCTTCCAGCACCGCCTCGCGGTTCCCACTGATTTCCATGCGGAACCCGCTGAGCAGCGAGGACGGAGGAAGGCTTGGCACGTTCAATTGCTTTTTCTTCACCGCGACACCTCATCCCAAGATTTTGTTTGTGTGCAATCTAAACCTCCGCGAATCGAAATGGGAGCCGGGTGCTTTTCTCCGCTGTCCACAGGGAGGAGGCACCCAACTCAATTCCATATTTTTATGGGAGATTACTATAAACTTATGCGATTCGTGATATAAAAATCACCCCGATTCATATACATGATCTGAGGTGAAGTGTATGTATTCCGGTAAAATATTTTCCGCGCTGTTTGCCGCCGCCTTTGGAGCGGGGCTTTTGTTTTTGCCTGCCGCAGCCGCGTCGGGCGCCATACGGGGGCTGGAGTACTGCCTGATTATTCTGGTGCCCTCTCTGTTCCCGTTTATGGCGCTTTCCACCTACCTGGTAAAATCGGGGATTTCCGACGCCATGGGCAAATTTTTCGGCCCTGTAACAAGGGTTTTGTTCCGCCTGCCCGGCTGCACCGCCGCCACCATCCTGATGAGCATGATCGGCGGATTCCCGGTAGGAGCGCGGGGAATCGCCGCTCTGCACCAGCAGGGCAGCATTACCGACCGTCAGGCAGCGCGCATGGCCTCGTTCTGCGTCAACGCGGGGCCGGCGTTTGTCATCACCGTGGTCGGGGTCGGCCTGCTGGGCAACCCCACCGCCGGGGCCCTTCTGCTCTGCGCCCAGCTGGCAGCCTCTGTTTTGCTGGGATTTCTCTTAAAATTTTCGGAGCCGAAGGAATCGCTTTCCACAGCGACCGCACAAAACGCCCGACACAGCTCTTCGCCGCTGATTGATTCCACTGTGGACGCCGCCAAAGGAACCATGAACCTGTGCGCTTTTGTGATTTTGTTTTCCGTACTGATCGCGCTGCTGCGCGAGATTGGGGCCGCCGCCTTTCTGGCGCAATTTCTGCTTCGCCTTGGGATGCCCTCCGCCGTGTGCGGCGCCGCCCTCTCGGTGATGATGGAGGTAACCGGCGGCTGCTTCGACATTGCCGCTCTGGGCGGCAGTGCGATGCTGTTTGCCTTCGCCGTGGGCTGGGGCGGGTTGTGCGTCCATTTTCAGGTGCTGTCTTCCCTGACGAAAATTCCGTTTTCGCGTGCGATGTTCTTTGCCCACCAGCTGATCAAAGGAATTTTCTCCGCTGTGTTTGCCGTTGTTTTGTTCCAGATTTTTCCACAGGCCGCACCTGCCTTTGAAAACACCTCCCGCGCCCTGAACGGCCAGCTCTCCGGCAGCCCCGCCGCCGCGGCCGCGCTGGTGATCCTCTGCATTGTTCTGCTTTGCTCCGTTGGGGCAGAAAGGCTGGAATTCCGGAAGAAATCGTGCTATAATCATTGAAAAGCTTAATTGAGAAAGACTTAGCCCGGCTTTTGAGTCGAAGCGTAGTTTCCTTTCTATAATCGACAAAAAGAATGAATTTTTCTGCGGTGGGCTTATCCCTTATGCGGGCGCGAATCTTCTTTGTGTTTTTATGCTTTCGATTGACTTTTGCATTCAGCGATAAAAATCGATTTTTTCTTTGCACGCAAGCAGAATTCCGCTTGCGCGGGCTTGCCCCCCACGCCCACAGAATCCCTGCGGGATAGCCGCAAAGAAAAAATTCGTTACTTTAAAGAAAGAAAAATTGAAATAGTTAAGCATGGAGGAATTGTTTTGTTCGGTCTGAAGAAAAAATTGTTTGGAAGTCAAATTGAAATCAACTGCGATTATTGCAGCCATAATACAGGAACCGAAGAGGAGCCCAAGTGTTCCAAAGGCCTGACAATCAAGGAGGACGGCTCCTGCCGCCGCTTTGCCTATGATCCGCTGATGCGCACCCCGCGCGCGCTGCCCCCCCTGCGGGAATACGATATGGATGATTTTACACTGTAAATGAAACCGCCTTCCTCCGGAGTGAATGGGAGAAAGGCGGTTTCTTGCGATCTCTTTTATTTCTTTAACTGCGTATCGTCCTGCTGCTCTTCAACGCATTTCTGGATTCCCTGCAGAATCCGTGCTAAAAAGGGCGGAAGCGCAACACCGGCCGCCTGAATATTTTCCAGAATACTCAGCAGCTCGTTTACCGTCAGCCAGACAGCGACCAGAGAGGCCACCGCAAAGCGAACCGGAACAGGCTCTATTCCAGCCTGACTGCCCGCGTACAGCAGCAGGTAATCAATTGCGGCCCCTACCCCCACCAGAGCCCACATGAGGATTTTTTTAATAATCCCCCGGATGCTCCGGTAGGAGCTGACCGCCTCTTTTCGGTAAACGGAAGCCATCATCCCCGTAACATAGTCGGCCAGACTGGAAAGAACCAAAAGGTAAACGGGAACCGCGAGGATTCCAAGCCGGGCGGAAAGCACCGCGAATATGGCGGCCAGACCGGCTTTGATTTTGTCCATATTTTCGCCCCCAGACGCCGCTTACAGAACATTGAAATTGCAGTTGGCGGTTTCATCCTTGGATCGTACCTGAATGTGCGCGTGGCGCACCGGTGGCTTGAGTGCCGTTACATCGATCAGCCACCCGCGCCCCTTCGCGTCCAAACGCGGCTCCGAGGCCCGGATGACATCCCTGCCCGTTACGGTTACCTCCGGTTTTTCTTTGCATCTGGCCAGAACAGTGTAAACCTCACCCGGGGTCATATCCTTGCTACTGGTGTCGAGAGAAAGAGGGGAATCTGCCTGTTCCGGAGGTGCGGCCGCCGGAAAATTATTGAAGCCGCCCCTGCGTATGATCTCGGGATACTCCTTAAAGGAAAGGTTTAAATCAACATCTCCCGTTCCGTTTTTCACACCGGGCACCCGCCCCGTGCTGCTGTGCTGCCAAATAGCTGCGGGGAATTCATTCGACATTTGCGTATGATACTGAGCCAGCCACAGATCAAACTGCTTGATTCGGCTCCAGTCCAGATGATTTCGCAAAACGTTCAGATTTGCGTAGACTGCCGTGTAATACCCGGCCTGCCGCACCTGATTGCACCAGGCCACTACAATATCTGTCAGCCGATCCCGCGGGAGTCTCAGAATGGTATCCTGTTCCACATCCAGAGCCACGGGGTATTCCATTTTGCAGCCTCGGATGATATTGAGAAAAAATTCCGCTTCTTTTGCCGCTTCTTCTGTGGTAACGGCGTGCATCCAGTGATAGACGCCGGTATGCAGTCCGGCCGCCGCGGCATTCGTGAGGTTTTCACTCATGCTTCGATCTGCCAGTGTGTGTCCTTCGCTGGATTTTATCATAGCAAAGTCGTACCCGGCTTCTTTTACAAGCTTCCAGTCGACCTTACCTGTCCCATTGTAAACATCAATTCCTTTTCTGGTAGACATGACAACGCTCCTTTCTCTACCATAAGATGCAAAAAAGCGGAAACTTGCTCTCGTTTATGCAAACAATCCCCCACTTATTTATATTTTGGTTGCGGAATTTTTCATTCGCTCTCCCTTTTAGAAAATCAGACGTTCCTTTTGCCGTCCGGCGGCGAAAAAGAGCTCTTTTCGGGTTCGTTCGGAGCGAAAGCCCTTCCACGAAGAGATTTCATGATATTTTTTGTCACAGATTCCATTGGGTATAGCCATTTGTTATAAAATATACTATAATTGAAAAAGTTGTGTTGATTTTCTCCCCTCATATGCGGCGGAGGAAATCACCTCTTTTACGAGCAAAAAACCGCTGGAGAACATATTTGTTTCCCCTCCCTTGCATTTGGAAAGGATACGACGAGCTGAATGGAAAATCTGATCTTATCTGCGGAAGTAATCGCCCCTCTCTGTATTTTAATGTCCCTTGGGTATTTTGTAAAAATGAAAAAAATGATCGGCGAACAAACGGTAGACCAGCTGAACAATCTGGTTTTCCGTATTTTTCTGCCGACCATGCTGTTTTACAATATCTACCAAACGCACCTGAGCGGTATGGTGCGCCCGCGCCTGTTGATTTACGGCTTTATCGCGATGATGTGCATGTATTTTTTATCGATCCTGATCGTTCTGCTGACGCTGAAGGATAATCGTCAGCGGGGCGCTGTGGCGCAGGCCTCGTTCCGCAGCAATTTCGTTATTTTCGGTTTGCCGGTCACCGCTTCGCTGTTCGGCCCGGAGAAAGCCGGGATCACCGCTCTTTTGATCTCTCTGATCGTGCCGATGTACAACTTTCTTTCCGTGATTGTGCTGGAAGTGTTCCGCGGCCAGAAAATCCGAATCGGGTCGATCGCAAAAAAGGTCGTCACAAACCCCTTGATCATCGGCGCCGTATTGGGCCTGCTTTGCCTGTTTTTCGGAATCCGCCTGCCAAACGTGGCGGAAAAAATCGTCGGCGATATTGCCGGCTCCGCCACCCCTCTTGCTCTGATCGGGCTGGGTGCTTCCTTCTCGTTTGCCGATACCCGGGCCTACCGCAAGCCGCTGGCAATCGGCGTATTCAACAAGCTGATCCTCGCCCCCCTGCTCTTTCTTTCCGCCGCCGTTGCGCTGGGCTTCCGCAATGAAGAGCTGGCGGCGCTCACGGGCATGCTGGGCGCTCCCGCGGCGGTATCTTCTTACACGATGGCGCAGCAGATGGGCTCCGACGGCAAGCTTGCGAGTCAGCTGGTGGTTTACACCTCCATCTGTTCCATTTTCACCATGTTTCTCTTGATCTTCGGTCTCAAACAGATTGGGGTCATGTAATTGCTCTCCGCTTTTCCCGGTTTGCATCGCGAACATATCAATATCTTCTCATTGAACGATAAAAATTTATCGATCTTGCGTTTGATTCTTTGAAAGGCATTGACAAGCTTTTCGTTTTACTTCATAATAAGTTTCACTTGTTTTTAGTTTCTCTGCACGAACAGATACCTTACCCACAACAGAAGGGACAAGCCGATTGAAAAAGGACGCTTATCGCGGTCTTACCGCGCATTCCCTGAAGATGATTGCGGCCGCCGCTATGCTGGCGGATCATTTCGCATGGCTGTTTTTGGGAACTTACAGTGTGCCAGGCCAGCTCCTTCACGTGATCGGGCGAACCGCCATTCCAATCATGTGCTTTTTCATCGCGCAGGGATATTACCAGACCCGCAGCCGCACCCGCTATGCGGCGAGGCTGGCTGTCTTCGCGGTGATTTCTCAGATACCCTACCACTATTTTATGACGGGGAACCTGAATGTCCTGTCTGCCCCAGTTCGCCTGAACGTGCTGTTCACGCTCCTGTTCGCTCTTCTTTCGCTTTCAATTGTGGACAGGATGCGGTACCAGTCTGCCGGGTGGCTGGGCTTATTGCCGCTGATGCTGCTGGCTTCTTTCGGCGACTGGTCGGTGTTTGCGGTGATTTTTACAATGATCTTCGCGGATAAGCGGCTTGACCCAAAGCGCCGGATGCTTCTGTTCACAGGGGCGGCCACGGCCACCGCCGGCTTTTTTGCCTGGAGCAACTCCCTGCAAAGCGGCGCGCCGCCATGGGGAGGATTTTTCCAGTTTGGGCTTCTTCTGGCCGTTCCCCTGCTGCTTTGCTACAACGGGCGGCGCGGCACCTTCCCGGCAGGCAAATGGTTTTTCTACGTGTTCTACCCCTTGCATCTGATTATTTTGACAGTGATTCATTCATTTGTCATCTAAGCGATTAATCTATCGTAAAACGGATATGGAAGAGCTTGCTACCCCGCCCGGGCAGGGAAGCACCGGAAAGCTCCTTACTACTGTTTTACGCGCAATCTGTATCAAAGGAATTTTTAAAATTATTGGAGGTGGACTGAATGTCTAAACGGGAAAACGTTTCCATGTCCGTGATCCGGCGGCTCCCGCGTTATTACCGCTTTCTAACGCATCTGAAAAAAATGGGGATGACCCGTATCTCTTCCAAAGAGCTGTCTGAAAAAATGGGCCTCACCGCTTCTCAGATTCGCCAGGATTTAAACTGCTTTGGCGGGTTTGGGCAGCAGGGCTACGGCTACATTGTCGATCAGCTGCAGCGGGAAATCGGTGGAATTCTCGGGCTTTCAAACTCTTACAAGGCCATTTTGATCGGAGCCGGCAACCTGGGGCAGGCCCTGGCGCTACATATGGCCTTTACCACGCAGGGATTCCAGCTGGTGGGAATCTTTGACAACTCGCCGTCGAAAATCGGAACCGAAATCAACGGCATTACGGTAACCGACACGCGGCTCCTGAAAGACTTTTGCGAGGCGGAGCAGCCGGCCATGGCGATTCTCTGCATTCCGCGCGAAAGCGCCGAAAAGCTTTCGGAGCAGCTGTACAGCCTTGGCATTCGCAACTTCTGGAATTTCAGCCATTTCGATATCTCCATGAAGTATCCGGACACCATAGTGGAAAACGTTCATTTGAACGACAGCCTGATGACGCTGTGCTACCGCATTTCCGATCATCAGGAGGAAAAGGACGTCTTAAATGATACTGCGGAGTAAAAGCAAGGGCGGAAGAAAAAGGTGAACAGCTTTGGCTGTTCACCTTTTTCTGTTGAGAGAGAGCACCCCTGCCTGCCGCGGCAAATGATCCTGCTTAACGGCGGCAGTCTGCTGTGCTATACTATCCACAGCAGCACATTTTCGGCATTGGGCAAAAGGCAAATGTAAATCGTGCTTTTCATGAGGATCGAGGATAAAAATGGAGATACGTGATGTATACCAAAATTATTATCAGTATATTTTCAACTATGCTTTGAAATTGACCTGTCACCCCGAGGATGCGCTCGATGTAACGCAGGACACTTTTTTAAAGGCAATGGAAAAGCTGAATACCCTGAAAAACGAAAACGCGTTGGCGAGCTGGTTAAGGACAATCTGTTTCCGTGAATTCGTCAACAGAGCCCAAAAGGACCCGAAGAAATATTTGACGGAGCCGGTTGAATGGGAAAAGCTGGAAGCGGAGGGAATTCTGCTGGCCGGCGTGACGCCGCAGCCGGAAGAGGAAGTGATCGTAGCGGAAGAGATCCGGAATTTGCAAAACGGGTGCTTTCTGGCGATGGTAAGAAAGCTGACGCTGCATCAGCGCATCGTGTTTTCTCTGGTGGATATGTACGGCCTTCCGATCGAGCATGCGGCCGGTATACTGGGGGTATCCAGAGGAGCGGCAAAAGGGCTGCTGTACCGTGCCAGAATGAATATCGACTCTTTCTTTGCCGGTCACTGCGGTATCATCGACGAAAAGAATCCCTGCTCCTGCAAGGCATGGATTGCGTTTTCCCTCAACCGTGCCGATTTGCAGAGCCGGGCGAAAAAGCTGATCGAACGACTGGATTTTGAGCAGAAAAACTACACTTACAACGAGCGCGTCAGAAAAAGAGTGATGTACCTGTATCGCCATATGCCGGAACAAAAGCCGTCTGATGAATGGTATCAACGTGTTTTGGCCTTGCTGGCGTAAAAAATTTTTTTATTTTTTAGATGTGGCCGTATCTTTTGCATTTTGATTTTGTCTTTTTCTGTGAGCTGTATCAAAACAATGTACAGAAGAAAGGATGAAATGACCATGGAAAAGGTGACAAACGGGTTTGAATTGTTGATGACGGAAACAAACGGCGTGGGGCAGGCATTTATGGACGCAGTCTTTCAAATGTCGGAGAAAAGCGCGCTTGAGAAAAAGACGCAGGAATTAGCATATATTGCTGTTTTGGTGTCAACGAGGATGTACGGCGGGCTGCCGTTTCATATTCACCGCGCGGCGGAGCTGGACGCAAGCAAAGAGGAGATCAAAAGCGCCATGCTCGTGCCCCTGCCAATTGTCGGGATTCAGGTGGCGGATGCGTTGCCCTATCTGGCGGAGCTGACGGAAAACCGCTCTCCTGAGGAATGCGGCAAAACAAAGCTTTGAACGCTTTCCCCGGTATCTTTCACCCAGCATACTGACAAACGCGTGAAACGAGACGGTTGGAAGAGCAGGGAAAACCGCCACCGCCTTGTGCTGTTCCTAGCAGCACCGAAAAGATGCACTTGCGGGATCGCAGCACGAGAACCGGCTGTTTTCGGGCGAACTGACGATTCAAAAAATGCAAAACACCCTGTCTTTATCGGATTAAGGCCAAAGACAGGGTGTTGTTTTTATTCCTTGCCGTCTCGGTGGGAGGCGCGCAATTTATCGAGAATCGCCTTTTCCGGCGGATGCTCCGGGTACAGAAAGTTGCGCACACGCTGCTGGCAGTCCGTATCGCCGCAGTAATAGAGGATGTCTCCCTCACAGAGAACCGCATACGGCCCGGGGGAAATCATCATCATCTCTCCCCTGCGGACTCCCAGAATCGTTGCCGTTGTATAGTGCCAGAAATTAATATCCGAAATAGAAAGATTCAAATACGGTGTTTTGGCCGTGATCTCAATTTCAAACGGGATAAAGGGGTTGAATGCCTGAAAGCGTTCGGTTCTGTCCAATATTTCAGAAATGGACTCCGCCATGTGCTCGGCCTCTTTGCGCTGCCGCTCCAGGCTGTCCATAATATTCTTTTTCAGGTCGTACATGGATTTAATATCCATAAACTGCTGAACGAAGCGAACCGCGTTGTCGTAAGAGAGAATTACCACGCCGCTCCCTTTTACCACCGAAACGATCTCGAGATCAGACAAAACGGCGATCGCACGGCGGGCCGTTTCGGGTGAAACACTGTACTGGCTGGCCAGCGCCGACCGGGCATACAGCCTGTCGCCCACCTGGTACCTGCGCTCAACGATCTTCGCGGCAATATCCGCCGCAATCTGCTGATACACCGGAGCAGATACCTTGATTTTATGCTCCATGAAATTCTAACCCTTTCGTATTATCATCCATTCACTTTACACCTTGGCCTCATGGGAGTACAACGACTTCTTCCCCCGCCTGCGGCGAGGGAAGAAGTCCATCACGAATTTCCAGTGATCCTATTCAGCCGAAGCTTCTTTTTTATATTCCTTGGCCGCGCCGATAAACCCGCGGAACAACGGGTGCGGGCGGTTCGGGCGGGACTTAAACTCCGGATGGAACTGTGCGCCCATGAACCACGGGTGGCTCGGGAGCTCCATCATTTCAACAATCCGGTTGTCGGGGGATTTTCCGCAGAACACGATGCCGGCCGCCTCCAGGCGATCCCGGTAATCGTTGTTCACCTCGTAGCGGTGGCGGTGGCGCTCCGAAATCAGCGGCTGCTCATCGTACAGCTCGAAAGCCCTGGTGCCGGCCAGCAGCTTGCAGGGGTATTTGCCAAGGCGCATGGTTCCGCCCAGCTGAACCACATCCTTCTGCTCGGGCATCAAATCGATGACCGGGTTGCTGGTCTGGGGATCGAATTCAGCGGAATTCGCGTCCTCCAGACCAAGCACATGGCGGCTGTATTCCACAATAGCCATCTGCATGCCGAGACAAATACCCAAAAACGGCACTTTGCGCTCACGCGCGTACTGAACCGCGGTGATCTTGCCCTCGATCCCGCGCTGGCCAAAGCCGCCGGGCACCAGAATGCCCTGCACTCCCTCGAGAACCTCCGCCACATTTTCGGGCGTGATCAGCTCGGAATCGACCCAGCGGATATCTACCTTGACGTGGTTGCCGATGCCGCCGTGGGTCAGCGCTTCGGCCACGCTCAGGTAAGCGTCGTGCAGGTCCACATATTTGCCCACCATGGCAATCGTAACGGTTTCGGTCAGCGCCATGGCGGTGTTGACCATCTTGATCCATTCGGTCAGATCCGCGCCGTGGGTATCCAGACAAAAATGCTTGCATACAATATCATCCAGCCGCTCCTCTTTCAGGGCAAGCGGCACGGAATACAACAGCGGAAGATCCAGATTCTGGATCACGCAGTTTTCCTTTACGTTGCAGAACAGGGCAATCTTCTTTTTCTGATCCTCACCGACCGGCAGTTCGGAACGCAGAACAATAATATCGGGCTGAATTCCGATGGAAAGCAGCTCTTTTACGCTGTGCTGAGTAGGCTTTGTCTTCTGCTCGTGAGACGCGGACAAATACGGCACCAGCGTCACGTGGATAAACAAGCAGTTATTGCGGCCGATCTCCGTCGCAAACTGGCGGATCGCCTCCAAAAACGGCTGGCTCTCAATATCGCCCACCGTGCCGCCCACCTCTATGATTGCGACATCCACATTCTCTTTGCCGGCTGTGATGCGGCTTTTGATTTCATTTGTAATATGCGGGATCACCTGCACGGTTCCCCCGTCGTAATCGCCGTTGCGCTCTTTCTGAAGAACGTTCCAGTACACGCGGCCCGAGGTCACGTTGCTGTTCTGCGTCAGGTTTTCGTCGATAAAACGCTCGTAATGCCCCAGATCCAAATCGGTTTCTGCACCATCGTCGGTTACAAAAACCTCGCCGTGCTGAAACGGATTCATCGTACCTGGGTCAACATTTAAATACGGGTCAAACTTCTGCATCGTCACACGCAGTCCGCGCGACTTGAGCAAACGGCCCAAAGATGCTGCAGTAATTCCTTTTCCCAGGCCAGACACGACTCCGCCGGTCACAAATATAAATTTCGCTGCCATAATTTCCTCCTACCAGCAATTGCCCTTTAAAAAATAAATTCCCCACCAAATGCTGGGGAACACAAATTACCGCATTTTATTATATCGCCTATCCCGGCGGGTGTCAATCGGGACAGGCGATATTTTGTCGGATTCGTAAGGAGTTCCAAAGATAAGAGAAAAAACAACACTTTTTTCCCGGATCAATTCATTTGCCGAGCCCGCAAAACGGATTTTGCGCATTCCAATCTGAGAAAGCAGTGCAAATCGCGCGCGAAAAAACCTCTTTTCAAAGTCACAAAACCGATGCCGGCGAACGGCCTCGATTTTTTGAAACGGCATCCGCCGCTTTCCAACGCAAAATTATTATGCTTCGGATGAAATCGCCTGCCGGATCTGCTCCTCGAAATGCTTCTGCGGCTTTACCCCAACCTCCGTCCACTGCTTCTCGCCGTTTTTGAGCAGAATGATAGTGGGGATGCTCATGATGCCGTAGCGGCGGGCCAGCTCCTGGTTATCGTCAACGTCTACCTTGAGAACGGTCAGGCTGCCCTCAAAGGTTTTTGCAAGCTCCTCCACAATCGGGGCCACCATGCGGCAGGGACCGCACCAGCTGGCCCAGAAATCGACGAGCACCAGCGGATTTTCTGTGATCAGCTGATCAAAATTTTCTTCAGTTGCATGAATCAGTTCCATTGCATTATCTCCTTTTCTGTGTTCCCGAGCGCGTGTCGGCAAACGCCAAGGCAGTCTGCCCTGGGCCCGCGCACGCACTTTGAAAATTAACCCTTGTATTTTTCCAGCGTGATTTTTGTAATCGTCACGTCGGCAGCAGGCTTGCTATTGTCGTCAACCTTTACCGCCGCGATCTTATCCACCACATCCATGCCCTCAAACACCTGAGCGAACACGGTGTGGCCTTTCTTTGTGGTGCTGTAGGCGCCGTCGAGCGTCGGGTTGCCGCCGTTCTCCTCATACAGCTTTTTGTAGGTATCCGAAACCTTGCTCATGTCTACCCAGCTGCCGTACTGCGTGGTAAACGCGTCGGGGCTCTGCTTGTACACGTCGTAGCCCTGCTGGTAATAGTCCCAGCCGGAAAACGAAGAGGACGGTGCCTGATTGATAAAGAACTGGCTGCCGTTGGTGTTCGGGCCGGAGTTCGCCATCGATACCGCGCCGCGCAGATTCACGAGTGACTCGCTGAATTCATCCTCAAACGCCTTGCCGTACACGCTTTCGCCGCCGGTGCCGGTTGCGGTGGGGTCACCGCCCTGAATCATAAAATGATTGATCACCCGGTGAAAGGTAATTCCGTTATAATACCCCTTCTGCGCCAGCTGCTTAAAGTTGTCTACAGCCTTTGGCGCAGCCTGCGGGAAGAAACGAAGCTTCATCTCACCCATGCTGGTTTCCATCACAGCGATTTCCTCGCCGGCCGCGGGTTTGTCCAGCTGGTAACCCAGCGTTTTATCATTTTTCGTGATTGAACTACTGCTTTCCACGGAATCGGACCCCTTCGATGGGATCGCAGAATTTGCCGAAGATGCACCCTGCCCTGCGTTGCAGGCCGTAAGCAGCAGCAAAGAAAACCCAACCAGAGCCGCGCGGATTCTTTTCCGCATCAAACCACCATCCTTTTCTCGATCAATTTGGTAATATTTTAGTCTATTTCATGAAAATATGCAAGCTCTCCCGGCAGAAATTGATCCCATGGAATACGCGCCGGGGGTGCGAATTGGCGGAACATTTTGATTTCTGTATTAGGCGCGCAATTTTTTGCATATAGATATTTTGACCGGAAAAAGGAGGTAAAAGAATGGGCCTGAATACTTATAAGCCCGAGGGCTGGAAGATTGATACGCCGGAGAACAGGGCTGCCATGGCAAGCATGACCGCTCTGATGGACGCATGCCGGGATGAAAAAATACTGGAGGGCCGGGCGTTGGTTTGTGACAGCTCCCACAATCTGCTGGTGGATTTGGGCTGCATGAAAGGATGGATCCCCCGCGAAGAGGGCGCTCTGGGCATTCGGGAGGGCACCACACGGGACATTGCTATCATCTCCCGTGTAAACCGACCCGTCTGCTTTATCATAACCGGATTTCAAAAGGATGATGCGGGAAATCCGATTGCCGTGCTCTCGCGCACGGCGGCGCAGGAAAAGTGCCGGAGAGAATACATAGAGAAGCTGCGCCCCGGAGACGTGACGGACGCCAGGGTGACACACCTGGAAACGTTCGGCGCTTTTGCGGACATCGGCTGCGGGATCATCTCGCTGCTGCCGATCGACGCGATTTCCGTTTCGCGCATCGACCACCCCAGAGAGCGGTTTACCGTGGGGATGGATGTCCGCACCGTCATCAAATCAATTGAGGGGGACCGCATCACCCTTACCCAAAAGGAGCTGCTCGGCACCTGGGAGGAAAACGTCGCCCTGTTCCACACCGGCGAAACCGTGGCGGGAATCATCCGCTCCACCGAGCCCTACGGAATCTTCGTCGAGCTGGCGCCGAACCTGGCCGGGCTGGCCGAAATCAAGGAGGGTGTTCTGCCGGGGCAGCAGGCCAGCGTTTACATTAAAAGCATTTTGCCCTCCCGCATGAAAATCAAACTTGTCATTATCGATACCTTCGATTATTCTTACCGCCCGATTCCGCCAAAATACTTTTTTAAGGGCGATCACATGGATCGCTTTGTCTATTCGCCGGAATGCAGCGATAAGCAGATTATAACGGAATTTAAAAGCGATTCCGCCATTTAATGGCAGCTTTTCAATCCCGATAGGAAAAAACCCGCAAGGCAGTATAATCGCTGCTTTGCGGGCTTTTGTTCATTTTTCCAGCGACTCGAGCCGCAGGATATGGGAATCGATAATCTGGCGGAAGGTCTGATTGCTGCCGTGATTGCCATTCTCATCCTTATAGTGAAGAGGGCGGTAATGCACGGTCAGCGTCTGCTGCTTTAAAAACTGCAATGCCTCCTTGCGGCTTCTCGCGGTCTCGATGACACCCGCCATCTTTACGGCGTACATCGCGTCGTAAGGCTCCAGCCGGTAGGCTTCCGCAAAATTGGTGAGAGCGGCCTCATGCTTCCCCAGATTTTCCTGTGCCTGCGCCAGAATCATGTACATCTCCGCACGGCTTTTGGCCCACCGGCTGATGGTGATGCCGTCCTGGACTATCGTGCCGCCGGTGAGGCGATCCCATCCCGGAGTTTCGAGATACTGCTGGGCGTATTTGGCCGTAAGCTCGTCGTTTCCGCCCAGCCAGCTGGATGCGGTGGCGGCAATATAAAGCGCCTGCGGTGTTTTGGGAGTGCCGCAAAGAGAAATCACCTTGCTCAAACGTTCATGGTCATTTTTGAGCTCTGCATACAAGCGCTGCGCTTCTTCCTCTTCTGCATAGTTGACAGGGATCGAGGCCCCGATTAGCCGGAATAAAGCTGCCGCTAAATCCGTGCGGCTGTTGACTGCGGATTCCATGGACAACACCCACTTTCACTTCTATGAATGCCTCTATTATATCCGCAGTCCAGTTATTTCTCAATAGGCGATTCTACAAAAATAAATTCACCGTTCTCGAAATTACATACAACATGGTTCCCCGCGTGCACTTTTCCCTCGAGCATCAGTTCCGAAAGGCGGTCTTCAAGCTTTGTCTGAATCGCGCGGCGCAGCGGACGAGCCCCGTAGACCGGGTCGAAGCCCTCTTTGGCAATTTCGGCCACGGCGGTTTCGGCAAACTCTGCGGAGACGCCGATTTCACCCAGGCGCTTCTGCAAGGTCTTGAGCATGCGCCCCGCGATTTCGCGGATATCCCCATCCGTAAGCTTATGGAACACAATAATGTCGTCCACACGGTTCAGGAATTCGGGACGGAACGTGCTTTTCAGCTCGCCGAGCACCAGCTCCTTGACCTTTTCGCTGTCCAGCTTCTGGTTATCCTCCGTCGCAAAGCCCAGGCTGCCCTTTTTCTCGGTGATCAGGCGCGCGCCGACGTTCGAGGTCATGATGATCACGGTGTTCTTGAAATCCACCTTCCGGCCCTGCGCGTCGGTCAGGCGGCCATCCTCCAGAATCTGCAGCAGAATGTTGAACACATCCGGATGCGCCTTTTCGATCTCGTCGAACAGCACAACAGAATACGGCTTGCGGCGAACGGCCTCGGTCAGCTGGCCGCCCTCATCGTAGCCCACATATCCGGGAGGCGAGCCAACCAGGCGGGATACGGTATGCTTCTCCATATATTCCGACATGTCCAGGCGAATCATTGCGTTTTCATCGCCGAACATCGCTTCGGCCAAAGCCTTGGTCAGCTCGGTTTTCCCGACGCCGGTCGGCCCGAGGAAGATGAACGAGCCCACAGGGCGTTTCGGATCCTTCAGGCCGACACGGCCGCGGCGAATGGCTCTGGATACAGCGCTCACGGCCTCTTCCTGCCCGACCAGACGCTTGTGCAGGGTTTCTTCCAGATGCAGCAGGCGCTCGCTTTCCTCTTCGGTGAGCTGCACCACGGGGATTCCCGTCCACACAGACACCACATTGGCGATGTCCTCGGGAGTGACCTCTCCGCCCTCATGCGAGCGCTTTTCGGTCCACTGGTTTTTTTGCCTCTTGAGCTCCTCCTTGGCCTTCTTCTCTTCGTCGCGCACCTTCGCGGCCCGCTCGAATTCCTGCGCGTTGATCGCGGCGGCCTTCTCCTGCTCCAGCTCCTTAATGCGCTTCTCCAGCTCCTGCAAATCGGTGGGAGCGGTAAAGGCGCGCAGGCGCACGCGCGAGGAGGCTTCGTCCATCAGGTCGATGGCCTTATCCGGCAAAAAGCGATCCGCGATATAGCGGGAAGAGAGCTTCACGGCGGCGGCGATCGCCTCGTCGGTGATCTTTACCTTATGATGCGCCTCGTACCGGTCGCGCAGACCCTTCAGAATCTCGACCGCTTCCTCCTCGCTCGGCTCGCCGACCATAACGGGCTGGAACCGGCGCTCAAGGGCGGCATCCTTTTCAATATATTTGCGGTATTCGTTGATGGTGGTCGCGCCAATCACCTGAAAATCACCGCGGGCCAGCGCGGGCTTTAAAATGTTAGCTGCGTCTGTGGAGCCCTCCGCAGAGCCGGCGCCGATGATGGTGTGCAGCTCATCGATGAACAGAATAATGTTCCCGGCGCTTCGCACCTCGTCCATTGCGGCCTTGATTCTCTCTTCAAAATCGCCTCGGTACTTGGTGCCGGCAACCATGCCGGTGAGATCCAGCGTGATCACGCGCTTGTTTTTCAAAAGCTCCGGCACCTGACCCTCCGCAATCTTCAGGGCAAGGCCCTCCGCGACGGCTGTTTTGCCGACGCCGGGCTCGCCGATCAGGCAGGGATTGTTTTTGGTGCGGCGGGACAGAATCTGAATCACGCGATCAATTTCCGTCTGGCGGCCGATGACGGGATCAATGCCGCCCTTGGCGGCCAACGCGGTGAGATCGCGCCCGAACTGATCGAGCGTTTTGGTAGCGCTCTTGCCGCCCTTGCCGGACGAAGCCGGCGGCATGCCGGGAGCGGGAGCGGAATCCTCCCCGCTGTTCAGGGCGGAGCTGATCTCGTTCAGAATATCGCCGGATTTCGCGCCGAGCGACTGGAGAAAACGCACGCCGTAGCTGTCACCCTCCGACAAAATTGCGATGAGCAGATGCTCGGTTCCCACATAATTATGGCCAAGCCGCGCGGCCTCCATAACGGCGATTTGAAGAATCCGCTTGCTGCGGGGCGTAAAATCATCCGCGGAAAGGCTGGTTTTCGTGCCGGTTCCGATCTTTTCGGACAGCAGCTGTTCCAGCTGCGCGGCCGTTACCTGCAGTTTATTCAGCACTGTGGCGGCCACGCCCGTAAGCATATTGAGCAGGCCCAGCACAATATGCTCGCTGCCGATATAGGTATGGCCCAGATTTTCCGCCGATTCAATGGAAAGGTTCAGCGCGGTGTTTGCTTTTTCTGTAAATCCGTTAAAACGATACATAGATCGTCCCCCCTCTTCATGTTACATTCAGCCGCCGAGATACGATGCTTGCGCGAAGCGCGTCCCGCTCGGCTGTGGTCATTTTCTTTGTCAGCATCATGGTGGCGGGCTGTACCTGCACGATGAGGCTGTTGATGGTATCGTACGAAATTCCGGTGAGCAGCTCGGTGGCAATCCCCATTCTCACGTAGGAGATCAGCCGCATAAATTCGTCGCTGCTGAGAACGCGGGCGCTTCTCAGAATCCCAATGGAGCGAAAGATCTGATCCTGCGTTTCCACCGTTTTCACCAGCTCGGCCCGGGCCGCGCGCTCCTGCGCAATCAGCTGGCCCGCGATGCTTTTCAAGTTCGCGATGGCAGCCTGCTCGCTCAGGCCCAGCGTCACCTGATTGGACAGCTGGTAGATCGCCCCCACCGGCTCGCTGCCCTCGCCGTAAATGCCGCGGATCACAAGCCCCAGCTTCGACAGGCTGGACGCCACCCGGCGCATGGCGCCGCTTTCCTGAAGCGCCGGCAGATGCAGCATCAGGGACGCGCGCATGCCGGTGCCCAAATTGGTGGGGCACTGGGTCAGGTACCCAAAATCCTCGTCGAACGCGAAATGCAGGCTTTCGTTCAGCAGAGCGTCCACACGGTCCACCGTTTCGTAGGCTCCCTCCAGGTCAAGGCCCTCGCACATCACCTGAATCCGCAGGTGATCCTCCTCGTTGATCATGATCGAGATGGTTTCATCCTGCGTCAGCAGAAGGCCGCGGCCATTCGGCGCCGAAATGAACTCCGGGCTGACCAGGTGGCGTTCCACCAGAGACACCGCTTCGTTCTGGCTGATGTCATCGAGACTGATGAACCGAAAATTGTTGGAAATGGAGCTGTTGCCGCGCATTACGGCGTCGCGCACCGCGTGCTCCACCTTTTCCCGCTGCTCGGCGGTCATCTTTACCGGGAACGGGTAATCGCTCAGGTTTCGGGCCAGCCGCACGCGGGTGCTGATGACCACGTCTGCCTCCTGCCCGCTTTTCTCATACCATTTCATCATGCCTTTCCGCCCCCTTCCAGCGCTTTGATCTCGTCGCGCAGCACTGCCGCGCGCTCAAAATTCTGGCTCTCAATCGCCTCGCGCAGCTCTCTTCTTTTGCGGGCTAGCTCCGTATCCTCCTGCGGGGCCACGCTCAGCTTTGCTTCGGGATTTACCCGCAGGGCCCGGCTGCTCGGGCGCTTGCCATAGTGCTTGGTGTTGCCGTGTATTCTCTGAATCGACGGCATCATGCGGTCGCGGAAGGTATTGTAGCACTCGGCACAGCCGACCTTGCCGCTCTGGGCGATCTCCCCAAAGGAAGAACCGCACCCCGGGCAGCGGACGGTATCCGTCATTTCGGGAACGGGGTTCCCGAAGAAACTGCCAAGCAGGCTGTTGAAATCCAGCGCAAAGGGGTACAAAAAATTGCTGTACCCCGCCTTCTGCGCGCATTCGCCGCACAGAGCGTACTCGGTTAATTCGCCGTTCACAATGATCTTCACATATGTGGTCGCCGGGTTTTTTCCGCACATTTGACATTTCATAACAATCCCTCCTGAAGGCTCAAATCTGTGTCATCAGCATATGCTTGAAAATCGCCGCGCGAAGCACATCCCGGTTTTCTTTCGGCACATTCTGGTAGCACCGGTCGTTCAGAGCCGCCGCCATAATGTTTGCCGCCTTTTCCGAAATGATCTCGCGCTGAAGCAGATTTGAGAGCATAATGCGCGCCGTAGCGCTGTCGAGCGAATCCCCAACACAGTTGACCGTGTGCATGATCGCGCTGCTTGCGTCCATCCGGATCTGTGTGATGCGGATATACCCGCCGCCGCCCCGCCGGCTTTCTACCAGGTAGCCCTGCTCGGGCGTAAAGCGGGAGGTGATCACATAGCTGATCTGGCTGGGAACGCACCCCAGCGATTCGGCCAGCTCGTTCCTTTGAATCTCTGCTCTTCCGTTTTCTTCTTCCAACAGTGCCAATATATAATTGGCAACATGATCACTGATTTTCATAATCACCCTTCCAGTCGAAGTTTGATTTTGACTTTCTTTGACTTTATAAATCTTATTATAAAGAACAGACACCCGGCAGTCAAAGTCAGTTAAAGTCAATTTTCACTTATTTTGCCAAACAGTAGCAATTTAACTCGCTCAGCATATTATTCTCTAAAGATTATAAATTGTTTCTCGCGTTTTTGCTGCCCCGCCCTCTCCTATTGTATTCATTTGGGCGGATTTCAAGCGCCGAAAAAAAGTATTTGCGGAGAATTTCCCGCCGGAAATGACGCAGCAAAATTATTGTAACACCATTTCTCCGCATGCAATATACTATAGTGTAAACCGAAAGGAGGAATACAATAATGTGTAACAATAATTCTGGCTTTGGTGGCTGCTGGTGGATCATCATTTTAATCCTCATTCTGTTTTGCTGCGGCGGCTGGGGCAATAGCGGATGCGGCGGATGCGGCGATTGTGGCTGCAACAACAATTGCGGCGGCTGCGGCTGCTAATTCTGCAATCGGCAAACTACCGTCTAACCCGCACACGAAAAGGGAGCTGTGGAAACCCCACAGCTCCCTTTTCGCAAGCAAGCTTTCGGCTTTGCTTGTCGCGGCAGGAAAATGCGCCTGTTTCGGTTGAAAC
>OAUF01000589.1_pt1 | contig 22687 bp, 17 predicted proteins | sample 1495111 | NCBI WGS metagenome assembly OAUF01 (sample SAMEA2580002, study PRJEB22360) | human gut metagenome | reverse complement strand
CGGGGTGAACATGCTCCCGCAGCGCGGCAATCTGCGGCTTGTTTTGCCGCAGCCACCGGAATACGCAGTTCAGGTCAATGCTGCCCTGGCCGATATTGCGCCAGACCTTTTCGCCGTGATCGAATACAATGTCCTTGATGTGGGCCACCGCGATTTCCTCGCCCAGCAGCCGGAAAAAGTCCTCATACACTTCCGTTTGCAGTTCGGCGGTGTGCTCCAGAATCAAATTGACGGGGTCAAAAATTACTTTCAGGCAATCGGAGCCCACTTCATCGAGCAGCAGGCGGGTCAGCCCGGCAGTGTTCAGCGTATGGTCGGCCACAGGCTCGATCGCCACCTGCACACCCAGGCGTTCCGCGTGCTCCACCATTCTCAGCACGCTGTCCTTCAGGCTTCGGTAGCGCTCCGGGCGTAAGGTTTCTTCGGTAAAAGGGTCAAGGCGGGTGGTTTCCGTCCCAACAAAGGGAACGCCGAGCTCTTTCGCATACGAAAGGGCCAGCAGAAAGTTTTCCACCTGCTGCATTCTGGCCTGTTTGTCGGGAAGGGCGGGTTCAATGTAGCACCCCAGAATGCTGATCTCTACCTGATTACGCGCAAAGCCGGTCTGAATGGCGGTCAGATCGGCGGGGGTGATGTCGCCCCAGCCGCGAATGCCGAGAATGGCCTTGGTGGGTGCGAGCTGCACCGCCTCAAACCCCGCCTTGTGAATGCAGGATGACAGATCTTCGGGGCTCATCCGCCCGAAGTCATGCGCTCTTACGCCGATTTTCATACGCTCTCCCGTTCCTTTCTCAGCAGCTCCGCAAAGGCGAACAGGAACGGGGCGACTCCCTTGGCGTCGTTGCTCACCTTTGGTTCGGAGATGTAATAGGCAAAGCTGCCATCGCGCACCTTGTAGTCTCCTTTGCCGGGGTATCCTCCAAGCCCCGCCACAAGGCAGATATCCTTCAGCTCGTAACCGTCCCCGTTTTTGATAAACTTATGTCTGAGAACCCCTTCAAAAATCCGCTTGCCGTCCTCAAAATAATATTCCGGCAAATACTGCAGGCGAACCGCTTTCAGAATGGCATAGGCTATGGCGCACGAGCCACTGGTTTCCAGATAATTGCCCGGGCGGTTTCCGGCATCCGTCACCTGGTAGAACAGCCCGGTTTCGGGGTTTTCAAAGCGCAGCAGGGAATCGATCAACAGGCGAAGCTGTTCCTGAAGCGTCTGGTACTCATAGAAAAACATTTCGTCCATCTGCTCGGCGGTATCGACCAGCGCCATGGCGTACCAGCCAAGCGAGCGGGTCCAGAAGTTCGGGCTGCACCCAGTCTCGGGGTTTGCCCAAAAGCTTTTTTTCGATTCGTCGTAGCCGTGGTACAAAAGGCCGCTCGAAGCGTCGCGCATCCGGTGAAACACGGTTTCAAACTGGGTGAAAACGTCGCGATAGTTCCGGTTCTCATGGAACCGTCGCTCATAGGCCATGTAAAACGGCTGTACCATATACAGGCCGTCGAGCCAGACCTGATTCGGGTACATTTTTTTGTGCCAGAAGTTTCCTTCCGCCGTTCTCGGCTGACGCCGTAGCTGGGAATAGAGCTGATCGATGGCTCCCCGGTATTTTGCCTTGCCCGTCAGGTCGAGCAGGTCGAACAGTACCTTGCCCTCGTTGATATGATCGCAGTTGTAATCCTCCGGGCGGTAGCCTGAAATCACACCCCGCGTGTCGATGAGAGCGTCCATATACTGTTCCGCAAACTCCGCGCAGCGGCTTTCACCGGTGGCGCGGTACAGGTCCAGAACGGCTTTGAGCATGCAGCCGTCAACGTAGTTCCAGCCTGGCTCGCGGTTTTCCAGCAGGGCCTCCTGGTTCCAGGCCGGGCGCGTGGGGGAGGAACGCCGGAGAAGATCTTCCAAAAAATCCATTACCTCAGGGTATCCCATCATGCTTTCTCCTCCCGTTCGATTTCGTCCACGTGGGTGCCTTCCATTTGATTGTTTTTAAAAGTCAGCCCCCGCACATGTCTGGCGTAAATCCCCAGATTGGGGATCAGAACGGGGTCGTCCATCATATCAGGGCATTCCAGCAGCCGCTGTTCTGCAAACCGGAACCGGCTGTTTTCTATTTTCACATTGCGGATGGGGCTTTCCGGCAGGCCGTACAGAAAAACGGCGCTCCCCGCAATTCCGTCGGCGCAAATGCCGGAGAGGGTGATGTTCTGCACGGCGGGCGTTTCCGGCCCTGCCGGCAGGGCATCTTTGCACTGCACCAAATCGCTGTGGCCGTCCGGGTCGCAGTGGTAGAACATGTTGACCACAAAGCAGTGGGAGACCTGCTCCATCTTCACATGGGAAAAGCGAACGCCGTCCACTACGGAGGTGCTCCCGCGCCCGCGCCGCGTTTTGATGCGAAAGCCCCGGTCGGTGCGGCGAAACAGGCAGTTTTCCACCAGAACATTCTGAACGCCGCATGAAATTTCAGACCCGATCACCACGCCGCCGTGCCCCTCCTCCATCAGGCAGCGCCGCACGGCGATCCCCCTGCTGGGGCGCAGATGGCGGCGGCTCAGAAAAAGCTTGCCGGACTTGATGGCGATGCAGTCGTCGCCCACCTGAAAGCGGCAGCCGACGATCTGCACATTTTCACAGCTTTCCGGGTTCAGGCCGTCCGTGTTCGGGGAATGGGAGTCGCTTTGAATCGTCAGGCCGTAAAAGGACAGGTTGTTAGAATACAGGGGGTGGATGTTCCACGCGGCGCTGTTTCGGCTGGTGAGGCCGCAGACGGCAATGTCACTGCAATTCACCAGAGAAATATTCCGCGGGCGGAATGCCCGGTTCTTTTTCTTGGGCTCGTTCCACCAGCCGCCTTCCATCCCGCCGCCGTTTAAGACGCCGTTTCCGTAAATCCGCACCTGCCGAACATCCTTGCCGTAGATCAGGCTGCAAAAGCAATCAAGCGGGTTCCCCTCCCACGAGGCGTTGATCACGGCGTCGGTGTAATCGTAGCTTTTCTGGTAGCCTTTTACAATGGCCAGAGCGTCCCGGTTCGGATTCTGGCGCACAACGGCGCCCTCCTCCAGATACAGGTCTACGCCGCTCTTGAGAAAAATATGCTCCACCAGGTATTCCCCGCGCGGGAAGATCACGACGGAGCCCGGCGGAGCGGAATAAATCGCCGCATGAATGGCCGCCGTATCGTTGCGGATGCCATCTCCTGCGGCGTTATAGTCTTTGATATGAATGGCAAACCCGCAGCGCTCGGTGCGGATCACCGCGGCGGCGGGCTCCCCCAGGCCGCGGACTTCCACCCGGTATTCCGTGTCGGGCCTCAGGCCGAACAGGCTGATCACCGGGTCGCTTCCGGTTAGGCGGGGCGTGCCGTTTACCAACAGGGTATAGGGCTGCGGGGTAAAGAAGCAGCCGTCCTGCTCCAGCTCCAGCACAAAGCCGAAGGGAGTAGTGGTGAGTACGTTCAGCATACCAAATACCTCTACTTTTTATAACAGGCGGAAGATTTTCTTCTGCGCACCACCTGTGTTTCCGTGGCTGCCTCGTGCCCGCCCGGGCTTCCCCACAGCATGGGGAGGCAGATCAGGTAACAGCTCATCAGCTTACAGAAAATTTCCCGCTGCACTATAATTGAAACAGTGAGGGGGCGGTCCGCGTTGCTGGATTGAATCTCCAGCCCGAAGAAGGCCTTCCCTGCCGTCTGATTCACGTTCCAGAACGGAATCTGTATGGCAACCGCGAGAAGAACTGCCGTCAGCAGCGTCAATAGCGCCGAGAGGACGGTGTTGTGCAGCAATTGCTTCAGAACGGGCAGAACGACAAGGAATGAAACCACCAGAGCGGCCAGGCTGACGAGCCAGTCGACCATTTGTGCCAAAAATCGGATGAATCTCATGGTTGTTCCTCCTGTTTTGAATTTGTCTGTAACAGCCTCCGCGAGCTTCTTCAGAAAAAGGGTGCGGCGATTTGACTGACTGGGGCGGAAAACCGTTTTTTCTCCCCCGCCGGGGGCGGGGGAGAAAATCACGGTATCATATAAGGGATCTTATTCTTTTCCGCCGGAGTTGGCAACGCCGTCTACAAAGTAGCGGGAGCCGGCGAAGAAAATGGCGATCATGGGCAGAAGCGCCATGAAAGAAGCCGCGAACAGCTTACCGTAAACGACCATGGTGTCGCCGTCGAGCTGCTGCTTCAAAATCATCGACATCACCATTTTATCCGGGGTGCGCAGGTAAATCAACGGGCCCTGGAAGTCGTTCATGCCCCACATAAAGCAGAGCAGGCCGACCGTGATGATGATGGGCTTTAAAATCGGTACGATCACGTAAATCAGAGTTTGCAGGTCGCTGCAGCCGTCGATGACGGACGCTTCGTCCAGCTCTCTCGGAATCGAACGCATAAACTGAATCTCCATAAAGATGAAGAAGGAGCAGGTGCCCGCCGCGAAAATATCCTGCACATACAAGGCCGCAAAGGTGTTCAGCAGACCGACATCCCGGAACAAAAGGTACAGCGGGATGCGGAATGCAAGCTCGGGCATCAGCAGGGTGATGATGATTGCCGTGAACACAAATTTTTTGCCCACGAATTTCTTTCTGGCCACCACATAGGCGGTGATTGTGGAAGAAACAATGGTAAAAATCGTTTTGGGAATCAGAAATTTCATTGTGTTCCCAAAATAAAACGGCAGGGTGTGGTCGCTTTTGATCTGCCAGGCCGATTTGAAATTTTCCAGCGTGCCTCGCCCCTTCGGCGGCAGAATTGCCAGTGTGCCGAAAATATCGAGATTCTCTTTAAAGCTGGAGCCTACCATCCAGAGAAGAGGGTAGATCAGAAAAACGCCGATCACGATCAGTACGCCGTACCGGAATGCCGCGTTGAGTGAAAAACGACTGACTCGATTCATGTTCCGTCCCCCTTAATCATTATAGTAGACCCAGTATTTTGAGGACGAGAATACCAGGGCCGTCAGCGCACCGATAATCATCAGTAAAATCCAGGTGAGAGCACTGGCATAGCCGTAATTTCCGTTCATAAAGGCCTGATCGTAAATGTATACGTTCAAAAAGTAGGTTGTATAGTTCGGGCCGCCCTTTGTAATCAGATAGGCGGAGTTGAATTCCTGAAACGCCTTTACCAGCACGTTTACCATGTTGAACAGCAGCATGGGGGTAATAATCGGAAGCGTGATGCGGAACAGCTGCTGCAGCTTTGTGGCTCCGTCCAGATTCGCCGCCTCATACAGAGACTGGGAAACGTTCTGGAGCGCCGCCAGAAAGATCAGCATGGTAGAGCCGAACTGCCAGGTCTTCAGCAGAATCAGTGTAATCACCGCAAAGCTTTCGTCTGTAAGCCAAAAGATAGGATTCACGCCAAAGATGCCCAAGAGCATGTTGACCGGCCCGTTGATGTCGAAAAGCTGAATCCACAAAATCGAGACCGCTACATTCCCCCCTAAAATGGAGGGAATGTAATATGCGGTGCGAAACAGGTTTACGCCTTTGAGTTTGAAATTCAGAATATATGCCACAAAGAAAGAAGTGACGAGAACACAAGGGGTACCGATCAAAACATATTTGAGTGTCGCCGCGATGGAGGACGCAAACACGTCGTCGTTCGTAAAGATATGGACGTAGTTGTCGAACCCGATGAATTCCGGGTCCCCCAGAATGGGGTATTCCATCAGCGAGTACACAAAGGAGATGACGATGGGATAAATCTTGAAGATGATAAACCCAATCACCCAGGGTATGAGCATCAGATAGGGCGCGAAGTTCCTTTTTCTACCGGCCCTCATTTGAAGAGTTTATCCAGCTCTTCCTGCTGCTTGCTGATATATTGCTTCGCAGCCTCGGCGGAGCTGAGCTTACCGGAACGGTATGCTTCCAGAGCGGCATAACGGGCGCCGCGCACGTTGGAATCCTCGAAATAGGGGTCGAGAACGGTCTGCGGGTATTTTGCCAGCATGTCGTAACCGTCCTTCATGATGCCCTTGAGCAGTCCGGCCTTTTCCTGAATCGCGAGAGTCGCCGAGTTGGAGGAAATGCCGATGCTGGTGCCAAGAGCGGTTACGGCCTCTTCATCCGTGAAGAAGAAGTTGAGGAAATCCGCCGCTACCTGCGGGTTTTTGCTGTTCTTTGAAATCGCATAGCCAAGGTTCGGCTTTACATAGATGTTCGGGGTCTCACCCGCTTTTTCCACAAGGTAGGGGGCAACCGCAATTTCTTCTTTGGCTTTGCCGCCCTTGTAGGAATTCAGGTATTTGTCCATGGTGCCGATCCACTCATAAATGCTGCCGCCGCGGCCGCTGGTCCAATCGGGGTTGGATTCGTTGGCCATCGCGTTCTGCTGCTGGAAGGTGGGCATGGCGCCGGATTTTGCGAACGCATTGTACTGCTCCAGCGCGGCCGCAACCTCCTGCTCGGTATACTGCACCTTGCCGGCTACCTGCATGACCTTGCCGGTCTTGTTGTAGAGCATCTGAGCAATGAACAGGTCGGGGCATTCCTTGCCGATGTTCAGCAGTACATACTTGTTTTCCGCGCCTGTAGCGGTGTTGTTTTTGCCGATGACCTTACCGGCATCCATCAGCTCCTGGTATGTAGTGGGGTAAGAAAGCTTCGACTGCTCAAATAACGGCTTGCTGTAAAGGAAAGCGCGGGCTGTCATGCCGTGGGGAACGGCCGCCTGCTCTCCGCCGACCTCCATCGCCTTCAGGTAGTTGGAATCCCAGTTGTCAAGCTTCAGGTAATCGCTGACGGTGTTCAGGTCTAAAAATACGTTCTTGCCCTTGCCGAAGGAATGCACCCAGTTGTAGTTCACCTGAATAATATCCGCCTCGGTCTGGCCGCCCAGCTGGGTCAGAATATTCTGCTGCCAGCCGTCCCACGCGCCGTATTCCGCTTTGATTTTCACGTTGGGGTGCTTCTTTTCGTACAGCGCAATCACTTCCTGAATGGCCTTGTGGCGGTTGTCGGAGCCCCACCAGGAGAAACGCAGCTCTACGGGGTCGCTGGTGATTTGCCCGGCAGCAGCGGCGCTGCTGGCTCCACCGGTGCTTTCCGGCGCTTTGGATTGTGTGGACGCACCCTGGCATCCGGTCAAAAGCATGGAACTGGCCAGCGCACAAGACAGTACGCCCGATAAAAACTTCTTATTCAATGACAGACCCTCCTTAAATGTTAAATGACAGTTTCGTATTTTGAACAGGCCCCAGCCCAATGTTCCGAAGCCTGTCAAATCCGGTTTATCAAGGCTTTGATTGGTCGCTCGGAATAAAATACTCTTTGAATTCGCCGTCGATTTTCTGGGAGAGCACCTTCAGGTTCCCGTGAAGATGCTCGTACATGTGCTTTTGCAGTGCGCCCAGGTCTTTTTCCTCCAGAAGCTTATAGAGTTCAATATGCTCCTGGTACAGCTGCAGATAGCGGGAGGTGGTCAGCGTATCCAGAATGCGAAAACGGGTGTAATACACCTGGCAGTCCTGAATAATATCCCACATTTTTGTGCGGCCCGCTTTCTGAAAGAGAAGGTAGTGAAACTGGCTGTCAATATCGTAGAAATTCTGGGGATTGGGATTATCGTGCTCAATCATCATCAGCTGCTTTTGCAGGTTGGATTTCAGCTCGTGCATCAAATCGTCGTACGGCCCCTGTTCCAGAATGGTTTTCATGACGTCCACCTCGAGAACATAGCGCATGTAAATGATGTCTTTGATGTACTGCATATCCAGCAGCGTGACAAAGCTGCCCTTCTGGGGGAGGATTTCGATGTATTTTTCTCCCTTCAGACGTAAAAAGGCGGTTTTTACCGGAGTGCGTGAAACATGGTAGCTGTTCGCGATCTCATTTTCACTGATCATCTGGCCCGGCTTGAGCCTCAGGTTCAAAATGTCGTCTTTGAGCGCGTGGTAAATGTCGTCGCTGCTCATCGATTTCAAATAAGTGTTCAAGATTTCCCTCGTTTCCTGGTATTGATGATCAACACTTGTATACTTGAATGCAAGATAGCAACACCAGAAGTGATTTTTCGTTTGATTTCTGATATGACTATATACCCGATAGAACCTATTTGTCAATACTTTTTTATTTTTTTTAAATTTTTTATCTAATTTGTTAGCGGGGCGAGAATGAATCTATAAAAAGAACGGGTTTTCATAAAGATTTCATGAAACCCTTGCCTTTTTATTTCAGAAGAAAAAAGAATGCTTGCAGCGGTAGAAATGGACAAGTAAGATTATTTTATTAGTTTTTACTCCATATTTTTAGGGAAATAAACAAAACGATGAGCTCGATTTGTCTTTTTGCACTCTTGACAGAGATCTTAGGGGTGGTATATGATGATCACAGGCGAATGTTTCCGGTCAGCTTGTATTCAAGTATACAAGATTTTTCGATTGATTTCTAAAACAAAGTCCTGTCGGTTCCTGCGGTTTGAAGCGGCTCCATGGGAAGAAAGGGCTTTTCGGGGTGATTTCTGCCCGGGTTTCTTCTTTCGTCTGCACGGGCAAAAAGCCCGTCAGCTTGAAAGTGTGGGAACGACGCAATTGGATCTGCAAAATTACCCGGAGAAAGGGAGTTTTTTATGGATATTCGTTACTCGGCCAATCAAAGAGACGTCAGGAGGTATACAACAGAAGAACTGCGGTCTGAATTTTTGATTGATAACCTGTATGTGCCGGACGAGGTGGTTGCGGTGTACAGCCATGTGGATCGTATGGTGACCTTGGGCTGCATGCCCGTGCGGGAAACGCTGCCCATCGACAAAGGGATTGACGTCTGGGCCAGCTTTGGCACCGAATTCTTTTTGGAGAGACGGGAGATCGGCATTTTCAATATTGGCGGGGCGGGTGTGATCGAAGCCGACGGCCAGCGTTTTACCATGGGCTGCAAGGACTGCCTGTATATCACCATGGGCACTCGCAACGTTACCTTTTCCAGCGAGGACGATGCGAACCCCGCGAAATACTTCATGGTGAGCGCTCCGGCTCACTGCGCCTATCAAACTACGTTTATCGGCATTGCCGACGCGGCAAAGAAGCCGCTCGGCAGCCGCCAACAGGAGAGTGATAAACCAGTTTATTCACCCGGATGTACTGAAAACCTGCCAGCTTTCCATGGGTCTGACGATTCTGGAGCCGGGCAGTGTGTGGAATACCATGCCGGTGCATACCCACGAGCGCCGCATGGAGATTTACACCTATATCGATGTTCCGGAGGACAATGCGGTGTTCCATTTTATGGGCACCCCTACGGAAACCCGGCATCTGGTGATGCGGAACGAGCAGGCGGTCATCAGCCCCAGCTGGAGTATCCATTCCGGCTGCGGAACCTGCAACTATTCCTTCATCTGGGCGATGGGCGGCGAGAATCAGGCCTTTGACGATATGGATACGGTGGACATCACCGCGCTGAAATAAAAGGAGATGCAGCAATGGAAATAGAGACGATGTTTTCCCTGAAAGGAAAGGTTGCGCTTGTCACCGGCGGCTGCTATGGCATCGGTTTTGCGATTGCCAGCGGGCTGGCCGCGGCCGGCGCCAGAATCGCGTTTAACGGGATCCATGCGGATTCGGTGGAGAAAGCGAAGGAGCAATACGCCAGGGCGGGAATCGACGCCGTGGGTTATGTGTCGGACGTGACCGACGAGGCTCAGGTGAAAGAGATGATCGCCGATATTGAGAAAAACATGGGCCCCATCCATATTCTGGTCAATAACGCCGGCATCATCAAACGCATTCCCATGTGTGAAATGGACGCCGCCGAATTCCGTGAGGTAATCGACGTGGATTTGACCGCGCCGTTTATCGTTGCCAAAACCGTTATTCCGGGCATGATTCAAAACGGCGGCGGAAAAATCATCAACATCTGCTCCATGATGAGCGAGCTCGGCAGAGAAACCGTTTCGGCGTATGCGTCCGCAAAGGGCGGTCTGAAAATGCTGACCAAAAACATTGCGTCGGAGTACGGAGAATACAATATTCAGTGCAACGGGATCGGCCCGGGTTATATTGCCACGCCGCAGACGGCCCCGCTGCGCGAAAACGGCCACCCGTTCAATTCCTTCATCATTTCCAAAACACCGGCGGCCCGCTGGAGCGAGCCGTCCGATTTGATCGGGCCGGCGGTGTTCCTTGCGTCCTCCGCCTCCGATTTTGTAAACGGACACATTTTATATGTGGACGGAGGAATTCTCGCTTATATTGGAAAGCAGCCGAAATAACTCCATTCCCCTTTCGGGCAGAGAGTTTGGCGATGCCTGTGTGTAACTCTTTTTCATATCCTCCATAACAAAAGAGAGGCTTTCGTTTCTTTGAAAGCCTCTCTTTTGCCGCAGATTAAAATACAAACAGTAATAATTGTATAAAAATATTCTAAACGTATTCATATTGCGAATTCCAACGATTGTTTTTTCGGGAGAGATCACTCGATTATTTGAGCTGAAGCAAAAAAAAATCCAAAAGCACGATTCCGCTGAAAGGAATCTCACTTTTGGATTTATTGTGGCGGAGAGGATGCGACTCGAACGCACAATGCCTTGCGGCACACCACATTTCCAATGTGGCTCCTTACCATTAGAATACCTCTCCGTATGGCATTCAAGCCCGCTGCCGGGCTGGCGACTATGTTATTATAGCGAAACTTATTACAAAAATCAAGTCTATTTTTCAATATCGGGCAAAAATTTTTTATTTGTTTTTGTCTTTTTTGAAAACGCAGAGTATTTTATTCGCCATGCGGATATACAATTGATTTTATAATTAGGAAGTCCGGTTCCATTTTTATCTTGATATGAGAAAATCATTTTTCCGTGAGTGGCCCCATAAGGGAATTCTTTTGATCGGTTCGCTCCTCAGACCGAGCGTTTCGTCTTTTATTCCGAAAGGATAGGGCGGCTTTCCGGTGCGGCTTCACTGCGGGATAATTTCATTTATCGTCAGCCTGCCCCTCAGGCCGTGGCGGCCCTTCCTTTCTTGACGAAAAGAAAGGAAGCAAATGCGTAAGGGAGGTTGTATTGCCCGCAGATAAGCGATGAAAAATAAATGCGGCAAAAAGCCGCACAAAATAACACCCGCAAAAGGAGTTCGAGAAAAGAACCTGTTCTTCTGCCCCAAAATATGCTATTATAACCGCAGAGAAGTTTGTGGTGCGGGTCTTTCCTTTGAAACAATATTGTAACGGCGCTCTGCGTCAGTAATAACGAAAATCATACGAGCCCTCCTGCCGTCCGGGTTTTTTGAAAGCTTGGATGACAGAGGGACGAATCATGAAAAATCAGGAGGTATGGATGGAATGGAACGAATCGAAATTGCGAAAGTTCTTGCCGATCCTCAGGAATACGCAGAAAAAACAATTACCGTCTGCGGCTGGGTCAAGAGCATTCGGGATTCCAAAGCGCTTGGGTTTATTGATTTGAATGACGGCAGCAGCTTTGCGGGGCTTCAGATTGTGTTTGAGGCGCAGAAGGTTGAAAACTTTGCGGAGATCGCAAAGCAGAACGTGGGTGCGGCGCTCTGTGTGACCGGTACGCTGGTGCCGACGCCGCAGGCAAAGCAGCCCTGCGAGCTGCACGCGTCGCTGATTGCGGTGGAGGCGCCCTCAGCGCCCGAATATCCCCTGCAAAAGAAACGCCATTCCGTGGAATTTCTGCGTACCATCGCGCATCTGCGCCCGCGCACCAATCTGTTCAGCGCTGTGTTTCGCGTGCGCTCTGTCGCGGCCTTTGCCATTCACCGCTTCTTTCAGGAGCGCGGCTTTGTCTACGCCAATACCCCGCTGATCACCGCCAGCGACTGCGAGGGGGCGGGGGAGATGTTCCATGTCACCACGCTCGATCCGCTCAATCCGCCCCTGTGTGAGGACGGCTCCGTGGATTACAGCGAGGACTTCTTCCAGCGCCACACCTCGCTGACCGTGTCCGGCCAGCTGGAGGGGGAATGCATGGCGCTGGCGTTCGGCAAAATATATACCTTCGGCCCCACCTTCCGCGCCGAAAAATCGTATACGGCGCGCCACGCGGCGGAGTTTTGGATGGTTGAGCCGGAAATCGCGTTTGCCGATCTTTCGGACGATATGCGCCTGGCGGAGGACATGCTCCGCTATGTGATTCGTTCTGTGATGGATTCCTGCCCGCAGGAGCTGGACTTTTTCAACCGTTTTGTCGATACCGCCCTCTTGGAGCGCCTGCGCCATGTGGCGGAATCGGACTTTGCCCATGTGACGTACACACAGGCGGTGGAACTGCTCGAGCGCGAAAACAGCCGGTTTGAATACCCCGTTTCGTGGGGCTGCGACCTGCAGACCGAGCATGAGCGGTACCTGACCGAGCAGGTGTTCGGCAAGCCGCTTTTCGTCACGGATTACCCGAAGGAGATCAAGGCGTTCTACATGCGCCTGAACGACGACGACAAAACCGTGGCTGCCATGGATCTGCTCGTGCCCGGCATCGGCGAGATCATCGGCGGAAGCCAGAGAGAGGAACGGCTGGAGCTTTTGCAGCGCCGCATGCGCGAAACGGGACTTTCCGAGGAGGAATACTGGTGGTATCTCGATCTGCGCCGCTACGGCGGGGCCAAACACGCGGGTTTTGGCCTGGGCTTTGAGCGTCTGGTGATGTATTTGACCGGCGTCTCCAATATCAGGGATGTTCTTCCCTTCCCGCGCACCACCGGTTCCGCGGAGTTTTAATACGAACGCTCTATAATGTTAGAGTGAAAAAAGTTATGCCCCTTCTGTCTTTAATGGAAGGGGCATAACTGTGTGATTCATTATTTTTACACAAGCTCAATATGAGAAGGAAAGTTCCCGAAAAAAGCAATTTGCTCTACTTTTTTGTGAAAAACTTGCCCAATATAACAAAAATGCAGGAAAGATAAATTTAACTTGCGCTTTTAATCTGAATATATTAGAATGATAATGCTTTCAATATCATTTATGCAGGTTTGGAAAAGGAGATGCTCAAATGGAATATGGTTTATTGTCCAGACAGGAACTGGAACAGGAAAAGCAAAAGGTTCAGCAACAGTACGATGCTTTCAAGGCACAGGGTCTGAAGCTGAATATGGCCAGAGGAAAGCCCTCTCCCGAACAGCTGAATCTTTCTATGGATATGCTCAACGTGCTCACGTCAGACTCCGACATGATCGCTTCCACCGGGGACGATCTGCGCAATTACGGTATGCCCGAGGGCGTGCCCGAGCTGCGCGAAATTCTGGCGCAGATGATGCAGGTGCGCCCCGAGAACGTCATCATCGGCGGCAACTCCAGCCTCAATATGATGTTCGATTTCATCTCCTGCGGCATGACGCACGGCTTTTCCGGCTGTAAGCCCTGGGGCAAGCAGGAGAAAATCAAGTTTTTGTGCCCCTCCCCCGGGTATGACCGCCACTTTGCCATCACGGAATATTTCGGCTTTGAGCTGATTCTGGTTCCGATGGTCGACGGCGGCCCCGATATGGATCTGGTCGAGCGCCTTGTCACCGGAGACGACACCGTGAAAGGCATGTGGTGCGTGCCGAAGTATTCAAACCCGCTGGGAATCACCTATTCCGACGACACGGTTCGCCGCATCGCGGCGCTGAAGCCCGCCGCGCCGGATTTCCGCGTGATGTGGGATAACGCGTACTGCGTTCACGACCTGACCGACACTCCCGACGTGCTGCTTGATCTGTACGCGGAATGCGAAAAGACCGGGAACACCGAGCTGCCGGTGTTTTTCTGCTCCACCTCCAAAATTACATTCCCGGGCGCGGGCATTGCCGCAATGGCAGCGGGAGAAAAAACATATCAGGATTTCAGAAAGCATCTTTCCTTTCAGACCATCGGCCCCGACAAGCTCAACCAGATGCGTCACCTGTTGTACTTGCGCGATCTGGACGGCATCCATGCGCAGATGAAGCGCCATAAAGAGATCATCGCGCCCAAATTCCAGGTGGTGCTCGACACGCTCGGCAGCGAGCTGGGCGACAAAAACATCGCCGCCTGGACGAATCCAAACGGCGGCTATTTTGTGAGCGTCGACGTGATGGAAGGCTGTGCAAAGCGTGTGGTTCAGCTGTGCAAGGAGGCCGGCGTGGTTCTCACCGGCGCGGGAGCGGCGTTCCCCTACGGCAAAGACCCTAAGGATACCAACATCCGCGTAGCCCCCACGTATCCGTCTCTGGAAGAGATGAAAAAGGCCATCGCTGTGTTCTGCGTCAGCACCCGGCTGGCCGCTTTGGAAAAGCTGCTGGGCTCTGCCGCAGAATAAGCCACTCTTCCGCAAAATCGTCAGGATAACGAATGGCAATCCAAGGCTTTTCCATTGACTTTTTGCGGGTATCATCCTATAATAGGCTTTGTTATGTACGCGGCTGCGGTTCCACCCGGAACGCAGCCGCGGAAACCTTAATGCTATTGGAGGATATTTGCATGAAGCGAGTAGGAAAACCGGTGTTTTTCGTCGTCGCCCTCCTGATCCTGCTTTTTACCTACACCGCCATTTTTGGGGTATATGCGCAAAACGGGGACAATCGCACTACATATGTAAAAGGTGCGGGCGACATTCGATGGGGCATCGACATCCGCGGAGGGGTAGAGGCGACCTTTACACCCGATACCGGAAAAGGAGCGACCGAGGAGCAGCTCAACGCGGCAAAGTCGACGATTGAACTGCGTTTGGTAAACAACAATATTACGGATTACGAGATCTATACCGACGATCACAACGACCGTATTATTGTCCGGTTCCCCTGGAAAAGCGGCGAACAGAATTTTGACCCTGAAGCGGCCATTCAGGAGCTGAGCGCGACCGCGCTGCTCACCTTCCGCGAAGGGGCCGAATACACGACCACCGAAACCGGCTCCGACGGTCAACCGGTTTATAAAACGCCCAAGGGCACGACAAAGGATACGATCATCCTGCAGGGCGACGATGTTGTGTCGGCTCAGCCGCAGGTATATCAGAATCCCGATTCCGGCAAAACCGAGTATCTCGTGGCGCTGGAATTCAGCAAAGAGGGATCTGCCAAATTTGCTGAGGCAACGGAGCGTTTGGTCGGACAAACCATCTCGGTCTGGATGGACGACGTGATGATTTCCGACCCGAACGTGAAAGAGGCGATTACGGACGGCAAATGCACGATCGAGGGCAACTTCACAGCCGCGGAGGCTTCCTCCCTGGCCGCGAAGATCAGTGCCGGCGCTCTGCCGTTCAAGCTGACGACCACCAACTTCCAGACGATCAGCCCGTCCCTCGGCAGCAGCTCGCTGGACGCCATGCGCTGGGCCGGTGTGATCGCGTTTACACTGGTGTGTCTGTTCATGCTGTTCATGTTCCGCCTGCCCGGTCTGATCGCCGTGATCGCGCTGATGGGACAGGTTGCCCTGTCGTTTGCGGCCGTTTCGGGATATTTCCCCTTCCTCAATAGCTTTACGATGACGCTGCCCGGCATCGCCGGCATCATCCTTTCCATCGGCATGGGCGTGGATGCGAACATCATCACCGCCACCAGAATCAAAGAAGAGCTGTGGGCCGGCAAAACGCTGGACGGAGCGATTCAGAAGGGCAACGCCAACAGCTTCTGGGCGATTTTCGACGGCAACATCACCGTGATTATCGTCGCCGCGATTCTGATGCTGGTATTCGGGCCCACCAACCTGTTCTCGGCTCTGTTCGGTTCCTCCACCACAGGGGCTATCTATTCCTTTGGATATACCCTGCTGATCGGAACGATCGGCAACTTTATCATGGGTGTTACCGCAACCCGCCTGATGACCAAATCGATCTCCGGGTTCCGGTTCGCGCGCAGCAAGTGGCTGTATGGAGGTGCCGATAAATGAAAACTTTTCACATTCGTTTTTACGAGAACCGCAAAATTTATTTTGCGATTTCATTGGGCCTGATGGCGATCGGTCTGATCTTCAACATTATTTTCGGCACCCAGCTCGACATTCAGTTCACCGGCGGTGCGCTGATCAAGTATTCCTATACCGGCACCATCGATCAGGAGAAGGTGCAGGATATCGTTCAGTCTACGACGAACAAGCCTGTTACCGTTAACATCAACGAGGACGTTAAGTCCGCAAACGACGGCAAAGCCATCAATAATGTGTCGATTTCCTTCTCCGGCACAGAATCTCTGACGGTTGAGCGCCAGCAGGCGGTGGCCGCCGCGCTGGCCAAGGAATACCCGAACGCGAAGTTCGCCGTGGTGGAATCCAGCTCCGTCAACCCGGTGATGGGCCGCGATTTCTTCTTCAAGTGCCTGCTGTCCGTATTGGTTGCGGCTTTGCTGCTGATCGTCTACATTGCGTTCCGCTTTAAGAAGATCGGCGGTGCTTCGGCGGGTGCCATGGCGATCATCGCCCTGCTGCACGATGTGACGATGGTGTACTTCACATTTGTCATTTTCCGCATGCCGATCAATGATAACTTCATTGCGGTTGTGCTGACCATTCTCGGTTATTCGCTGAACGATACGATCATCATTTACGACCGTATCCGTGAAAACCGCAAGCTGATGGGCCCGAAGGCCGATTACGGCACTCTGGTAGACACCAGCATCAACCAGACCCTGACCCGTTCTTTGTACACCGCGGCCTGCACCTTTGCCGCAATCGCGGTGGTGTATATCGTCAGCGTGATGTACAATCTGGATTCCGTGCAGACCTTTGCTCTGCCGATGATGGTGGGTATCATTACCGGCTGCTATTCCTCAATCTGCATCGCCGGCCCGCTGTATGTCATGTGGCAGAAGCACAAGCAGCAGAAGAAACAGCAGGCGGCGGCATCTTCCCGCTGAGCTTACACAACAGATGAAAAGGGGCTGTGTAAAACACCCCTGCAAAAAAGTCGAAGCGGTCACCCCAAAAGGGGTTGGCTGCTTCGACTTTTTGATTTAGAATGAAGGGTGCTGTTCCTCTTTTTGCTGCCAGATCATACCGGTAAAAGCAATAGTTTGCCGCATAGAATGGAACCAGTATTTTTCCCTTGCTGTCATTCGGCTCGGCTTCAGACGGCTTCGCAGATTCATTCCAGCTTTTCTGCTGTTTTATAATGGTGCTTTTGCGTCAGCGCGTAAAAGCTCAAAAAGCTTTTGGCCTGCTCCTCAAGAGTCAGGTCACCCATCGTGCGGGCCACCAGCTTTTTCATAGCCGCTTCTTTTTCCGGGGAAAGAGAGGCGAAATTGCGCAGGATTTTTTCAATGTCGGTTTCCGAATCATATGCAAAGCCGTTGACTCCGTCCACCAGCAGCTCCGCACAGGCGCTGTTTTTCGGCAGGATGACCGGCAGCCCGCTGACAATGGCTTCGAGCGGGGCGGCCTTCATGGCGTCGGATTCGGACGCGCTGAAAAACGCGCTGCAAACCTGGTAGCAAAGAGGAATCTTTTCGCGCGGAACCTCGCCGGCGAATGTGACCCGAGAGGAAATTCCCAGCAGATTGGCCTTGTTCTTCAGCTCGTCAAACTGCGGGCCTGTGCCGACGACTGCCAGATGCAGCTTGTTTTGGCTCTTGCTCAAGGCAGCCCAGCGGTCGAGCAGGGCATCCACTCCGTTATCTTTCCCCAGCGTTCCGACAAACAGAACCCCAGTTTTCCCGGTGATTCCCAGACGGCGGCGGATCGCCTCCGTCTTCTCGCCCTCCGGCGATTTTTCACGCAATTGCTCGGTGTCGATACAAAGGGGCGAAACGGTCAGCTGGCGGTGTTTGCACAGAGGACGGATGTTGCGCAGGATTTTCTGCGAGGGGCTCGTTACCAAATCCGAAAAGGCCAATGCTTTGCGGTATGTGCTTTGGCACAGCCGTTTGCCCAGCAGGCGGCGGAGTCCCCTGCCGTAAAAGCCCTCGCTGATGTCGTGAGTGCTCTGCACCGTCGTGATCAGCGGCAGATCGTGTGAGAGGGCGTATTTCAGCCCAAGCCCGCCCACGGAACAGAAGGTAAACAGGTGGATCACATCCGGATCAAAATCATCGATGAACTCTTTTAACCGGTTCAGCTTGGTCCGCTGGCCCGTTTGCCCATAGATCGTGTCGGAGGGCTTGGCCGGCCCGAACAGGGTGTGCTGCTCCAGATAGCATTCTTCCGATTCCACGTCGGTGCTGACCACCAATACCTCATGCCCCAGGCGGATGAGAGATTGGGCGAGCAGCAGAACCTGCGTTTCTACCGCGGAGGTCTGGGGCAGATATGTTTCAGTAAAAATGGCGATTTTCATAATTCCTCCCGTTCCGGTCAGCCGGGCCGCCCGGCAAATCCGTCGGCTCTGACCGATCCGCAAATCATCAAAACTCTGGTTTTCAACACAAGATGAAGGGAGGGGCGCGAGCGCCTTTTGCACAGACGGATCGCTCCGCAGCCATGCCGCTGTATCGTTTTGCAGGAAAAGTGCATTCCGTTTTTTGAAGAAGCCGATAATTTGCATTCAGACGTGCGATTACGGCCCTTTTTTTATGATAGTATAGCAGAATAAATTTGTCTTGACTGAAAGAAAAGTTTTCTGTTTCAGGTGCGGGTGTTTTTTATTTGGTCTGAAAGAGCTGGTTTTCAGCGGGTACTCCCGCGTGGGCATTCCGCTTGTGCGGGCTTGCCCCTCATGCCGGGGCGAACTGACGAAAAAAGGATTTTCCCCGCGGTGAAGCCGCAAAAAAGCTTTGCTTTCGCCGTGAGATTATTATAACATAAAATTTCCATGTTCAGTCATTTCTTTTGCCAGTTTGGGCAAATTGAGTTTCAGGCGCGCAATCATTGAATTCTGTACGTTTTTAAGCTATAATAACATAAACAATATTAACAAATAAGTGCGCGGCAAAAGCGAATTTGGTTTACGGCAGAATTCCCGACGTTTGAAACGGGCAGAGGCCGCGGCAGGGTCTTTCGTTCAGACGGCAGAAAATATAGGAGTGATAAATGATGAGCGGCTACGACAACCATGGTTCACAGGTAACATATACGGTTCCGCTTTCCAAGGTGATAAAAGAGCTTTCCCTTCGTCCTGTTTATATGCCGATCGACCCGGAAAAATTGCTGATTTCTTCCCGCGAGGTGAACCGCCCGGGTTTGGAACTCAACGGCTTTCTGGATTACTTTGATTCTCACCGCATTCTGATCATGGGCAATACGGAAACGGCTTTTTTGAGCAGTTTTTCGCCGGAGGAGCGGCAGGTTTCCCTCAATAAGCTGCTGTCGAAAAAATCGCCGGCGGTGATTGTGGCGCGCGATATTGAGCCGATGCCCGAGCTGCTGGAAGCGGCTCAGATTTACGGCGTATCGGTGTTCAGTTCCTCCGAGCCGACAAGTGACCTGATGGCCGCGCTCGTGTCGTATGTCAACGTTGAGCTGGCCCCGCGCATCACGCGTCACGGCGTGCTGGTAGAGGTTTACGGCGAAGGCATTTTTCTGGTGGGCGACAGCGGCGTCGGCAAAAGCGAAACAGCCATCGAGCTGATAAAGCGCGGCCACCGCCTGATCGCCGACGACGCGGTGGAAATCCGCCGGGTGTCGGCAAAATCTCTGGTGGGCACCTCGCCGGAAAATATCCGTCATTTTATCGAGCTGCGCGGCATAGGCATTATCAATGCCCGGCGCATTTTCGGTATGGGCGCCGTCAAGGTCACCGAGAAAATCGACATGGTCATCAGTCTGGAACAATGGGACAGCTCCAAGAATTACGACCGCATGGGTCTTGAGAATGATTACACGGAGATTTTGGGCATTCGGGTGCCGATTCTGACGATTCCGGTGAAGCCGGGGCGCAACCTTGCGGTGATCATCGAGGTGGCCGCCATGAACAACCGTCAGAAAAAGATGGGCTACAATGCCGCGCAGGAGCTGCTGAGCAGCCTTGGCCTGGATTCTGCAATGCTGGAGCCGACCGAAAAAAAGCTGGATTTTGATTTGTGATGCCGGAGCGGAGGGCTTCGGTATTTCCTGCGGTCAAAAATCACTAGGAGGCATCTATGGATCAGATCGAACAATTGGGTGCAATGGCGCAGCAGCTTGGCTGCCCCTATTCTTTTCACGAGCCAATGAGCCGGCACACGACGTTCCGCATCGGCGGCCCGGCGGATGTGTTTTTTTCTGCCGGCAGCCGAGAGTGTCTCAGTCAGATGGCGCGGCGCGCCAATGAGCTGGAGGTGCCGTATCTGGTGATCGGGAACGGCTCGAACATGCTGGTCAGCGATGCGGGAATCCGCGGCATGGTAATCGCTTTGACCGGCGAATTCAATGAGATCACGCAGCCCCAGCCGCAGCAGGTGCGGTGCGGCGCGGGCGCTCCGCTTTCGGCGCTGTGCACCTTTGCGCTGCAGCATTCGCTTTCGGGCGCGGAATTCCTGTGGGGGATTCCCGGCACGGCGGGCGGCGCCGCGTTTATGAACGCCGGAGCATACGGCGGCGAAATGAAGGATATCCTGTCATCCTGCGAGCATATGACGCACGGCGGCGAATTCGGTGCGCTGGCGGGGGCGGAGCTGGAGCTCTCTTACCGGCACAGCGCGTACAGCGATAATCAGTCTGCGATTCTGTTTTTGAATTTGCAGCTTCGTGACGGTGACCCGGAGGAAATCCGCGCAAAGATGAACGATCTGATCGGCCGCAGGCGTTCCAAGCAGCCGCTGGAAATGCCCAGCGCGGGCAGCGTGTTCAAACGCCCGCCGGATCATTTCGCGGGCACCCTGATCGAGCAGTGCGGCCTTAAGGGCCGGAGTGTCGGCGGTGCGGCCGTCAGCAGCAAGCACGCGGGCTTTATTGTGAATCAGGGCGACGCCACATGTGAAGATGTCCTGCGGCTGATTTCCGTGATTCAATCGACCGTTTTCAAGCAAACGGGCGTAGAGCTGGAGTGTGAGATACGAAAAATCGGGCAGTAACCGGGGTGTGATGCCAATCTGTGATGCAGCAGTGGGAGCTCTGGTTTCTCTCCCCGCCGAAGGAGGGGAGAGGGCCGCCAAGGGTCCATCGCTTTGCGGCGGATGAGCAGGAAGCGAGGGGGAATTTCAAATGGAATTTATTATTGTAACCGGGCTTTCCGGCGCGGGAAAGTCCAGAGCCGTCAACGCGCTGGAGGACATCGGATTTTACTGCGTGGACAATATTCCACCGAAGCTGATCCCCACCTTTTACGACCTTTGCAGTCAGGCGAAGGAAGGGTTTCAGCGCGTTGCCGCCGTAACGGATATCCGCGGGGGCACGTTGTTCGACAGCCTTTCCGAAACGCTGGCGCTGATGCGTGAAGAGGGAAAGAAATATAAGATTCTGTTTCTCGATGCGGGCGACTCCGTTTTGATCAACCGCTTTAAGGAAACGCGGCGCAAGCACCCGCTGGCCGAGGAATACCTTGGCTCTCTGGAGCAGGCCGTGCAGATGGAGCGCCAGATTTTAAAGACGGTGCGGGAGTGTTCCGATTACATTATCGACACATCGTTTTTGTCTCCGGCCCAGCTCAAGGAGCGGATCTCGAGCCTGTTTCTGGGCGATGCCTCCGCGGCGCTGATGGTTCACTGCGTTTCGTTCGGCTTTAAATACGGTCTCCCGCCGGAAGCGGATCTCGTGTTTGACGTGCGGTGCCTGCCGAATCCGTTTTACGTGGAGGAATTAAAGCGCCAGACGGGCCTGGATGAGCCGGTGCGCGAGTACGTCATGAAGTGGGATCAGACGAAGGGATTCGTCACCCGGTTTCTCGATATGATCGATTACATGCTGCCGCTTTACTGCGACGAGGGCAAGAGCCAGCTGGTCATCGCGGTCGGCTGCACCGGCGGCCGACACCGTTCGGTGGCGCTCGCGCAGCTTTTGTACAATCACCTTCTGGAAAACGGGAAGCGGGCCAGCGTCAACCACAGAGACATTCATAAATAGGAGAGCGCCATGTCGTTTTCGTATGATGCAAAATCGGAAATGTGCAGAATCGAGCCGGAACAGTCCTGCTGTGAAAAAGCGGAATGCTATGGCCTTTTGCTGTGTGCAAAAAGCTTTTCTCCGGTTTCGGTTTCCCTTGTGACGGAGCACCCCATGGTGGCGCGCCGGGCCGCGCAGCATGCGGCTCAGATCACAGGCGCGATTGTGGAGGTGCGCACGGCGGTATCGTATCGCCGCCGCAGCTACGCGCTGATCGTGCAGGAGGAAAGCCAGCGCCGTCAAGTGCTTTCCGCGTTTGGTCACAGCGGGAAGGAGATCAGCCTGCGGGTGAATCTGGCCAATCTGGAGAATGAATGCTGCAAAGCGGCGTTTCTGCGGGGCGTGTTTTTGTCCTGCGGCACGGTGACGGACCCGAATAAGGATTACCATTTGGAGCTAATCCTGCCTTATATGAATCTTGCGAAGGATATCATGACGCTTTTGCGCGAGGGGATGGATTTTCACCCGGCGCTCATCAACCGAAAGGGCGCGTTTGTGGTGTATATCAAGGGCGGCGACCGGATCGCCGACCTGCTGGCCTATTTGGGCGCGGGCGGCGCTGCCATGGAGCTGATGCAGGTGCGCATGCTCAAAGAGGTGCGCAACAACGTCAACCGCAAAACCAATTTTGAAACGGCGAATATTGATAAGACCGTAGGCGCGTCCGTGCGCCAGGTGGAGGCGATTCGGAAAATCCGCGATACGGTCGGGCTTGCGGTTCTGCCGGAGGAGCTTCAGGAAACGGCGGAGCTTCGGCTGAAAAACCCCGAGCTTTCTCTGCGGGAGCTGGGGCAGCTGTTCCAAACGCCGGTCAGCCG
>OAUF01000588.1_pt1 | contig 22701 bp, 21 predicted proteins | sample 1495111 | NCBI WGS metagenome assembly OAUF01 (sample SAMEA2580002, study PRJEB22360) | human gut metagenome | reverse complement strand
GGGCAACACCCCCCCCTTCCCAAGAGAAAGCCCGCCGATGATCACCGTGGCGGAGCCCGTCTCGGACGAAGCCGCCAGCTTCTGCGTCGGCTTGTAGGTGTCGGAGGTATAGTATTCCGTAAAATAGCCGATGGCGCAGCCGCCGATCAGCCCGCAGAGAATGGCGACATAAACGCCCCAATTGCCAACGGTGTAATAGGTCAGAGGAGCCGCGGCAACCGCGGACAGGCCGGCAGCCAGATAGGTACCGGTACGCAGCGAGGTCAGCAGAGACTTTTGCGTCGCGTCCTCTTTGGTTTTGACAAAGAAGGAGCCGATGATGGAGCATACGATTCCGCACACCGCCAGCAGCATGGGCAAAAGCATCCCCTCAAAGCCGTAGCCGGCAGCGGCGGCCAGCGCAAACGTCGCCAGAATGGAGCCCACATAGGATTCGTACAGATCGGCTCCCATGCCGGCCACATCCCCGACGTTGTCGCCCACATTATCGGCAATGGTGGCGGGGTTGCGGGGGTCGTCCTCCGGAATGCCGGCCTCCACCTTCCCCACCAGATCGGCGCCCACGTCGGCCGCCTTGGTGTAGATGCCGCCGCCCACACGGGCAAACAGCGCCATAAAGGAAGCACCCATTCCGTTCATCACCATGATATTGCCCAGCTGAATGGGATCGGTGATGCCAAAGCCGTAATGCAGCAGATGGAACCAGATGGTAACATCCAGAATTCCCAGCCCCACCACGGTAAAGCCCATAACAGAGCCGGAGGAAAACGCGACGCGCAGACCCTTGTTCAGGCTTTCAGAGGCGGCCTGAGCGGTGCGGGCGTTGGCATTGGTCGCAATTTTCATTCCGATAAAGCCCGCCAGCATAGACCAGACACCGCCCGTTAAAAAGGCGAAGGGGGTAAATTTTGAAAGCATTTGCCCGCCTGTGCCAAAGGCCATTGCCAGCAGAACGAGAAATACCACGACGAATACCTTTGCAACCGTGGAATACTGGTGCTTTAAGTAGGCGTTCGCACCCTCTCGGATGGACGCGGCTATTTTTTGCATTTTTTCGGTTCCCTCAGAATAGCTCATCACCCGGTTTTTCTGCAAATAAGCAAAAAAGATCGCGAGTATAAATCCGACGAAACCAACCCAAAACAGATTTTGCATGGGGGTTCACTCCTTTTCATTTTTCCTTTCCAATGATGCAAAACAGACTCTTTGCCCGGCAGCGAATTCAACCTCGATGAAGAACAGCAGAATTTCCGCGGCAATCCGGATTGCCGCGGAAGGGAAAAAGATCGGCTGTGAAAACATTGCCCTGAGAGCTATGTATACGAATGGTCGGCCTCAGCCAGCAGGCTCACCCCTTTCTCGTTGCCGCAGACGCACTGTTTTCCATGCAAAAAAGGTGGGAGCTTCTTGCGAAGCCTCCACCCTCAGCTACAAATCTTGAAAACAGATATCGATACACGACGAACATCTGCCCAACCGGAAATTTGAATATTTAATTGTGCTAATTATACAACTTTATACTGTATCTGTCAACACTTATGAATAAAATGAAAAAATTCATTTCCACTTTTTATTAATTCCCTGAGAGAAATATAATAAATTGCCTAATTGGAAAAATACAGATCTCTCACCCGGAGAGTGCTCTTTGAAAAAAAAGGAACCGTTCGTTAACGGCTCCTTTTTCGCTGACCGGCGATTTCCTCTTACATGGCCCTGCATTCCGCGGCACATTTGCGGCATTCGTCGGCGCACTGCTGGCAATGCTCGTCCTTAAACTGGGCGCAGCCCGAAGCGCACTCCTCACAAACCGTGGCGCAGAGCTGGCACATCTCCTTTGCGTGCTTTGCGTTCATGGTCATCAGGCAGGCGGCTTCCTGGCAGAAACCCGCGCATTCCAGCATCATGCTGATATGATTCGTTCGCTGCGCCACATCCGGCTCCTGCAGGCAGAGCACCGCGCACTCATGGCAGGCCTGAAAGCAGCGCAGGCAGGCGTCGATACATTTTTGATCATTGTTCAGAGAGTTTCCCACAACACTCATACAAACATCTCCTTTTAAAATCATTGACACGGATAGTATTGACAGCATGGCGCCGCATTATGTGCAAGAATCGATTTCCGTCAGGCAATCTGCCCCGGGGAAGATTCCGGGAGAGCACGGAATTCCCTTCTATTTGACAAAACAAAAACAGGCGGAAGTTTTTACACCTCCGCCTGCCCGTTTCTGACTCTCAGCCCCAGCTCCGTGATCATATACTGGTCTTCGCCCGCCTGCCCTTCCCTGATTTTAGAGATGACATGCTTTTCCAGAAGCTCCTGAATATTTTCTTCACTCACCTTGTGAACAACCGGGCTTTTCTTAGATAAAATAAAATTGTGCCCCGTCGCCTCCCCCACCTCGAACAAATTCAGGATTCTCCCGATTTCTTTGTTTGTCATCGTATCACCTCATTATAAAATTTCACCATATGCATCAACCTTTGATCAGCCACTAGTATTGCCTGCGGGTTTTGGAATATGCAAATTTTGGCCGTCTGAATCACACAGCCGCAGCGAGGGGCATCGCCGGCCCTGTAAGACGACAGGCGCCGCCGTTAAAGCGCGATCGGCCGCGATTATTATTTTTGGGAAGATTGGTACTGCGTATACCAACCGCGCATAGTATGATAAAAGAAAATACACATACTGTAAGTATTGCGAGGTGCTACTATGGCAGAGAATCGGATTCGTCACATGTTCCCCGGAAATAATACCAGCCAGGGTTTCTTCTCTTATTTTGCCTATATACTTCCGCCGCAGAACGCCAGGCGCATCTATTGCCTGAAGGGCGGCCCCGGCGTGGGAAAATCCACCTTTTTAAAGCGCATCGGCGAGCGGATGACGCTGGAAGGATATGCTCTTGAGTACATGCACTGCGCATCGGACCCGGATTCGCTGGATTGTCTGGTGATTCCGGCACTGGGCGTGGCGCTCATCGACGGCACGGCCCCGCATGTTACCGACCCGATGTACCCCGCCGCCGTGGACGAGATCATCAATCTGGGCGAATACTGGAACGGGGAGGCCATCCGCGAGAGCCGCGATGAGATCATCCGCATCGGCGCGGACATCAAGCGGCAATACAGGCACGCCTATCAATCCCTTGCGGCGGCCAAGTGCCTGATGGACGACATTTTGGAGACGATCGAATCCGCGACAGACAGAGCCGGTGCGCTCCTGCAGGCGCAGCGGATCATCGACAGCGAGCTGGAAAAGGTGGCGGTAACCGGCAGGCTGGGCAAAACCCGCCGTTTATTCGCCTGCGCCATCACTCCGTCGGGCATCGTAAACCATTTGGAATCGCTGGCAAACAGCGCAGAAAAGGTGTATTCCATTCGGAGCGTGTGGGGCGTGGGCGTGCACGAAATGCTGAAAAAAGTGACCGACGAAGCGGTGTTCCGCGGGCTGGATGTGGAGCTGTATTACTCCCCGCTTGCGCCGGAGACACGCATTGAGCACGTGCTGATTCCGGAACTGAAGCTGGCATTTCTCTCGGAGCAGGACGGCTTCGAGCTGAAAAGCCGCCGCCAGACGATACTGGACCTGACGCAGTACACCGACCCCGCGCAGGCCGAACGGCAGAAGGATGCGACGGAGTTCAACTCCAAAACATTCGACACGCTGCTGGGCGAAGCCTTAAAGGCACTGGCCCAGACGAAAAAGCTGCACGATGAGCTGGAGGGGCACTACATTCCGCATATGAATTTTGAGCGCGTACAGCAAAAGCAAGAAGAGATCTGCGAACAGATTCTGGCGCTGGCAAAATAGCTGAACTGCTACTACTATATGCCTGTATCCCCGCTCAGTATGCGCCGAACTCTGGTCGCCATTCATTTTTGAACCGCCTTCTTTTGGCGCCTTTTGCCGCCGATTCGTCAAAAGGAGTTTTTGTCCTTATCTCCAGGTCAGCTCTTGACTTCGCCTTCATCGGCGGCAGTTGTTTTACAAACAGAAGCGCCCCTGTCCGTATTCCTCATTGCGGACAGGGGCATTTCTTCACATATTCAGTTGGATGTTCCCTGATGGGACTGCTGGTTCAGCTTGCGGGCTTCCTGCTCCGCCTTGGAATCCATGCTGCTCACGCTGGGAGTGCTCTGGCCGGACGAGCTCTGGCGGGACTGCTGGTTCAACTGCTGGGCCTCCTGCTCAGCCGCGGAATTCATGCTGTTCATGCCGTAAGAACTCTGGCCGGACGCATTCTGGCGGGACTGCTGATTTGCCTGACGAGCCTGCTGCAAATCCGAATCCGAGCTGTTCATGCCGGAGGAACTCTGGCTGGAAGAGCTCTGGCGGGACTGCTGGTTCAGCTGGCGGGCCTCCTGCTCGGCCGCAGAATCCATGCTGCTCACGCCGGAGGAACTCTGGCCGGACGCATTCTGGCGGGACTGCTGATTGAGCTTCTTTGTGTTTTCCAAATTGTCGTTTGTATTCATTTTCATTATCTCCTTTAAAATCAAAGTACGCTTTTAGTTTTATCCAAAATCCGATCATTATTTACCGATTGGCAGATATTTTTTTATTTGGCAATCAATTCCGATCGGGCAGTGGAAGACATTTTCTCCTCGACAAGCTTCTAAACAAGACCGTATTCAGTTACTTTTTGAGGATTTCAAAGCGAAGGACGACTATGATATGAGAAAAACAAAGCACCCGCCTTTTTTTAAACTCGACGATATGTTTTCGCTCCGGCCGGCTGCATTCTATGCTTCTATCTCGCGGATCAGGTTGACCATTTCAATCGCGCCCACAGCGCAGTCAAAGCCCTTGTTGCCTGCCTTTGTACCCGCCCGTTCTATGGCCTGCTCAATATTTTCCGTGGTGAGCACACCGAACAGGACGGGAATGTCGCTGTGCAGCGACACATGCGCGATCCCCTTCGACACCTCGCTGCACACATAGTCGTAATGGCTTGTGCTGCCCCGAATGACCGCACCAAGGCAGATGACGGCATCATATTTGCCGCTTTTGGCCATCTTAGAGGCGATCAGCGGAATTTCAAAGGCGCCGGGAACCCAGGCGACAGCAATCTGATCCTCGCCGACCTCATGGCGTTTCAGCCCGTCCAGCGCACCGCTCAAAAGCCTGCTGGTGATAAACTCATTGAACCGGGCGGCGACAATGCCGACGCGGATGTTCCTGGATACAAGTTTCCCTTCCAATGTTTTCATAGCGCATTCTCCTTTTTCCATTTTAAAAATTCAAAAGATGGCCCATTTTCTCCTGCTTCGTTTTCAGGTAGAACAGATCGTGTGCGGTAGCATCCATCTGGATTGGAACACGCTGTACGATCTCCATGCCGAAGCCGGAAAGCTGATAGACCTTATCCGGATTGTTGGTAAGCAGGCGCAGGGTCTTTGCCCCAAGATCACGCAGAATCTGCGCGCCGATGAAATACTCCCTCAAATCCCCCGAAAACCCCAGCGCGAGATTCGCTTCCAGCGTATCCATTCCCTGATCCTGGAGCGCATAGGCGCGCAGCTTGTTGATCAGCCCGATCCCGCGGCCCTCCTGACGCATATAGAGCAGAATGCCGCGGCCCTCCTGCTCGATCTGCGCCATGGCCGACGCGAACTGCTGGCCGCAGTCGCAGCGCTCGGAGCCGAACGCATCACCGGTCAGGCACTCGGAATGCACCCGGCACAAAAGATTTTTGCCGTCGCCGATTTCCCCTTTCACCAGCGCTACATGGTGCTCGCCGTTCAGCTTGTTGCTGTACCCGTAAATTCTAAAATCGCCGTACTTTGTGGGGAGCGACGCGCAGGCGACCCGCTCGACCAGCTTGTCGCTTCTTTTGCGGTACTCCTGCAGGGCTTTGATCGTGATCATTTTCAGTCCCCATTTTTTCGCCAGCTCCATCAGCTCCGGCGTGCGCATCATGGTTCCGTCCTCCCGCATGATCTCACAGCACAGGCCGCATTCCTTCAAACCGGCCAGCCGCATCAAATCCACCGTGGCTTCGGTATGACCATTCCGCTCCAGAACGCCGTTTTTCTTTGCCGTCAGCGGGAACATATGGCCGGGGCGGCGAAAATCCTCCGGCTTTGCGTTTTCCTCCGCGCATTTCATGGCTGTGACGCTGCGCTCGGCGGCCGAAATCCCGGTACTGGTGCTCACGTGGTCGACAGAAACCGTGAACGCGGTTTCATGGTTCTCTGTATTGTCGCTCACCATCTGGGGAAACCGCAGCTTTTTGCAAAGCGCTGCGCTCATGGGCATACAAATCAGCCCCTTGCCGTGCACCGCCATAAAGTTCACCTTTTCCGTCGTGGCAAACTCGGCGGCGCATATAAAATCGCCCTCATTTTCGCGGTCCTCGTCGTCCGTCGCCAGAATGATTCTGCCCTGCCGAAGCTCCTCCAGAGCCTCTTCAATGGTGCTGTACTCCAACATTTCATTTCCTCCTTAAAAGCCGTGTTTCGCAAGAAATTCCGCTGTAATCGCCGTCTTTGGCGGCTGGGAGCCCAGAAGCCGCTCCACATATTTTGCGATACAGTCGTTTTCCAGATTGACGATGTCGCCGACGCGTTTTTCAGACAGAATGGTCTGTGCCGCGGTATGCGGTATGACGGATACGCTGAATCCGTCGTTATGAACCTTCGCCACCGTCAGGCTGATGCCGTCGACGGCGACCGAACCCTTTTCAATGATGTACCTCAGAACACGGGGGCCAGTCTTCACGGTATACCACACGGCGTTGTCGTCCTTCGTTATGGCGGCAATTGTTCCCATACCGTCGATATGCCCCGATACAATATGTCCGCCGAACCTGCCGTTTGCGGGCATCGCCCGTTCCAGATTGACGGCGCTCCCCGCACACAGGCTCCCCAGAGAGGAACGGTTCAGGGTTTCGTGCATCACATCGGCGGTAAAGCCGCTTTGAGAAAAAGAGGTGACGGTAAGGCAGACACCGTTGACCGCGATGCTGTCCCCGGAGCGAAGCCCCTCCCAAATCGTTTTTGCCCCAATGGAGACGGCGGCGGAATCCTTGCCCTTGCGGACGCTTTGTACTTTGCCGACCTCCTCTATGATTCCTGTGAACATGTGAGCACCTCGCTCTCCCATAAAAGATCCTCGCCGAGCCGCGTGAGCGTCGGCTGGCCCAACCGGAAGGCTTCCTGCGGGCCCCGCCACAGGCGTTTTTGCGCCGCCTAACAGCTTGGGGGCAATGTAGGCCTGAACCCGGTTCACGATGCCGCTTTGCAGCGCGGACCAGTTCAGGATTCCGCCGCCCTCGAGCAGAACGCTGTCGATCTTCCTTTCGCCCAGCACCCGCATCAGGCAGTTTAAATCGATGCGGCCGTCTTTTTCGGGGAGCACCGCAAGGTTGCAGCCCGCTTCCAGATAAGGCCGGTGTTTCTCACGGTCTGTTACCGCTGTGGCAAGGAGCGTACCCGCCACCGCCGCCGAGGTGACGAGCCTTGCGTGCAGCGGCGTTCGCAGCCTGGTGTCGCAGACGATCCGCAGGGGATTTCTGCCGTTTTCCATCCGGCAGGTCAGAAGGGGATCGTCCGCGAGAACGGTACCGATACCCACCATGATGGCAGCGTACCGGTGCCGGTCTTCCTGAACGCGACGGCGCGCCGCCTCCCCGGTAATCCACCGGGATTTGCCCGTGCGTGTCGCGATTTTCCCATCCAGCGTCATTGCGTACTTCATCACCACATAGGGCGTCCCGTTTTGAATGTAGTGAAAAAAGCTCCGGTTGAGCGCGTCGCATTCGTCTTTTTTAATATTTTCCGTCACCTCGATTCCGCGGGAGCGCAGAATTTTAACCCCTTTGCCCGAAACCTGCGGATTGGGGTCGCGGGAGCCGATGCCGCTTTCCAGAATGGCGTCGGTGCAGGGCGGCGTTTTGCCGTAGTGGCAGCACGGCTCAAGGGTCACGTAGATCGTGGCGCCGGCCGGGGAAGATTCACAGCTTGCAAGTGCGTTCCGCTCCGCATGGAGCGCCCCGTACCTTTCGTGATACCCCTGCCCGATGACGCGGCCATCCTTTACGATCACCGCGCCCACCATCGGATTGGGATTCACCCATCCGCAGCCTTTTTTTGCAAGTTCGACGGCCATACTCATGTATTGCGTATCCGTCATATCACACCTCCAAAACAGTAATGCCCTGAACGAAATCGTTCAGGGCATTACTGCGGCACAGAGAGCACCCGGCGCGGATGAAATCAAAAAAGCTCTGGAATAAAATGATTCCAGAGCAAAATTTCATACACAGATATCCTATATCCATTCATCTTCTTTCATCCAGACTATACTGTCGGCTTCGGAGTTACACCGAATCATGCCTTGCGGCTCGTGGGCTTTACCACCGGTAGGGAATCGCACCCTGCCCTGAAGATTCCTATTCAATTACACCTATCATACCACTTGTTTTGCGTTTGTCAAGAAAAAAGCGCGGCAAAGGGGAACCGTTTTACAGGTTTACAGGGATCGCGTGCCGTCTTTTGCATGTAAAAGACACGGTTTTCTCCCGGCTGTGAGCGCATCCTCCATTGCGCGCGCATAGGCCTGTTAATCCGCCTGGCTCAGAAAGCGCCGGAGCTGTTCTTTGGAAACACTGATGTTTTCAACGGAATCTATCTTTCGGCCTTCCATCCGGTATGCCGGAACAACCCACACGCCGGAGCGCTCAAACGCGAGCCGGTTCGCCTCTGCCAGCGCCTTTTGGTAAGTTCCCTGCCGCAGCGCAAGCCGGAAAGCGTCCGCATCGACAAGATCGCGCACAAAATCGGCGAGCGCGTCGACGCTCTCGATATCGATACGGTCTATCAGAGCCGCCCGGTACATGCGGTCGTGGTACGCCAAAGCATCAGCCCCGTTCTCCAGAGCGAAGAAATAGCCCTGTATGCACAGGTCGCTGTGGGGGCCGTATCGGTCCGGCCGGGGGTGCGCTTCGCAGGGGCGCCAGACAATGCCGAGCTGCGGATACTGCGGCATTAGCTCCGTTAAATACCCGTGCGCCCGAAAGCAGTAAGGGCAGGCGTAGTCAAAAAACACTTCCAATTCCCGTTTCATTTCATTCACCCCATTCACAGAATAAAGCGGAGAGGTAAAATTGTCAAATGTTTTTTGCGGTCTTCACTGAATCGACGGTCTTTTGGATTCGCTCCACCCGGTCACACGCCCATTACAATCATTGCGTCGCCGTTCGGGAGAAAAACCACACCGGCCTCAAACAGCCTTGCCATTTCCACGATCATCCGCTCGCGCTGCTCCGCATCCTGAATGTGCAGGCACAGAGGGTCTCCTCCGACGATTTGTTCGGGCTGATTGGTAAAGTATACCAGAATCTGCGGGTCTTTTGCCATTTTCCTCATTCCTTTCGTGGCTGCTAACGGGACATGATTCTGCGCACCTTCCGGCTGTTTTCCAACACGGGCGTATTTTGAATCGCCGCGATCATCCGCCCGATATCGCGGTCAACCGGCACCAGAGCGATCACCATTTTGTCCTGCTCCACGCTGCGCTTGACATACTGGTACGTCTTGACCCCCAGAGTGCTGGCCGCCTCATACAAAATAGCCTGCCGCTGCCCGGCGTTTTCCAGCGTGGCGCGAAACTGCTCTTTTTTGGGGGTAATCACAACGCCCAGCCCCTGTTGGAGAAATAATTCCCGCGCTACAGGCGAACCCGCCGCACCGGTGACGTAAACATCGTCCACAAACAAGTTGGAGCCCTGTATCTGAATCTTCCCCTGCCGAACAATGCTGATATCCCCCACCCGTTTTCCGCGCGTAAACCGCTTGAGCAAAAATACCGACAGCATCCCCAGCGCGGCGGCCGTGATTACCGCAAGCGCGCGCGGCAGGCCCTCCATCAGCAGCACGACGGAGGATGCGATCATGGAGGAAATCATCGAAATGTAGTTTCGCGCCTCATAGGTTTTTGAAATCCCGTCGATATACGCGTCCCCGCGGCGGGCATACCCGGAAAGCTCCAGATTATTTAAGCTCTCCTGCTCCATTTTGCGGATATCCCGAAAATGCTGTACCGCCAACGCCAGAAAGGTGAAGGCCGCGTAGTCCTTTTCCAGCAGCGCGGGGATGGCGACGGCCCCGAGCGCGGCGGCAATAAAGCCCGCAAACAGATGGATGAACTGCCCGTCGGGATAGGTCGGCGTCTGCCGGTAATCCACCACCAGCGTGACGGCGCGCGCGGCCGTGCCCACCAAAATTCCCAGCCCGATCGCCCAGGCATACGTTAAACTCAGCATCTCCTCGTGAATCGGCATACCAAAGCGTTCCCCCAATTAATTTATACTCATCTATTCATCGTGCGGCAGTTGAACCCCCCGACCAACCTGTGCCGCTGTCAAATACGGCCACGGCAGGCGAGGGGCGGCGCGTTTGACTCAAACGTCGGCGTCCTGCACAGCATCATACATCAAATGAACCGCTTTTCGGATCTCCTGATAGCTGGTGCAGCGGCACAGGTTGGACTGCAGCCATTCCTCCACAACGATTTCGTCCGGCATGACGGGGTGCTGCGTCAACAGCGCGTGGCACACCATTAAAAACCCGGAGGTGCAGTACCCGCACTGAAACGCGTTTGCCTCCACAAAGGCGTTTTGTACGGCGGCCTTGCCGCCGAGCCCCTCCACCGTGGTGATTTTTTTCCCCTGAGCCTCCACCGCCAGCATGAGGCAGGACTTTGCCGGCCAGCCGTCGACCATCACCGTGCAGGCACCGCAGTCGCCGTTTTTGCACCCGGCCTTCGCGCCGGTCAGCCCAAGCTGTTCCCTCAGCACATCCAGCAGGATATCGGAGGGCCTCACCAATACCTCATGAAAATCCCCGTTTACATGGAGCGATAGAACCGTTTTTCCCTCAAACTCTGTCATTCTGCCACGCCTCCAACAACTCGCACAATGTGTTTTTGAATACGAAGGCCCGGTACTCACCCGAGCCCTCCACGTCGTGATAAGGCGGCTCCGGCAATAATCCGGCCGCTTTTTCCGCGCGGATTTCGGGCGGGAGCCCGCGGTCATTCAGCACCGCTTCCACCCGGCGGCTGCGGAAAGGCCGGGAGCAGATTCCGGAAAACGCCGCGCGGAGGACGTCCTCCTTCCAGATTGCGGTGACATTGACCAGCGGATAATCAATTTTTTCCTGCGCGGTCTTTTTGATATGGGCGTGGCGCGCCTGCAGCGCCCACACGGGGATATGCGCCTGTACGATCCATTCCCCCTCCCGCAGCCGCACCCTGCCGTCAAAGATGTTCTGAAAAGGAACCCTCCGCATTCCATCCGGCCCGCCGACGGTCACCTCCGCGTCGGACAGCAGCAGCGGCAGGCTTGTCTCGCGGTAAATAACGGTGCCGCACAGATTCCCGCCCAACGTGATTCTGCATTGGTTGGTGTGATCCGCGACCCGGCCGCAGGCAAGCCCCAGCAACGGAAACAGCTTTGATTCCGTAATCCGGCTCAGCGTGCAGGCCGCCCCGATCGTCAAAAAGCAATCGTCCTTTTCTAAAATCCCGCATTCGGGAATGCCTTTGATATCGACCACCGCGTCGGGATGAATGCTGCCTGCCCGGCACATCGTAATGATCTCGGACCCGCCGCCGTAGCAAACGGCCTTTTTGTTTTTACCCTGATACCGTTTGAATGCGTCTGCCGCTTCACGCAGCGTATCGGGACGGCAATAGACAAAATCAAATGGAATCATGGCTTCTCCTTCTGCGACGCTTTCCATATATTTTCCGGGGTCAGCGGCAGCGTCACCTCTTCTATTCCGAACGCATTGGCCAGTGCGTTCGCCAGAGCGGCGGGAATGGCGATGATTCCATGTTCGGCATAGCTGCGCATTCCATAGGGGGAATCATCCTGCGGCGTTTCCACAAAGTCCACCCGGTAATCCGGCTCCTGCCCAAGGTGCATCAGCTTATAGGTGCGCAGGTTCGGCGCCTGCGGCACCCCCCGGCTGCTGAAAGAAACGAATTCCCGGCTTGCCATGCTCATTCCCATTGCCATTCCGCCCGCCACCATGGAGCGCATCGATTCCGGATTGATCACCCTGCCCACATCTATCACCGTTAAAGCGGAGAGAATCCGGTAGCTGAAGCTCCTGATGTCCGCTTCCACCTCGACCACCTGCGCGCCGAGCGTCCATGCGGGCCCCGTTTTCCCCTTCCCCGTTTTAGGGTCGAGCATGCTGAGGCCCTTGAGCATCATTCCGCCCCTCCCCAGCACCGGCTCGCCGATCGACGTGCCGTCGGGCGCCTGATACCCCTGCGCAATATCCTTGAACTCGATGAAGCGCTCCGGGTTCCGGATGGAATACACCCGCCCGTGAGACACCTCAATGTCCGAAACCGGGCAGTCGAAGGCCTGCGACCCGTTGCTTCGCAGCTGCTGCAGCAGATCGTCGGCGGCGCGCAGAACCGCCTTCCCGGCCATGTATTCGGTCAGGCTCGCCACCGTTTTCCAATGCTCCGGGGCCGCGCGGGTATCCACGCTCAGCACCACGTGTACCTTTTCACAGGGAATGCCCAATTTTTCCGCGAGGATCTGCGCCAGATGGGTCTGGCCGTTGGAGCCCATCTCGACCACCCCGGTGACCAGATTGACGCTTCCGTCTGTGTTAAAGGTGACGGCGGCCCCCGAAACGGCGTCGGTGGGGGGATTTTCAGTCTTCCAAAAGCAGGCGATCCCCTTTGCCTTCACCGTATTCTCCTTGATGGGGGTTCCGACCCCGGCATCCCACTGCGAAAGCCGCCTTGCTCTGCCAAGGCATTTCCTCAAATCGCCGATCAGGCTTTCGGTGTACGGCACCTGTGTGGGGGTTGTGCTTCCCTCTCGAATCGCGTTGCGGAAACGGAACTCCAGCGGGTCCTGCCCGCAGCGCTTTGCCAGAAGATCAATCGCCTGCTCCACGCAGAAGGTACAGGATTCATGCGCAAAGCTCCGGTAAGCGGTTGCATACGTATGGTTGGTGTACACGCACAAAGAATCGCACAGCACATGCTCCATGTGATATGGTCCGGTGCAGTCCACCGCAATGGCCTTTGCCATATACGGCGAAATGTCGGCATACGCGCCGCAATCCAGGCGGAATGTCATTTGAGCGGCCTGAATGTTGCCGTCCCTGTCCGCGCCAAGGGTAATGTCCGCCTCCAGCCCGATCCGGCTCGGAAGGGTGGCCATGTCCTGCTCCCGCGTGACGATCAGGCGAACCGCCTTGCCCCCCACGCTTTTGGAAGCCAGATACGCCAGTATCTCCAGCATCACGGCGGATTTCCCGCCGAATCCGCCGCCGATGAACGGAACCGTCACCTGAATCTGCCCGGCCGGGATCATAAACGCGTCCGATATCTGCCGGCGCACCGCATAGGGGGACTGGGAGGAGGTCGTGATCTGCACCTTGCCGTCGGCGCTGATTTGCGCCCGCGCCGTGCGCACCTCCATCGCGAGGTGATCGGAGGCGGGCAGAGAGAATTGCTTTTGAACGATATAATCGCACTTTTTCAGGGCCTGCCCGGCGCTGCCCTTTTGTATACGGTAACGGCTGGCAATATTGGTTCCCTCCTCGGGGTAGATGTCCGTCAGCAGCCTTTTATACCCGGTCACCTTTTCATGAATGAGAACGGCGCCCGGCGATAAAGACGCGGAGGGCGTCAGCAAAACGGGAAGAGGCTCGTATTCCACTTCGATCAACCGAACCGCCTTTGCCGCGATGGATTCCTCCTGCGCAACCACAAGCGCCACCGGCTCCCCCGCATACCTGACCACATTCCGCGCCAGAGCGGGGCGGTCTAAAAGCAAAGGGCCGTGCAGTTCCTGAAAGTCGCCGCCCGTCAGAATCGATTTGACTCCCTTGACTGCCAAGGCCCTCGCCGTATCGATTTTCAGGATTCGGGCATGTCCGTACGGGCTGGTGAGCAGTCTTGCGCAAAGCAGACCCGTGACGGGAAAATCATCCGTGTACCGGGCAAGGCCGGTCACTTTCTCCCACGCGTCCTTGCGCTGTATGCTTTTTCCGATGGCCATAACCATGGTTTATAATCACCCACTCTGTTTCATTCTTTGCTTATTCGTATATTTCCAAAAATTATAGAAAAAATGTAAGTAAACCAAAAAGAAGGAAGGAATAAAACAATGAATCCCTTTCAGCAAAAGCCCGGAAATGTTGCGGACGGAATTTTAAACTGGTCCTCTGTGTACCCCACGCCCTACAACAAAATGACGGTCGATCCCTATACGAAGGTTCGCATTATACTGATGAACGGCATTGAGGTGGAAGCCGCATTGTTCAAGCATCAATTCCACCGGAACTGCCCGAACAATGATCTGCGGCGCGAATTGGCTTTGTCCCGCCGGGTGGAGCAGCAGCAGCAAAAACGCATCAATTGGCTCAAGCCGATCGATGAGACGCAGCTGGAAACGACCATAGGGTATGAGCATGTTGCGGTCGACCTGACCGCGTGGCTGGCGCAGAACGAGCCGAACAGCTATGTAAGGCAGGCGCTGGATTTCGCGCTGCTGGAGGACTTTGACCACCTGTACCGCTACTCGAACCTTCTTGATCTGGATGCGCAGATTCCGGCCCAGCAGCTGGTAAAAAGCTATGTGGACATCACCCCCGGGCGCCCGACGATCGCCGAGCACCGGTTCCCGTACGAATCCGTGAAGCACCCCGTAGACTTCAAAACGGCGGATATCCGCACCATGCTGAACACACTGATCATCACGGCAGGCGAGCAGCAGACCATGAATTTCTATATGAACATCGGCAACACCTATTACAACGATTTGGGCCGGCAGCTTTACCTGGAGATTGCGATGATCGAGGAACAGCACGTCAGCCAATACGGCTCGCTGCTTGACCCGAACGCCACCTGGCTCGAAAACCTGCTGCTGCATGAATACACGGAATGCTACCTTTACTATTCCTTCTACCAGGATGAGCTCGACCCCAATGTGAAATCGATATGGGAGCTCCATCTGGAGCAGGAAATCTCGCATCTGCACAAGGCGGTGGAGCTGCTGAATCAGTATGAAAAGAAGGATTGGCAGCAGGTGATTCCCGGCGGCGAATTCCCAAAGCTCCTCCAGTTCCACGACACCAGAGACTATGTGCGGCAGGTGCTCAATGATCAGATCTGTCTGACCGCAAACAGAGAGAACTTTGTCCCCGTTGATCAGCTCCCGCAGAATCACGAGTTCTTCATCTACCAGAACCGCGTGAACAGCGATGTGAACGCGGTGGCAAGCCACAATGTGATTGTGCGGCACCAAAGCAAGTTCAACGTCGATTACCGCGCGGAGTCCAAACCGAACCCCGTTCAGGGGCTGACGGACAATACCAGGGACAATCCCGAGTTTGCCCGAACTCCCGCCGTATAAATACAATACAGAAAAAAACTCCATCTTCAAATTGAGGATGGAGTTTTTCTGTTTTAGGAAAGGAAAAACTGAAGAGCGATGTCTGCGCCAAGCAATGCGCAAACGGCGCCGCTCCCCGCAGCGAGCCTGAGCCGCAGTGGAATCCGGCGGGCAGAGACACAGAGCCTTTGTTCCGCCCACAGAACGGGCCTTAGCAGAAAGCCCTTAAAATGATACCCGGCGGTAATGAAAACGCTCGTCATCAGGTTCTGCACAACAAAGTAGTTGACGCATTTTCCCGTGACGGCGACCACCGAAATCTCACGCATCCAGTCGGGAACGATAAACAGCAAGTACAGCAAATACAGCAGCCGACAGCCGGTGTTCATAAACAGAACCATGGCCGCTTTTTGCAGAAGGCTTTTTGATTCCCCGGTCTTCATTTGTTGAAACACACAGATCGCCGCCGCCATTGCCGCAGCTTCCAAAACAATGGAAACGGACGGATTGACGACTTTATCGATTCGCCCCGGCAGCATCAGGTTCAGCAATTTGATGGACGAGCACAGGAGCCCCATCCACAGAATCGAGGATATTTTATTCGTGGCGCGGTATACGTTCGCCATAAAAAAGCACGCGACAGGGTACCACACCAGCCAGCCCATACCAAACGATATGAGATGCAGCAAATACCCGGCCGTAGCTTCAAAAATCCCCCACAGAGCGCCCCACAGGAGGATATCGTGCCAATCGTTTTTTCCGTATTCCTTCTGTTCCAAAATTCTCCCCTCCTTTTTTATCAATATATGAGAGCGGAGGGAAAATTATTTGAAAAGGAATTTCTGTTTTTAATCAAGCGGCACCTGCGCAAAGGCTGCCATTGACAGACCAAAGCGTAAGGAAGGCTTTTCTGCGCCCGTTGCGGAGTTGATTTTGGGGGCTTCTCCGGGCGTACCGGTTCGCTTGTGCCGAACCGGGGGCATGGGTCAGCCGGCTTTGGCTTCCATTTTTTTCAGCCGAACCATAATCCATTTTGTGCTAATCGCTATCGCAAAATACAACGGCATTCCATAATACGTTTTCCATGTGATCAGCTGATAAATACCGCTTAAAATAAAAAGGGGCTCCATCACAAAGCAGGACAAAACGGACATGACAGCAGACGCTATGGCGTAGCTTTTCCAGGTACCGAAATACTGATAAATGAGCGAGTATAAAAAAGGGAGACTCGCTAAATCAATTGCCGATATGGGGGGAAACAGGGGGAATATTTTAACGGGATACTCCCAAAGAGCAAGTTCTTCCCCCAGTTCGTCGAGTACCAAAACGAAAATACATACAATCCCCGCGCATAAAACAAGCTCACTCAATCTGGATTTATCGATGCATTTCCACCAGATAACTACCGACAGTATGAATACGCAAAGCAGAATCCACCATTTAAAGTGAAACAGTTCGTTTTTGAGCCATTCTTCAAAACGGCTCGCTGTCAATTCCCATTGAAGCTCCACGGATAAATCTCTCATATCGATCACCCTGCATTGCCGATTCGTCTGTTTTTCTTTGAAAAATACAGTATTTTTTGAACAGTCGCTTTTGTGCACAATGCTGTCACGACATAAATCGGGTAGCTTTCATAGTAGTGCCAATTGATCAGATCGTAATAGCCGAAAAAGGTTATGATAGGCTCGACGACAAAGCAAAGTACCGCCGAACTGATCAGAACCGCGAAAACATACTTCCCTTGTTTGAACCGCTGGTATATCTGGGAGTAAAGCAAGGGAATGCTGATGAAATGGATGGAAAAGAACGGAGGGAACAGCGGGATGATATCAATCGGATAATCCCACAAAAGCAATTCCTCACCGTATTCATCTATGCCCATAAAAATGATCGTCAACAAAACCGTAAACAAACAGATCTCACTTAGTCTGGATTTGTCGACCATTTGAAACCAGACGATACAGAGCGCCAGAATGATGAAAACAAGCGCCCACCACCTGGGTTTTAAAAAAACCTCCGAAAGCCATTGGCTGATGCGCACCTCGGTAAGTTGTTTTTGTATATTGACCTCTTCCGGAATAAACGACATCAATTGATGTGCTCCCCTCTTGCTGTTAATCTATTATTGCGATATGAAAGCATAATAATCCGCCAACCGTGAGTGTGAACAAAATAAGCATGGCAGTCAAGGGCCTTTTTAAATGTAATCGCAGTAAGGGGAACACCCCAACATAAAGCAGAATAGACCAACCCACATTCCACCCATTGTAGTATTGCAGCTCCTGAATCTTATATAATATCAGCTCGACCAAAGACATGAAGGAAATGAAAGCGGTCGTATACAGGATTCGTTTTTTTCTCGCTTTTGGATATCTGGATAAATATAAAATGATAATGAAAGGAAAGATGAGGAACCCAAATACATAGTCCGCGATTGTATCCGTCATGTGAGAACCATAGAATAGCCACAGCGGCCGATTGCGTGTAATAATATTTTCCGTCATTGCCCCTACATTATAGAAAAGTATGGTTGAATAATACTCTCCCCAATTTTTCAAATCGCCGAATTTGCAGCACGCGGCAATGGATATGATCCCCAACACGACCAGAGTCAATAAATTCACCCCATTGAAGGAATATAGGCCGGTTGATATTATTTACAGAAATTATCCGATAATAATCCTAGCGGAGTTTTTTAATCCGGCCATTCGCCCATGCCTTTTAGACCCCGGAACATTACGAGGCCGTTTCGCCGCACCATAACGGACGCAAATGCCCGGTGCCCTATGATGATCTGTGTCAGCAGAACCGCCCCTCGTAAAAGAGTCGTATTTTATTATCTGGAAGATATTTGCAGCACAGAAATAAAATAACAATTGACGAATGCAATCAGCAGCAGAATATTTCTCAGTTTTTCGCCAGAAATGCTAAAAAATCTCCGTTTTCTCCCGGCACTTCTGTTTTATTGATGAGAATTGTGGTAAAATGCAAATAAGATATGCGGGCTTTTTGGGAACCCTAATCCCCGGAGAACATCACCGGCCCTTGCGGCGGGCAGGGCAAAAGAACACATGCGGAAAGAGGCGGCAAATATGGAACTCAGTATTTTTGAGGTCGTTGGCCCGATCATGATCGGCTCCTCCAGCTCGCATACCGCGGGCGCAGCCAAATTGGCACGAATCGCGGGGATGATCGTGGGGGAACCGTACGACCGCGTATCGTTCGGGCTGCACGGCTCCTTTGCGAAAACATACCGCGGCCACGGAACCGACCGGGCGCTGGTGTTCGGCGCGCTCGGGTATCACGAAGATGACGAGCGCCTGCCGAACGCGTTCCAAATGGCAAAGCAGGCCGGCCTTTCGTATGATTTCTACGAGACGGAGCTGGAGGGGGCGCACGAAAACACGGCTGTCCTCAGCTTTTTTCAGGGGGAGCGCCTCATCTGCCGGGTGATCGGCTCCTCCATCGGCGGCGCGCAGATCATCATTACACAGATTGACGATTTCCCCACGCACTTCACCGCACAGTCGCCGGCGCTGATCCTGAGCTATCAGGATCGTCCCGGAGCCATCAGCAAGCTGACCGGTGTTCTGGCGGAATACGGGATCAACATTGCGGTGATGAAGGTCAGCCGCCTGAAGAAAGGTGGCACCGCGCTCTGCACGATCGAAACCGACGAGGCCATTCCAGAGCAGGCCGCCGAGCAGCTCAGGATCATCCCCAACGTGTTTCAGGTGCGCGCCATCAATCTTTTCAGAGAGGAGGAATCGCCGTGTACCGATCCGCAGAAGATCTGCTGAGCCAGACGCAGGAACGGTCTGTTCCCCTGTGGCGGATCGTTCTGGAAAACGAAATGGAGCTGACCGAAAAAACAGAGCAACAGGTGTTTGATCGGCTGGAGGCAACCTACCGGGTGATGGAACGCTCGGCGACAAAAGCGCTTTTTACCCCCCAGCGCGCCATCGGCGGCCTGATTACCGGCGTCAGCCGGATACAGAACGAATATTCCAATCTGGATTCTTCTCTGTGCGGCTCCTGGATAAACCGCTCCATGGCGCTGGCCTTTTCTTGCAGCGAGGTCAACGCGGCCATGGGAAAAATCTGTGCGGCCCCCACCGCAGGCGCCTGCGGAATTCTGCCGGCGGTGCTTCTCTCCGTGCGGGAGAAACGCAGCCTGACGCTGCAGGAAACCCTGTGCGGCCTGCTGACCGCTGCGGGGCTCGGCGCGATCATCACACGCAACGCGACGGTGGCCGGAGCGGGGGGCGGCGGTGCCCGCCGCAAGGGCCTCTGCCGCCGCCGTGGAGCTTTGCCACGGTTCGCCGGAAGCCGCCCTGCACGCCGGGAGCTTTTGCCTGATGAACGCCATGGGCCTGGTATGCGACCCGGTGGCAGGGCTGGTGCAGGTGCCCTGCGCGCAGCGCAACGCCTCTCAAACCGTAAACGCCCTGCTCAGCGCGGACTGGGCGCTCGCGGGCCAGCGCAGCGTCATCCCGCCGGATCAGGTGATCGCCGCCATGTACCACACCGGCAAAATGCTCCCCACCCAGCTGCGCGAAACCGCGCAGGGCGGGCTGGCCGCCACCCCGGCCGCCAAGAGCATCTTTGAAAACATCTTTCTCAAACACGAGGAAACGAAGGCTTTTTAAAAAACCCGGCGGCATCGTTCATGAGCCTGAAAACCTTCCGGTGGATCGGCGGAAAGACCCGGAGCATTTCCGGTGCTCACCGACTGATGAACGGCGACGCTGTCGGCGGCTTACCCGCGCGCTTTCAAAATGGTTCCGTTTAAAAGCTTGTTGGGTATAAGGCGCACCGGCATAACAACATGAAACGGCGGAGATTTTTTCCCACCGTTTCCCGCCTTCTGCCACAAAAGCAAATGATATGCAAACCGCCCTTCTCACCGGCACATCCATCCCCTGTTCCCCACCGGCCGGGTGGAAACCGACTGCTTACATGCGGAGGCTAAAAATGATACATATTGTCTTTTTTTCGCCCTACCCGGAGCTCAGCAACGTAATTGAACAGGTGTTCCGGGAACGCCCCGACAAAGACGGCCTTACTTATGAGATTATTCTGGACAGCTTTAACAACACTCTCCAGCAGGGCTGCCACGGCGATGTCATTATTTCGAGAGGCTTTACAGCAGGTATGCTCAAAGGCACGTCTCTTCCCAATGCGGAGCTCAAAACATCCGGTTATGATGTGATTGCCGCTGTGGACAGATGCTTAAAGGAGCATCCCGATACGAAAAAAATAGCGGTCGTGGGCGCGTTCAATATGGTCTACGGTTCCGAAAGCGTGAGCCAGGTCTATAAGGACGTGACCATCAAAAGCTATTTTACGGAGAAGGAAATCTATTTAAAGGAAATTGTGAAGCAGGCAATTGAGGACGGCGCACAGATGATTGTGGGCGGATGCTCAACGGTTACCATCGCGCAGGAGCACAGGATCCCCTGTCAGCTGATTGAATCGGGCAAGGAAGCGATCAACAACGCAATTGACGAAGCGATCCGAACGGTGGTGATTACGAGAAAGGAACGACAGAAAAGCAACGAGATCGCAAATATTATGAACTATTCCTTTCAGGGGATCATCTCCTCAGACAGCGACGGAATGATCACGCTGGCCAACAATTACTGCCTGGCGCTTCTGGCAAAAAACAAAGCCTCCATTACAGGAGAGCATGTTTCAAATTATTTCCCGTGTATTCCGGTCGATGAAGTGATAAAGGAAGGGAAAAAGATTCTTTCCGAAATCTACCGGATTCACGAGCTGACGCTCATGGTGAACTGCGTCCCGGTAAGAGGAAAGGGCGGAAACACCGGCTGCGTCATAACCTTTCAGGATATCACCAAGATTCAGGAGGATGAAGGAAAAATCCGCAAGGATCTTTACAAAAAGGGCTTTGTGGCAAAATACACGTTTGAGAGCATCCTGTATCGGGACTGTTTGACGAAGGAGACCATCCGCATTGCCAAAAGATTCAGCGATTCTGATTCCAACCTTCTGATTTACGGCGAGACCGGCACAGGCAAGGAGTTGTTCGCACAGAGCATCCACAACAGAAGCCGCAGAAAAAACGGGGCCTTCGTTGCCATTAATTGCGCGGCACTGCCGGACGAGCTGCTGGAAAGCGAGCTCTTCGGCTATGTGGAAGGCGCTTTTACCGGGGCGGCAAAGGGCGGAAAGATCGGCCTGTTTGAGGTGGCGCACAGGGGTACCATTTTTCTTGACGAAATCGGCGATATTTCCGCCAAATTGCAGGGCAGGCTGCTTCGCGTGCTGCAGGAACGCGAAATCATCCGTTTGGGTCACGACCGGATCATTCCCATCGATGTGCGCGTCATATCCGCTACGAACAAGAACCTTCATGAAGAGGTAAAGAAGGGAAATTTTCGGCAGGACCTGCTCTACCGCCTGGACGTGCTGAAATTGTCGATTCCGCCGCTCAGAGAGCGCAAAGAGGATATTATGCACTTGATTCGGTATTACATTGAAGCGCAACGCAAAAAAGGCGGATGCGTTTTAAAAGGTCTGGATGAGGAAGCGCAGGGCTTGGCGGTATCTCACCAATGGTTCGGAAACGTTCGGGAGCTGCGAAATTTCTGCGAAAGAATCTGTGTGCTATGCGAAAAAGAATACGCGGACAAAGCCGATGTGATTGGAGCGCTTGGGATACAAAACGCCCCTGTGCCTCAGTCTGTTTTCGGTGAAACGACGGAGCATCCGGCCGAAAGCGACAGGGGTTTGGCCGCATTACAGCAAACGGAAAAAAAGATGATTGTAAGCGCTCTGAAAATGTATCATAACAGCAAAAAACTGACCGCGCAGCATCTGGGAATCGATAAAAGCACTTTGTGGAGGAAAATGAAAAAGTATCACATTGACGGCTGATCGGCAGCCGTCAAATTCTTTCAAACCGGCCACTGTATCAGAAAACAAATGATCTGATACAGTGGCCTTATTGCAATCTTGCAATAAAACAATTGCAACGCCAATGCAATTGTTGCATTCATTTCGTTTTGTATTAAATAATAAAAATAAAAAACTTTTGAAAAATCAATATTTTTTATAATTAATTTACAAATATAGGCTCGTGGAATTATTCATAATTCAACAAAGAAATCAGCATCTGCCATTTGGCATAATAATTGCTTTTTAAGCTAAGCAAGCAAATCCTTTTCGGCGCATCCCTTTCCAAACCACAATGAAAGTAAACAAAAAATGGAGGAGAATTTATGAAAAAGGCGCTTTCATTCCTGCTGGCTTTGGCAATGCTGTTGTCCGTTGCGGGCTGCGGCTCCGGCGGGACGGCACCCAC
>OAUF01000579.1_pt1 | contig 23004 bp, 28 predicted proteins | sample 1495111 | NCBI WGS metagenome assembly OAUF01 (sample SAMEA2580002, study PRJEB22360) | human gut metagenome | reverse complement strand
CTGCCGTACGTGCGGGGGACCACGAGGGCGCAGTCGATCTCCAATGTGGAAGCCGTGCGCCTGGCAAGGGAGTACAACGCGGAGATTTTATACGATGAAACGGCGCAGTCCCCGCATTTTCAATACACCAATACCAGCGGCGAGCTGCACGAGGTTTGGTTTGAGGATGCCCGGAGCATCCGGGCGAAGCTCGCTCTCGTAACGGAATTCGGTTTCCTCGGGATCGGGTACTGGAACCTGATGCGCCCGTTCCCGCAGAACTGGCTGGTGCTCAACGCCCTGTACCGCATCCGTGCGTTCCAGGGGTAGGCCAAACGCAAAAAATGCGCCGAAACGGCGGGATTTCCCGCGCGTTTGGCGCATTTTTTTGTTAGAGATTGAAAAGTAACGATATGGAACCGGCCGTTTCATCAAAGTGATGAGACCGAAATTCAATTGTTATCTTCTGTTCGCAAAGCAGTCGCTGCAGTAAACAGGACGCTCGTCGCGGGGCTGGAAGGGAACCTTGCAGGTCGCACCGCAAGATGCGCATGCAGCCGTATACATCTCTCTCGGGGCTCTGTCGGAAGAAGAATCCCCTCTGGAATTTTTGCGGTTAGAACGGCAGGCTTTGCAGCGCTGGGGCTCATTGGTGAATCCTTTTTCCGCGTAAAACTCCTGCTCGCCGGCGGTGAATTCGAATTCTGCGCCGCAGTCTTTGCAAATCAAAATTTTGTCTTCGTACATTGAGATACCTCGTTTTGTTTAATTTATACCCTGTTTTGGCGGGCATTGAATTCATTATATGGGAATCGGCAGAGTTTGTCAATCAGTTTACGGCAAATTTCCCGCATGTTTTGTAAAAATTTTCTAGAATATCTCTTGCTGTGCCAGATAAAATCGACGCTTTTCGACAGAAGTGAAAAAATTTACAGATTATTAATTAACGATACGCTTAAAATATAGTAGAATAAAACGTACAAGCTGAGTGTTAGGAGAATGTTGTGTTCGGTTATATCAAGCCTCAAAAATCCGAACTGCTTGTCCGGGAATATGAACAGTACAGGGGCGTTTATTGCTCCCTGTGCAAACAGCTGGGCAAAAGCTATGGCATTTTGTCCAGATTTACCCTAAGCTACGATTGTACGTTTCTGGCAATGCTGATGATGGCCCGTTCGAAGCGCCCCTGTAAAATGGCGCAGGGCAGGTGCACGTTCAACCCGACGAAAAAGTGCCCGTTCTGTGAGGGGGAATCCCCAGAGCTGGTGCTTGCGTCGGCGCTGTCCGTCATTATGACCTACTATAAGCTGCGGGACGATCTCAAAGACCCCGGCTTAAAATCCAGGCTTCGCGCCATGCTGCTCTTCCCGCTGTCCCTTCGTGCGCATAAAAAGGCGGCGCGGGATTACCCCGGCCTGGAGCAGGCGGTGGCCGAGGCGATGCAGCTGCAGGAGCAGACCGAGCAGCAGGAATCTCCTCCGCTGGACGCCTGTGCGGAGCCGACCGCAAAAATGCTCTCCGCAGTATTTGCGCAATTGGCCGGACAAGGTACGCCGGAATTCCGCATTCTCGAACAGTTTGGGTATTTTTTAGGCAGATGGGTCTACCTGATGGACGCCGCCGACGATATTCCGAAGGATTTAAAACAAAACGCGTTTAATCCGTTTATTCGGGATTACGGGCTGACGGCGGAGAGCACGCAGGAGCAGCTGCAGGAAGCGGCCGACCGGTGCAATCAGGTGCTGAATATGACGGTATCTCAGGCGATTGCCGCGTTCCGGCTTTTGGATTTGGGACAGTTCGCCCCGATTCTGAACAATATCGTTTGTCTTGGCCTGCCGCAGATGCAAAAAGAATTTATGCTGAAAATGGAAAAGGGGAAAAGCAATGTCGGATCCGTATAAAATACTTGGGGTTTCTCCTGCGGCGACGGATGAACAGATAAAAGCCGCTTACCGGGAGCTGGCAAAAAAGTACCACCCGGATAATTATGCCGGCAGCCCGATCGCTGATCTGGCCGGTGAAAAGATGAAAGAAATCAACGAGGCTTATGACGAGGTTATGAACCAGCGCCGCAACAATAAAAGCAGCAGCGGAGCGCAGTACTCCGGCGGGTATGGCGGCTACCAGAACAGCTACGGCAGCGCGGCGAATTCCAGCTTTCGCGATGTGCGCAACCTGATTATGGCAGGGCGCGTCGCCGATGCGGAGCAGATTCTCAACGGAGTGCCGCTGGGCAGCAGAAACGCGGAGTGGTATTTTTTGAAGGGCTCAATCCTCTACCAGCGCGGCTGGCTGGAGGAGGCGCACAACCATTTCACCCGTGCCTGCCAGATGGACCCGAACAATCTGGAATACCGTGCGGCGCTCAATCAATCCATGAATCAGCGCGGCGGTGTGTATGGCGGGTACAATACGTCGTACGGCGCCGGCGGATGCAACTCGTGCGACACCTGCATGGGTCTGCTCTGCGCGGATTCCTGCTGTGAATGTATGGGCGGGGATCTGGTTCCATGCTGCTGAACAGAAGCGCACAGGTGGCGTTCTGCGGCGTAGCGGCCGCGTTGTCCGCGGTTCTGATGTTCCTGACCGGGCTGATTCCGATTTCTACCTATGCGCTGACCGCGCTGGCCGGCCTGCCCGGCATGGTGATCGTGATCGAGCTGGGAACCCGTTGGGCCTGGCCTGTTTACGGTGTGGTCGGCGTACTTTCCCTGCTGTTTTCGGCAGATAAGGAAGCCGTTGTGCTGTTCGTTTTGTTTTTTGGGTATTATCCGATCCTCAAGGCTTTGGTGGAGCGCCTGTCCCGAATGCTCTCATGGATTTTGAAATTTCTGGCGTTCAATGCGGCGATGGTCGCCGGGTTTTTCATTGCGGTATTTGTTTTAGGGATTCCCAAAGAAAGCTTTCTGGTGTTTGGCAGCGCCACTCCGCTGGCGTTTTTGGCTGCGGGCAACGTGGTGTTTGCTTTGTACGACTATACCTTATCCGGCCTGGTGGTGGAATACTATAAGCGGTTTCACCGTTTGGCACAGCAGTGGCTTCGCCAAAAGTAAGCCAAAGAGTGGAGGCAGACGGTTTTTGCCGTTTGCCTTTTTTGTTATGTCGCATATAAAAAGCAGTACGAATTGTTGATTTCAAAAGTAAAAGCGGAAACGGTCTTTTTTTGTTTACTCCATCGCTGACGGGGGGTGGTAAACAAAACGGCGGCCTTTCGCGCGCAGGACGGCGTCGTTTTCATTATGCTACGGAAAACGGGTTCCGATAGGGAGGTAAACGGGAGGGCCGTTCGGCCTGTCAAAAACCTTGCCGCGAGGCTTTGGACGGCATTCAAATGCAAAAGGACGCTTCCTTTGCCGGTGTGCTTTCCGCCTTTGCGTTTCTCTCTTTGACGCAAGTTGGCAATTCGGAAAATTTAACTTTTGAAAATTTTCAATTGCATGGAAAATCAATTGTTCCTGCAAAAATAAACCGTTCTTTCTGTTAAATTTCCCATTTTTCTCTTGATTTTTGCAGGCTCAGGCCTTAATATGAATAAAAGAGTTGCGCCTTCCTGCAAAAAGAATCAAAAATTTGCAGCGGCAAAATGAGTGGAGGAATACACGATTATGAATAGTCAACTCACAGCCAGAATTCTCAACAATATGCCTGAATTTTCCAAGGGGCAGAAGTTGATCGCCAAATATATATTGGAGCATTACGACAAAGTAGCCTATATGACGGCCTCACGGTTGGGCGCTACGGTCGGGGTCAGCGAATCCACGGTGGTGCGCTTTGCAACGGAGATTGGCTACAGCGGGTACCCCGAGTTGCAGCAGGCCATGCAGGAGATGATCCGCAGCCGCCTGACTTCGGTGCAGCGCATCGAGGTTACCGTCAATAATATGGGGAATTCGGATGTCCTTTCGTCTGTGATGAATCAGGATATCGATATGATCCGCCGCACGCTGGAGGAAACCTCACGCGAGGATTTTTACGCCGCGGTGGATGCGATTGCGGATTCCCGCAAAATCTACATTTTAGGGGCCGGCAGCTCTTTGGCGCTTGCAACTTTTTTGTCCTATTATTTTGGATTGATATTGGAAAACGTACAGTTGGTCAATATTACCAGCGAAGCGGAAATCTTTGAAAAGATGATCCGGGTCAACGAAGCCGACACCGTCATCGGCATCAGCTTCCCGCGGTATTCCAAGCGCGCGGTGAAGGCGATGCATTTTGCGTCGAACCGCGGGGCCAAGGTGATCGCCATTACGGACAGCCCCTTGTCTCCGCTTGCGGAGCCTGCGGGGTATCTGCTGCTGGCCCGCAGCAATATGGCGTCCTTTGTGGATGCGATCGCGGCGCCGCTGAGCCTGATCAACGCGCTGATCGTCATGGTCACGATGAAGAAAAAAGAAGAAGTGACCGAGATTCTGCACAGTCTGGAGCATATCTGGGACGAATACGGTGTATACGAAAAGGTGGATGAAAAAAACGTTGACGCAAACAAACCGCAGGGCTGATCTGATCGTCGTCGGGGGCGGCGCCGCGGCGGGTACCGCCGGAGAACTCGGCCTGAACGTTATTTTAATCGAAAAAAACGCGCGCCCCGGCAGAAAGCTCGGTATTACCGGCAAAGGCCGGTGCAACCTGACCAATAACTGCTCCGTGCAGGATGTGATCGCCGCCGTGCCGACCAATCCCCGCTTTTTATACGGCGCTGTTTCCCGGTTCGCGCCGCAGGACACCATGGCCTTTTTTGAGGGCCTCGGTGTGCCGCTGAAAACGGGGGCGGCGGGTCTTCCCGCAGTCGGACCGCGCGGGCGACATCATCGACGCGCTGACGCGTTTTTTGCGGGAGCATCATGTGAAGATATTGCAGGGGGAAGCCCGAAAGCTCCTCATCGAAGAGGGGGGTGTTCGCGGCGTTGTTCTGCGTGACGGTACGGAGCTGCTCGCCCCGAAAGTGATTGTCGCCTGCGGCGGAGCGTCCTACCCCGGCACCGGCTCCACAGGGGCCGGCTACCGGCTGGCACCCCAGGCCGGTCACAGCGTGCTGCCGCTGCGCCCCTCTCTGGTTCCGTTGGTCGAGCAGGGGGGAGACTGCGCGCGGATGCAGGGGCTTGCTCTGAAAAACGCCGCCGTTCGGGTCTATGAGCGGCAGAAGCTGATCTATGAGGATTTCGGTGAGCTGCTCTTTACGCATTTCGGCGTTTCAGGCCCGGTGGTATTGAGCGCCAGCAGCCACATGCGACGGATGGAGCCCGGGGTGTACCGGCTGGAGATCGATTTAAAGCCGGCGCTGCCGCCCGAAAAGCTGGACGCAAGACTCCAGCGCGATCTGGAGGAGAACAGCAACAAGGATTTCATCAATTCGCTGGGAGCGCTTCTGCCCCGCAAAATGATTCCCATTTTGGTGGAACGGTCGGGAATTCCCCCCGAAACAAAGTGCAATGCCATCACCCGCGAGCAGCGCCGCGACTTTGCCGCGCTGCTCAAGGGTTTTTCCGTCAATATTCAAGGGTTTCGGCCCATCGAAGAAGCAATCGTCACCTCCGGTGGCGTGAATGTCAGGGAAATCAACCCCAAAACCATGGAATCCAAACTGGTTCACGGGCTGTATTTTGCGGGTGAGGTTCTGGATGTGGACGCTTACACCGGGGGCTTCAATTTGCAGATTGCCTTTGCCACAGGGCGGCTGGCGGCACAGGCCGCAAAGGAGGAACAAGAATGATTTCAATTGCCATAGACGGCCCGGCCGGCGCGGGGAAAAGCACGATCGCGCGCCGCGTTGCGCAAAAGCTCGGATACTTGTATGTGGATACGGGCGCGCTGTACCGAGCGATTGCCCTTCATATGCTGCGCGCGGGAAAGAACCCGGCGTCGCCGGAGGAAGTGATCCCGCAGCTCGAAGCGGTCGAGGTTTCTCTGCGATATGTCGAGGGGGAGCAGCAGGTGCTTTTAGGCGCCGAAAATGTGTCGGAATCCATCCGCACGCCGGAGGTGGCGGCCGCTGCCTCCAAGGTTTCGGCGATTCCGCGGGTTCGGGAGTTTTTGCTGTCTTTGCAGCGGGATATCGCGGAGCAGAACGACGTCGTCATGGACGGCCGGGATATTGGAACCGTGGTGCTGCCGCACGCGCAGGTGAAAATATTTCTCACCGCTTCGCTGGAAGAGCGGGCCCGGCGGCGCTGGAAAGAGCTGCTCGAAAAGGGGAGCGCCGACTTTGGTACGGTGCTTGCGGACGTAAAAAAGCGCGACGAACAGGATTCGACCCGTGCGATTGCCCCGCTGGCGCAGGCTACGGACGCCGTTCTGGTGGATACCACCGGTATCACGCTGGAGCAGTCGGTAGACCGTATGCTGGCCGTAATCCGGGAGCGCTTATCCTGACCGCCCCCGGCGAATTACCGTAAGGAAAGGGAGTTTTATCATGAAGCGATCGGCGCTTTATGTATTTTGCAAATCGGCTGCGCTTGCTTTTTTCCGGCTGTTCATGCCGTACCGAATCGTGAATGGCGAAAACATGCCGAAGTCGGGCAGAGTTATTATTTGCTGTAACCATCTCACCTTTAAAGACCCGATTCTTTTGACGGGAGTCGCAGGAAAACGACAGGTCAATTTTATGGCGAAGATGGAGCTGTTCAAAAACCCGCTGCTCGGCAGCCTGTTTCGGAGTGTGGGCGCTTTCGCCGTCAACCGCGGCAAGGGGGATTCCTCCGCGATCAACCGCGCGCAGGAACTGCTGCAAAAGGAGCAGGTGGTCGGCATTTTCATTGAGGGAACGCGGTCAAAGGACGGCGCGTTCCTGCAGCCGAAATCCGGGGCCGTGATGCTTGCGTTTCAGAACAACGCGCCGATTCTGCCGGTGTGCATTACCGGCAGAAAGGGAATTTTCCCGAAGCTGTTCCACCGGGTGGACGTTGTCTGCGGCCCGCTGATCACGCCCGAGCAATTGAAGATCGAGCATGGCTCCGGCTCCGAATACCGCCAGGCAAGCCGCCTGGTGATGGGCAGAATCATGGAGCTGCGCGACCCCGCTCTGGTTCCCAAAGCCCTCAAAGGGGAGGATTCCCAATGAAGATCCGTGTTGCGAATTCCGCCGGTTTCTGCTTTGGCGTGGATCGCGCGGTTCAGATGGTGTTCCACCTGCTCGACGAGGGAAAGCAGGTTTACACCCTCGGCCCGATCATCCATAATCCGCAGATCGTGCAGGAGCTGGAAGAACGCGGCGTTCGCATCGTCGACACCCCGGCACAGGTTCCGCCGGGCGGCACGCTGGTGATCCGCTCTCACGGGGTTGCGCGCGCGGTGCAGGAAGAAATTTGCAGCCGCGGGCTTGCGTGTGCGGACGCGACGTGTCCGTTTGTGCGCAAGATTCACAAAATCGTTTCCCGGGCGTGTGAGGCGGGGCAGCCCGTACTCATTGCGGGCGATGCATCTCACCCCGAAATCGAGGGCGTGATCGGGTACTGCACGCCGCCACCGCATGTGTTTCAAAACGCCGCGGAGCTTCAGGATTTGCTGGAAAAACACCCTGAATTTTCCAGTCGGAAAGTCTGCGTCATTGCTCAGACGACTTTTAGTCTGGAGGAATGGGGAAATTGTTTGCAAATCCTAAAAAAGGTATGTACAAATGCGGACGTTTTTGCTACAATATGTAATGCAACTGTTCTAAGGCAGTCCGAAGCATCAGACCTTGCTCAAAATTCGGATTTGATGCTGGTTATCGGGGGGCGGCACAGCTCCAACACGGCCAAGCTTAGGGATGTCTGTGCGCAGAATTGCACTACTTACTTGATTGAAAAAGCGGAGGAAATCCCTTCGCAGGCCGTGAAAAAGGCCGTTTCTATCGGTATTACTGCGGGTGCCTCTACACCCGCAAGCATAATAAAGGAGGTACTTGATACCATGACAGAAATTATTGAAGGCGCGGGTCTCACGGAGCAGGAGTCTGCTGAATCTAACTTTGAGGAGATGCTCGAAGAATCTTTGAAAAGTTTAAATACAGATGAGAAGGTACGTGGCGTTGTTGTCGGTATTGCTCCCAATGAGATCTATGTGGATGTTGGACGCAAGCAGGCCGGTTTTGTTCCGCTGTCTGAGCTTTCCGCAGATCCGAACGCGAAAACGGAGGATCTGGTAAAGATCGGCGACGAGCTCGATCTGCTCATTATGCGCACCAACGACCAGGAGGGCACCATCATGCTCTCCAAAAAGCGCCTGGATGCTGTGAAGGGCTGGGAGACCATTTCCGAGGCGGAAGAAAACGAAACGGTTCTCACCGGTGTTGTCACAGAGGTTATCAAGGGCGGTGTAATCGCTGTAACCAACGGCGTGCGTGTATTTATCCCTGCGTCTCAGGCTACTGCCTCCCGGAATGATCCGCTGGATGCTCTGCTGAAGAAGGAAGTCAAATTCCGCATTATCGAAGTGAACCGTCAGCGCCGCCGCGCGGTGGGCTCCATCCGTTCCGTGCTGAAGGATGAGAGAAAAGAGCTGGCCGACAAATTCTGGGAAACCGCCGAGGAAGGCAAGGAGTTTACCGGTGTTGTCAAGTCCCTGACCGCTTACGGCGCGTTTGTCGATCTGGGCGGCATCGACGGAATGGTTCACATCTCCGAGCTGTCCTGGAACCGCATCAAGCATCCGTCTGAGGTTGTGAATGTGGGCGATACCATCGAGGTATATATCAAGGGTCTCGACAGAGAGAAGGGCAAGATTTCTCTGGGCTATAAGAAAGACGAGGACAATCCGTGGGAGATCCTCAAAAAGGATTACCCCGTGGGCACCACCGTTGAGGTGCAGGTTGTCGGCCTGACCACCTTCGGCGCCTTTGCCAGAATCATTCCCGGCATCGACGGCCTCATCCACATTTCTCAGATTGCCGACCACAGAATCGAGAAGCCGCAGGATGCGCTGAAAAACGGCGACAAGGTCAAGGCGAAGATCACCGACATCGATTTTGACAAGCATCGTGTCAGCCTGTCGATCCGCGCGTATCTGGAGGAGCAGGAAGCTGAAACAGCGGAAGATGCTCCCGCGGCGGAAGACGACAAACCGGCCGACGAGGAATAATCCCATCTGCAATTGAATCAATCGGGGGCACAAAGAGGCGATGCGTCTTTGTGCCCTTTTTGCAGAAATAATTCACCAATAGAAATACCCCTGTGTATTATATCGTTATACGAGGCTTTCATAAAACAGGCTGAAAGGCGTGTTCCCCCACCGCGGGCGTGGGAGAACACGAAATGAATTTCTGCTGCTTTATGGGCAATTCGTGCCGATCGCTTTGTAAGACAGCCTTTTTTGAAAACAGCGCTTCTTCCCGCCTTTGGCGGGGAAAAAGCAAAGGCTCTTTCTCAAACGAAGCACGATCGAACGACAGGGGGGAACGAGAATGAAGCGCTGGCATAAATATTGTCCCATCAACGCGCCCTACCGCGGGGAGAAAAGACGGAACGGCCCCGCCGTCCCGAAACTTCTGGTGTTTTTTCTCGGGGTTTTGGCTGCCGGTATCTTTCTGGATCTTCAGCTGGTGCCCGTGGTGGAGTCCCTCACGGTAAATGCCGCGCGGCAGACCGCGGTAACGTCAATCAACGAAAGCGTATTGGAAGAGCTGAATGCGGATAACATAACGTATGACGATCTGATCAATTTACAGAGGGATGCCGAAGGCAAGGTGCAGACGATCACCACCAATATGGCAAAGACAAATCAGATCAAGGCGAAAATTACCGATGCGGTTCTGAAAAATCTGCATGGGGGCAAAATCAATACGAGCGTTCCGCTGGGCACTCTTTTGGGCAGCCGTCTGCTGCACGGCCGCGGCCCGGATATTCCGCTGGTCGTCACGCTCAAGGGAAATGTGGAATCCGACTTTAAGACCAGCTTTGAGTCGGCGGGCATCAATCAGACCCGCCACCAGATTTACCTGGAACTACATACCGAAATCTATTCTTTTATTCCGGGACTTCATACCGCAACGGATGTGACCACCAGCGTATTGGTTGCAGAAACCGTCATTGTTGGGGATGTACCGCAGCTCTACTTGGGAGGATAAACAGCTATGGATGCAATCAAAGCAAAGGAAGAAGCCGTCAGACTGCGGCGGGAGATACAGTACCACAATCAAAAATACTACGAGCAGGACGCTCCTGAAATTGAAGATTACGAATACGACCGCCTGTACCGCCGCCTGGAAGAACTGGAGGCGGAGTACCCCGAGCTGATTACGCCGGATTCCCCCACGCAGAAGGTGGGGGCCAGAGGCATGAATCAGTTTGCGCCGGTGGTTCATACCGTTCCGCTGGAAAGCCTGCAGGATGCTTTCTCTGAGGAGGAGATGGCGGATTTTGACCGGCGGGTGCGCGCCGTGGTGCCGGACCCGGTCTATATTGTGGAGCCGAAGTTCGACGGGCTCTCCGTCGCTCTGGAGTATCGGAACGGCGTTTATGAGCGCGGCTCCACGCGCGGCGACGGTCTGGTGGGCGAGGACGTGACGGAGAATATCCGCACCATCCGCAGCATACCCAAGCGCCTGAAAAACGCTCCGGAATTTCTGGAGGTGCGCGGCGAGGTGTATATGGCGCACAGTGTTTTTGAGGAGCTTTGCGCACAGCAGGAGCTGAATCAGGAAAAGCCGTTCAAAAATCCGCGCAACGCGGCGGCGGGCTCCCTCCGGCAGAAGGACCCGCGCATTGCGGCGCAGAGAAGGCTGGATATTTTTCTGTTTAACGTGCAGCAGATTCAGGGCGTGGAGCTCTCTTATCACGACGAATCGCTCGAGTACCTGAAAAAGCTGGGGCTGCCTGCCACGCCGTTTTACCGCAAATGCCAGACCCTCGAGCAGGTGCTCGAAGCCATTCGGGAGATCGGCGAAATGCGCGGCTCTCTCGAGTATTCCATCGACGGCGCCGTGGTGAAGGTGAATTCCTTCGCGCAGCGGCAGCTGCTCGGCAGCACCTCCAAGTTCCCCAAATGGGCGCAGGCGTTTAAATACCCGCCGGAGGAAAAGCCGACAAAGCTGCTCGGCATCGAAATCAACGTGGGGCGAACAGGTGTTTTAACCCCCCCCGCCCTGTTCGAGCCGGTCACGCTGGCCGGCACCACCGTCAGCCGTGCCACGCTGCACAATCAGGACTTCATCACCGAAAAAGACATCCGCGTCGGCGATACCGTCATCCTGCGCAAAGCGGGGGACATCATTCCCGAGGTTGTATCGGTGGTTTCTCACGAACCAACGAGCGAGCAAGTAGAGCTTTGTCGGTACCGGATTCCGCAGATTTGCCCCGCGTGCGGCAGTCCCGCCGTGCGCGACGAAAATGAGGCGGCGACGCGCTGCACGAATCCGGAGTGTCCCGCGCAGCTTTTGCGCCACCTGATCCATTTTACGAGCCGCGACGCCATGGATATGGACGGTCTTGGCCCGGCGGTGCTGGAGCAGCTTGTGGCAAAGGAACTGATCGCTTCCCCCGCGGATCTCTACTTTCTGCCGATGGAGCAGGTGCGGGAAATGGAACGCATGGGCGAAAAATCCGCGCAGAATCTTGCGGTTGCGGTGGCACGCTCTCGGCAGAACGATCTGTACCGCCTGATCTACGCTCTCGGCATTCCCCACGTGGGCCTGAAAGCTGCAAAGCTGCTGGCTGGCCACTTCCACACAATGGAGAAGCTCATCGCCGCCTCCGAAGAAGAGCTTGCGGCGATCGAAGGCTTCGGGCCGATCATGGCGAAGAGTGTGCGCGCCTATTTTGACCTTGCCGGCACCGCGCATCTTCTATCCCGCCTGAAAGAGGCCGGAGTGAACATGACGGCACTAAGCGCCGCGCAGGATCTGCGTCTGGCCGGCAAGACCTTTGTGCTCACCGGTACGCTGCCCACCCTGACCCGCCAGGAAGCCACCGAGCTGGTGGAACGCTACGGCGGGAAGACCTCCTCCTCCGTCTCCAAAAAAACCGGCTACGTGATCGCCGGCGAGGACGCTGGAAGCAAGCTGACAAAAGCACAGCAGCTCAATGTTCCGATTCTGAGCGAGGAGGAATTTCTCAAGCTGCTGGAGGATTCCAAAGCGGAGGAATAAGCTCTCCCGATTCCAATGATCGTCCCCCTGAATTTTTCAGGGGGATTTTTTTCGCCTTTTTGTCGAGTAGCTTTTTTGCTGAATTTTTCTTTTCTCTCCTGTTTGTCCGGATTACAGGCGTTGTCTGTACCTGTGAACAAATTGTTTCTTTTGGCCCCTGAGGGGAGATGCCGAGGTCTGAATTTTCCGCCTGATAATCAAAGGGTTTTTGCATGGATTTGTCGAAGCGCGCTCCCGTTGGATTTTTTCTTCCTTTCATTTTTGTTCTAATCCATGGGCGTTGTCCATACTCATGAATGCTGCCTTCTCCCCGCCGTTGGCGGGAGAAACAATCTCAGCTACTCAGGAAATTTCTGTTCTAATCTAAAAGCTTTGTCCATATTTATGGTAGCAAGGGGAGGACAAGTAACATGAATCAGAATCATATCAATTCGTTTACTACGGCGATACAGCCGGTCTGCCAGCGGCTCAGGCCCGTACTCATGGAGCTGCCGGAGCATATTCAGGAATCCGTGCAGGAGATCCGCATGCGGGTGAATCTGCCGCTTTCTATTTTTAACGGGGTACAAAGCTTTTTTGTAACGGGGAACGGAATCAGCCGCAAGCCGGAGGAGGGGATTCCCGTATTCCGTGAGGATATGGAGGAGACGTTCCGCAGCCTTTGCAGCCACTCTGTGTATACGCATCAGAACGAAATCCGGAACGGCTTTCTCACCATCCGGGGAGGGCACAGGGTGGGAATCTGCGGCACAGCCGTTCTGGATCAGGGTCAGGTTGCGGGGCTGCGGGACATTTCTTCCTTTAATATCCGTGTCGCAAGGCAAATCTCCGGCGCGGCGGATGAGCTTCTGTCCCTCATTGGGGAGGAGATCGTGCAGGGCGTTCTTCTGGCGGGGGCGCCCTCCACGGGAAAAACAACGATTCTTCGCGATCTGGCGCGCCAGCTGGCGGGGGGAGGAACGCTGCCTCCCCGAAAAATCACAGTGGTCGACGAACGCGGCGAGCTGGCAGGCGTTTATCGGGGCGACGCCCAGAACGACCTTGGCTGCTGCTGCGATATTCTGGACGGCTACCCCAAAAGCCAGGGAATTCTGCAGGCCATCCGCTCCCTTTCGCCCGAGGTGATCCTCTGCGACGAGCTGGGGAGCGAGCGTGAAACCGCCGCTGTGGAAGAGGTGGTCAATGCGGGCGTTTCGCTGATCGTCAGTGTGCACGCGGCCTCTGCGGGGGATCTTCTTCGCCGCCGCCAGATACGCCGGCTGATGGAAACCGGGGCGTTTCGTACCGTGGTTCTGCTGGACTGCGCGGCCCGGCCCGGGAAAATCAAAGGAATTTACAAGGTGGGTGAGCTTCTTGGTCAAATTAATCGGGATCCTGTCGGTCATGGCGGCCTGCATTCTGGCGGGCTATATGGAATCGCGTAAGCTGGGCGGCAGGGTGAGGGAGCTGGAAGCTTTCTACTCCTTTCTGTGTCTCGCCAGAGAAGAAATCCGCTATTCCGGCATGCCGGTGGAGCGGATCATTGAAAAGCACGGAAAAAACCAGCGGTTTCTGGCTCTGTGCGCCGAGTACTGCCGAAAGGGAGAGAGCTTTCCGCGGGCGTGGGAGCACGGCATGGACGACGGCCTGCTGACGACCGGAATGAACCGCCAGGATCTAACATACATACGGGACTTCGGGCTGGGATTCGGCGCAAGCGATACAGAGGGCCAGCTTGCGCACTGCCAGCTGTATCTGGGCTTCATCAGCAGTGCTCTGACCCACGCGAGAGAAGAAAGAGACAAAAAAGCAAAGCTGTATTTTATGCTGGGGCTGTTCGGCGGAATCGCGGCGGCACTCCTGCTGAGTTAAAACGGAGGAAGCAAAAATGAATGTGGATTTGATTTTTAAAATCGCGGCGATCGGCATAATTGTGGCTGTGCTCAACCAGCTGCTGATTCGCTCGGGGCGCGAGGAGCAGGCAATGATGACGACCCTCGCAGGACTGATCGTCGTATTGATGATGGTGATCGAGCAGATTGATATTCTGTTTAAAACGATCAAATCCATCTTTGGGTTATAGCAGCCATGAATGTGATTGGAATTGCCGGACTGGCCCTTGTTTCCGCCGTGATTGCCGTGATGCTGCGTCGGTACAATCAGGAATACGCGGTGGTCGTCAGCATCACGGCAGGCGTCATAATTTTGGTTCAGATTTTAGCGAATATCGTCCCGGCGATCCGCCAGATCAACAGTTTGCTCACCGCCGCGCAGATGCCGACGGAATACGGCATCATCCTGTTCAAGACGCTGGGCATCTGTTTTCTGGCTCAGTTCGCGGCGGATTCCTGCCGGGACGCGGGGGAGAGCGCGCTGGCCTCAAAGGTGGAGCTGGCCGGAAAGATTTCTATTGTCATACTGGCGCTTCCACTGTTTGAAAAAATTGCTTCTACGGCGCTCGCGCTGATAGGAGGGTAGACTGTGAAAAAAATCATTTGCATGGTTCTTTTGCTTTTTCTGCTTGCGGTTCCGGTGCAAGCGCAGTCCGTTTCGCAGGAGGAGCTGTACCGCCAGCAGTACGAAGACAGCGGTGCGGCCGACCTGCCCGACGAACTGCCGGAAGAGACGCGGGAATGGATGGACAGCCTGGGGATCTCCTCGCCGGACTGGCAGAGCATCCTGAATCTGACGCCGGAGAAGATCTTCGGGCAGATCGGGTCGACGGCACTCCAGCAGAGCGCGGCCCCTGTGCGGGCGCTGCTGTCAGTGCTGGCGGTCATTCTGCTCTGCGCTCTGATGAACGGGATGAAGCTGAGCTTCGGCGACCGCCCCTTGAGCGGCGTGATCGGTATGGTTGGCACTCTGTGCATCTGCACGGTGGTCATTCAGCCGATCGTTACGTGCATTGAAAACGTGGCGTTTGTCATCAAGGGAGCCGCCGGGTTCCTGCTGGCCAGCATCCCGATCCTCACCGGGATCATGATTGCGGGCGGGCAGACGGTTTCCGCCGGGTCGTACAACCTGTTGATGCTCGGCACGGGCAACGTGATTTCAGTGATCGCCTCCACGGTGCTGGTGCCTCTGCTGAATATTTTTCTGGCGTTTTCGGTGGTATCCGCCGTATCCCCCGCAATGAATCTCGGCGGTCTGTGTGATTTGTTCAGCAAAACCGTAAAATGGATTCTCACCTTCTGTATGACGGTCTTTTCAGGTCTGCTCACGATGCAGACGGTGGTATCTTCGGCAGCGGACGGCGCGGGCGCCAAAACCGTTCGTTTTATGGTGAGCGCCTTCGTGCCGGTGGTGGGCAGCGCGCTCAGCGACGCGATCGGCAGCGTGCAGAGCAGCGTAAAGCTGCTCAAATCGGGCGTGGGAGCGTTCGGACTTCTGGCCACAGGGGCCATTTTTCTGCCCGCGGCGCTCGAATGCCTCATCTGGCTTTTGACCCTGACCGCCTGTGCGGCGGCGGGAGACATTTTTGAGCTGAAAGAAATCACTACTTTGCTGCGGTCTTCCATGAAGGTGATACAGATTCTTCTCTCAATCATTCTGTGCTGCCTTGTTATTTTGATGATTTCTACGGTACTGATGATGGCGATGGGGGGTGCGGTGACATGAGTGGTGTACGGGAATGGGCCTCCGTTATTGTTCTGGCGGCGCTGGCCGCGGGGATTTTGCAGTATTTGATGCCCACCGGCAGCATGGAAAGGGTGACACGGCTCGTGATCGGGGCGTTTATCATTTGCAGCATTCTTTTGCCGGTGGGGCGGCTGGTCCGGCAGCTCGACGTGCAGGCCTTCGCGCAGGGGGAGGGCGCCGCGGCGCCGAACCGGCAATATCAGGACACGGTAAACCGGCAGACGGCAGAGGCGGCACAGGACGCCGTTCGCACCGTGGTCATCGCAACGCTTTCCGAGAAGGGAATTCAGTGCAAAAATGTTGCGCTGAATATGGATACAAACGAGGACGGCCGCATATCAATTACTAAAGTGTTTGTCAGCCTTGACCAGAAGGAATCGGGAAAGCTACAGGAAACAAAAAAGCTGCTGGAGCAGGAATTGGGATTAACAACGGAGGTGACGGCCGATGGCGGCTCGTGAAAAAGAAGACAGAAAAGAGAGCGTATCCTGGATTCAAAGGCTCGCGGAAAACGACACTTGGCGTAAGGTGATTCTGATTCTGGGATTTGCCGGGATCGCCCTGATCTTTTTGTCGGGGCTCTTTCAAAATCGCGACGCCAGGGCAGCCAACGCCCAGGCGGAGAAGGAGCCCGCCAAAACCACTGCGCAGGAATACACGCAGCAGGTAGAAAAAAGCCTGACCGAGCTGATCGGCAATATCAACGGCGCAGGCTCTGTGAAGGTGTTGGTCACTCTGGAGCGAAACACGCAGTATGTGTACGCCACAGAGGAAAAGAAAACGACGCAGAGCACGCAGGATCAGGCGGCGAACGCTACCGTGAAAAATCAGGAGAATGACAGCCGCGAGACCAAGTATATTCTGGTCAAGGGTGCCGACGGCTCGCAGCAGGCACTGGCCGTAACAGAGGTCGAGCCGATCGTGAAGGGGGTAGTCGTTGTATGTGAGGGCGGAAATCAGCCGGCGGTGCAGAAAGATATTATAGATGCGGTGACCACTGCGCTCAATCTTTCTTCTGCGCGGGTGTGCGTGATAAAAGCAAAATAAACAAGAAACAGGAGGAATTGTCTTATGGGTATTGGTAAACGTCAGCTGGTGCTTGCGTCCCTGGTGGTCGCACTGGGAGCGGCTGTGTACTTAAATTGGGTGTTCCAGGGGGGGGAACCCCTGATTGCAACGGATACATTGACCTCCGGCGCGGAGCTTGGGGCGGCCCAGCTTGTGAACGGTAAGGGCAGCAGCACCCCCCAAACGTCTTCTTCTGCACCGTCCGCTTCCTCAAAGGCGGTGGAGACAGCCGCCAAGGTGGATGAATACTTTACAGAGGCAAAGCTCTCCCGTCAAAAGGCAAGGGATGCTTCGGTAGAAATGCTGCAAAAGGTTTTGCAGGACGCCTCCGCCAATGACACGGTGAAGAAGGAATCCCTCGAAAAGGCTGCCGAGATCGCTCAGAATATCGTTCAGGAGAGCAATATTGAAAGCCTGATCAAAGCCAAGGGCTTCTCTGACTGCGTGGTGTTCCTGCAAAATTCGGAATGCAGCGTCGTCGTGCGATCCGACGGTCTTCTGCCCAATGAGGCGATTGCCATCAAAGACATCATCGGCGGCCAGTCCGGCGTTGCCTATGACAAGATTAAAATCGTAGAGGCAAAATGAGAAAGCACCGCGCCGAATCGAAAAGGATTCGGCTTTTGGTGTGTGTTGAGAAGGGTTTGTGCAGCGGCAGAGTCTGGTTTTGCCGCCGCAGACAAACAAAATTGCCCGGAATCCATGTTTTCCCGCAAAAACAGTTGCACTGCCTTAAAATCATGGTATAATACTCATGAAGAGTGGTGCGGTTCATTTTCATGAAGTACCGCGGCGGGAGGAGCCTCTAGGTTTTTTCTGCCGTACCTGCGGAAGCTTGACAATGGAATGAAAAACGGATTTGATAACCCTCCACATATCTGTCTGGAGGGTTATTTTTTTGAGAGGATGACTCAAAGAATCCTGTTTGAGTCTTTCTCTGTCAGGGCGCGGGAAAAATACGCCTTTCTCTCTCATACGGGAATCATATTTTAGAAAAGGCGCAGAAAGAAAATCGTTTGGAGGACAAACTATGAGCAAAGGCAAAATGACACGGCGGGAAGAAAGAGAGCAGGCGTTTATTCTGGTATTCCAGCAGCTGATCAACCGGAATACCATTGAGGAGATCATCGACGCGGCGGAGGAATCGGCGGAGGTTCGCATCGCGGAGTTCGCGGAGCGGCTCGCCAGCGGCGTGGAGGAAAACAGCGCCGTGGTGGACGATAAAATCGAAAAGAATATCCGCGGCTGGTCGATGACGCGTCTTTCCAAGGTTTCGTTCGCCTTGCTGCGGGTGGCGATCTACGAAATGCTGTATGTGGACAGCATCCCCGTCAGCGTTTCGATCAACGAGGCGGTCGATCTGGCGAAAAAATACGGCGGAGCGGACGACGCGCCGTTTATCAACGGCGTTCTCGGCTCTGTGGCCAAGGAATTGGAACCGGCAAATGAAGAACGGTAACTATCTCGGAATCGATACGAGCAATTACACCACCTCCGCCGCACTCTACCGGGAGGATGAAAGCGTTGCGCACTCCAAACGGCTTTTGCCGGTGAAGGAAGGCCAGCTCGGCCTGCGCCAGAGCGACGCGGTGTTTCATCATGTGCAGCAGCTGCCGCAAATCCTTGAGCCTTTGCTCCGGCAGCATCCTGTTCTTCGGGCCATCGGCGCTTCGAGCCGTCCCCGTTCGGCGGAGGGCTCCTATATGCCCTGCTTTACCGTGGGGCTCGGCACTGCGAAAATACTGGCGGATACGCTCGGCATTGCGCTGCACCTCTGCTCGCATCAGGAAAATCATATTGCGGCGGCCCTCTATTCCGCCGGTCGGCTGGAGCTGCTGAGGCAGACCTTTCTTGCGTTTCATGTTTCGGGCGGTACGACGGAGGCGGTATTGGTAGAGCCGGACAAAGAGCATCTGATCAGAACCCGGCTCGTCGCTTCTTCTCTGGATTTGAAAGGCGGACAAGCCGTTGACCGTGTCGGGGTCATGCTGGGCCTTTCGTTCCCGGCGGGGCCGGAGCTGGAGCGTCTGGCGCTGCAAAGCGACGCGAAGTTCAAAATCCGCTCCGCTATGCGCGGGTGCGACTGCTCGTTGTCCGGAATTGAAAATCAGTGCCGCGCCATGCTCGATAAGGGCGCACCCAAAGAAGAGATCGCGCGTTTTTGCCTGCTCTCTCTTCTCGCGGCGCTCGACGCCATGTGCGGCGCGCTGCTGAAAGAATACGGGGATCTTCCCGTTTTGTTTGCGGGCGGGGTGATGTCCAACAGCATTATCCGGCAGGCGCTGACGCAGCGATACGGTGCGGCGTTCGCAACTCCCGCGTTTTCTGCGGATAACGCGGCGGGCGCGGCGATTCTGGCAGCCATCAAGGAGGAGGTAACATGAATACTCCTGTTGTTCTTACGGTTTCTCAGCTCAACCGGTACATCAAATCTCTGCTGGACGGCGACCGGATGCTGCCCTCCGTCTTTTTGACCGGTGAGATTTCCAATTTTACCAATCACTATAAATCGGGCCACATGTACTTTTCGCTTAAGGACAGCCAGTGCGTGGTGCGCGCCGTCATGTTTGCCGCGCAGGCCCGGCGGCTGCGCTTTCTGCCGCAGGACGGCATGAAGGTGATCGTGCGCGGGCGCGTGACGGTTTATGAGCAGAGCGGGCAGTACCAGGTGTATGTGGACGACATGCAGCCGGACGGCCTGGGGGCGCTGAATCTTGCCTATGAGCAGCTCAAAGCCCGCCTTGCGGCGGAAGGGCTGTTCGACGCTTCCCGCAAAAAGCCGCTGCCCGCTTACCCCAAAGCCGTCGGAGTCGTCACCTCTCCCACCGGCGCCGCCGTGCAGGACATCAAGCAGATTTTGGGGCGGCGCTTCCCGCTGGCGGAGGTGATTCTATGCCCAGTGCTGGTGCAGGGCGCGGGTGCGGCGGAGCAGATCGCCGGGGCGGTGGAGCGTTTTAACCGCCTCAATTGTGCCGATGTTCTGATCGTCGGGCGCGGTGGGGGTTCGATTGAGGATTTATGGGCGTTCAACGAAGAAATCGTAGCGCGTGCCGTGGCGAATTCCAGAATTCCCGTGATCTCCGCTGTGGGGCACGAAACGGATTTCACCATCTGCGATTTTGCGGCGGATCTGCGCGCGCCGACCCCGTCCGCTGCGGCAGAGCTGGCCGTTCCGGATATCCGCGAGCTGACGGCCTATGTTTCCGGCTCGGTGCAGCGGATGAAGAAATCCCTGGGGATCGAGATGCACCGCATGCAGATCGACCGGCTGGTCGACCGCATGAGCGGGAAGATGAAGCGCGATCTGGAAGCCGGGCGCATGCGTCTGGCAGAGCGTTCGGCTTCGCTGCAGGCGTTCAGCCCGCTGCGGGTTCTGGCGCGCGGGTATTGTGTTGCGCTGGATGCCGAAGGGAGAACCGTCCGCTCGGCTGCACAGGTGAGACAGGGGGATTCGCTGAACCTGATTGTGCGCGACGGACGGTTGGTCTGTACCGTAAACGAGGCGCGGGAAGAACAAATTGGGCAGGAGGGAGATACTCCATGAAAAAAAATATGACCTTTGAAGCGGCGATGACGGAGCTTTCGCAGATCGTGGACCGGATGGAGAGCGGAGAGGCCACCTTGGACGAATCCTTAAAGCTGTTTGAATCGGGGACGAAGCTGGCTTCGTTCTGCTATGAGAAATTACAGAACGCGGAGCAGAAAATCAGGGAGATTTCTGAGCTGGAAGAAAGGCGAGAGGAATGAGCATGAAGCGTCAGGAGCAGTATGTGGAAATGCTGGAGGAGGCTTTGTCCCGCTATTTGCCGGGCGGCGATGAATTGCAGCAGGAGCTGTTCTCTTCTATGGAATACAGCCTGCTTTCCGGCGGAAAGCGGATTCGCCCGATTCTGACGCTGGAATTCTGCCGCCTGTGTGGCGGCAGTCTCACGGCGGCACTGCCGTTTGCCTGCGCCGTCGAAATGATTCACACCTATTCGCTGATTCACGACGACCTGCCCTGTATGGATGACGACGAGCTGCGGCGCGGGCGTCCCACCAATCACCGGGTATATGGCGAGGCTACCGCGCTTTTGGCGGGCGACGCCCTTCTGACGCTGGCGTTTGAAACAATGCTCTCTCCGCAGACCATCCGCACGGCGGGCGCGGTGAAAACAGCCATTCTGGAACAGCCAAGCTAGCTACTTGGTCACCTTGCAATTGCTCAGGTGTTGGTGTTCTGGCCCGTGCGGCCGGTGCGGTCGGAATGGTGGGCGGGCAGATCATCGACCTTGCCTCGGAGGGGAAGAAGATTCCGCTTTCCACGCTGCGTGTGATGGACGAGCGCAAAACCGGCGCGCTGATTCTGGCGGCGGCGGAAATGGGCTGTGTTCTTGGCGGGGCGGGCAATGAGCAGGTTCGTGCCGCGCGTGAATACGCGAAGGCCTTGGGGCTGGCGTTTCAGATCGTGGACGACATCCTCGATGTGACCGGCGACAGCGCGCTCCTGGGCAAAAACGTCGGCGTCGACGACCTGAACGACAAAAGCACCTATGTTTCCCTTATGGGGCTGGAGGGCGCGAAAAGGGCCGTGCGCGAGCTGACCGGCGAGGCTGTGGCTGCCCTTGCCAAATTTGACGGCGATACCGCCTATCTGGCTGATCTGGCCCGTGAGCTGGCGGTGCGAAAGAACTGACGCGGATGTGATATCCTCACGGCGTAAGCGGAGCTTTCAGCGCCTGAGAAAGCGTTTCAACAGGACGGGACAGAGCGGGAAACAGCCATCCATGAGTCAACTGAAGGTTGCGTCCGGTTTGTCCTGTTATAACAACAAAATACAGTCACTGTGCTTTCTGGTTTCCCCTGCCTGCGGTGGGGCAGAGAATGCCCGTTTTTTATTTTCGGTAATTGCAGACGAACGAGGATAGCCAGTCTTGACAAAATTGACAGGGTATGATACTATTGTTAGGCCGCATATTACGGGCTTTTGAAGTGATCGTTTGATCCGCCTGGGATAGCGAGATTGAAAAAAGGCAGGACACTCTATTTATGTATGCAGTAATTGAGACCGGCGGCAAGCAGTACAAGGTACAGTATGGCGATGTCATCTATATCGAGAAGCTTGCGGCGGAGCAGGACGCCACCGTTGAATTTAAAGTTGTTGCTCTTGGCGGCGAAGAAGGCCTGAAAGTGGGAGCTCCCTTTGTAGAGGGCGCAAGCGTAACCGGCAAGGTTCTGAAAAACGGCAAGCAGAAGAAAATCACCGTTTTCACCTATAAGCCGAAGAAGAGCTCTAAGCGCAAGATGGGACATCGTCAGCCTTACTCAAAGGTACAGATCGAAGCCATTAACGCTTAATGATGATTCAGGTTTTATTTTTGCAGCAGCCGGACGGCGAGCTTTTGGGATTTCATATGACCGGACATTCCGGATTGGCGCAAGAGGGTTCCGACATTCTTTGCGCGGCGGTTTCCTCTGCGGCGTATCTGGTGGCAAATGCGATTACAGATGTGGTTCAGGTCAAGGCGGAGCTTTCTGTTGCGCAGGGCGATATGTCCCTTCAAATTCCTGAAAGAGCGGTATTTTTGTGCAGAACCCTGCTGCAAGGACTCAGGCTCCATTTGACGGGCCTGCAGGAGCAATATCCAGACAATATCAGAATCAATTTTACGGAGGTGTAAAGCTATGTTAAAGATAAATATTCAGCTTTTCGCGCATAAGAAGGGCGGCGGTTCCACAAAGAACGGCCGTGATTCCGAATCCAAGCGCCTGGGTGCGAAGCGTGCGGACGGTCAGTTCGTTCTGGCCGGAAATATTCTGGTGAAGCAGCGCGGTACTCACATTCATCCCGGCAACAATGTGGGCAGAGGTTCCGACGATTCTCTCTTTGCTCTGATTGACGGCACTGTGAAGTTCGAGCGTCTTGGCCGCGACCGCAAAAAGGTCAGCGTATACGCTGTAGAGCAGTAATTCACTTACCAGCTGGAACCGAAATCCCGGGATTTTCCCGGGATTTTTTGATATGATCGGGTCGATACTAAGCGGGAGCAGTCCTGCTGTTCCTCAACTGTCGATTCACACAAAGGCAGCCGGATGAAAGGGCGCCGATTTCTTTCCCCCGCCGCGGGCGGGGGAAAGAAATCGATCGTTTTTTGAAAGCGGCATTCCAATCTCCTTTGTTTTGACGGGGAGAAACCAAAAAAATTTTATATCGTTTTAAAACAGGGGAATAGTATAAGGAGCCGGAAAGCATATGTTTGTAGATATCGCGAAAATTAAAGTGAAGGCCGGCGACGGCG
>OAUF01000562.1_pt1 | contig 23771 bp, 20 predicted proteins | sample 1495111 | NCBI WGS metagenome assembly OAUF01 (sample SAMEA2580002, study PRJEB22360) | human gut metagenome | reverse complement strand
TGCTCACACAGGGAGTGAACCAAATTGCCGAAAACAGCAAGCTTTCGATCCAACGCAAAATGATTCTGGACCAGCCGCCGATGCCGATGAACCCCACCGTGATCAAGGCAGTGGAGCAGGGCATTGAGCAAGGCGGCCGGCCAGCGGTTCAACTGGTGAGCATGGCGGGGCACGACGCCGCGCACATGGCCAGAGTGACACGCTCCGGCATGATTTTCGCCCAGAGCGTGAACGGCAAAAGCCATTGCGCCGATGAAGCCGCCGAAATGGACGACATTGAGTATACCGCAAATGCAATGCTCTCTGCGTTGCTGATCCTGGATGAGGAGCTGGACTAAATGGATTTATACTATCCCTCTTACTTATACAGCAAAAAACAGTTTTTAAAGGACTATGCTCTGGCGGTGGAAAAGGGGGTGATTCAAAAAGTGAGCCCCTTCGCCGAGCTGCGGGCGCAGTTCCCGAACAGCTATGTACACCGGTGGGAAAACCAGGTGCTGCTGCCGGGCACGGTCAACGCGCACAACCACTCCTTTCAAAGCCTGCTGCGCGGAATCGCGGCAGACCGCCCTTTTCTGGAATGGCGCGACTGTTCCCTGTACCGCTACTCCCCCAGAATGCGGCTGGAGGACATTTATAACGGAGCGGTGTTCGCGTTTTCCGAAATGCTGCAATGCGGCGTGACGACCGTGTCGGATTTTTTTTACCTTCATAATTACGGCACGGAAAGCGACGAGGCGATCATCCGCGCCGCACGGGATGTCGGGATTCGTCTGGTACTGGCCAGAACCATGTACGACTGGAACGGCGCGCCGGAGGGTTACCGCGAAACGGTATCTCAGGCGGTGGAGCGAACGAAAGCACTGGCACGGATGCACCGGGATGATCCCATGGTAACGGTGCTGCCCGCGCCGCACAGTCTGCACGCCGCCTCGCCGGAAATGATTCGGGCCGGCTATGAGCTGGCGAAGGAGCTTGGAACAGGATTCCACATTCATGTGGCGGAGGAACGTTTCGAGGTCGAGGAGGTCAAGGCGGCGCACAACGGCCTGCACCCGATCGAATATCTGGATCAGCTGGGTGTTGTGGACGAACGCATGATGATGATTCACGGCGTGTGGCTCAAGGACAGTGAAATCGATCTGGCCGGGTCACGCGGCGCAAAGCTGGCCTACTGCCCCTCGAGCAATATGTTCTTGGCGGACGGCATCACCGACATCCCCCGCATGGTAAATAGCGGCGTGACCGTGGCTTTGGGCAGCGACGGCGCCTGCGGCAACAACCGGATCAGCGTGCTGGAGGAAATGCGCATGGTTTCGCTGCTGCAAAAGGCCCATACGCTCAACGCCCTCTGCGTTAACTACGAGCAGGCGTTTGAAATGGGAACGGCGGCAGGCGGCCGGGCGCTGGGCCTGCCCGTGGGTGAGATTGCGCCCGGCTGCTACGCGGATTTCTTCGGAGTCGATCTGGGAGATTTGTCCATGCAGCCCCTGAGCGCCTCTATGGAGCAGCTTCTGCCGAACATCGTTTATTCCATGCAGCCCTCGGCGATTCATAACGTCGTCGTCAACGGGAAGCGGGTTTACAGCTGCGGCGATTTTCTCACGATCCAAAAATCGCGGGTTCTGCTAAAAATCAAGGACACGATGGAGCACCTGCAAAGCGCCTGACCGGAGCAATCGCCCCGATGAACAGATACCAAACGGAGCGCGTCCCTTCCCCGCCCGCGGCGGAGAATATGCCGGCGCACTGCCGATCAAAGGAGGAAGCTATGAAACTGACAGCACAAGAGCAAGCCATGCTCGACGGAGAATATGGAACCGGAGTTCAGCTGGCCATGAAGGTGCAGGTTGCGGTGGGCGAAAGCTACGACGCACCTTACATGGTACCCATTACCCGGGCTCACGTGGCTCTGAGCAATCAGGAGGCCGACCTGTGGTTTGTGGAAAAGCTCGTCAACGGCGGCGCCGTTTGCCGGGTTCGCCCCACGGTAAACCCCAGCTTCAACTGGGAGCAGTTCAAGGAGTTTACCACGTTGGAGGCGGAGGACGAAGAAATCGTGCGGCGTACGCACGAGGCCTACAAAAAAATCAGCGCGATCATGACCTACAACTGTACGCCTTATCTGGAAAAGAACGTCCCCCGCTTCGGGGAGATCACCGCGTTTTCGGAATCCAGCGCCACGCCGTTTGTCAATTCGGTGTACGGAGCCAGAAGCAACCGGGAGGCCGCCGTCAGCGCCCTGTGCGCCGCCGTGACCGGTGTGGTGCCGTATTACGGCTATCTGCTTAACGAGAACCGCAGGGGCCAGATTCTGGTGGAAGTGGAAGCGGAAATGAAAAGCGATTTCGATTATCAGCTGCTGGGGTACTGCACCCCGAAAAAGACCGGCTTTAAGCTCCCCGTGTTCAGCGGATTGAAAAATCCCGGGAAAGAAGCGCTGATGAATCTGGGGGCGCAGCTCAATACCGGCGGAAATGTGGCGATGTACCATATTCTCGGCTTTACGCCGGAGGCCCAAACCATGGAGGCCGCCTTTCAGGGCAAAGAGCCGGAGGCGGTGGTCAGAATCACGCAGGAGGATCTGGACATCATGCGCGGTGAGCTGACGGATCCCTACGGCAAAATCGACTTTGCGCTCTTCGGGTGTCCTCACCTGACGATCGACCAGATCGCGACGGTCGCCGGGATGGTTCAGGGGAAGCGTCTGGCGGTGCCGCTGTTTATCATGACCTCCTCGCTTTCTTACGTGCTGGCGGAAAAGATGGATTACATGCGGATCATACGGGAGGCCGGCGGCTGGATCGTTTCGGACACATGCATGGATCAGCCCTGTTGGAAGTTCCTGTATGGCAAAAAGGGAGTTACGGATTCCCCCAAATGCGCTTACTACACCCGCCGCCGCCAGATGCAGTTTGTGATTACCGAGCTGGAAAACGCCGTAACGGCCGCTTTGGAAGGAGAGATTACCCTATGAGCAAGACGTTTGAGTGCCATAAGATTTCGGAGGGTCAGGCCAAGGGCGAGGTGCTCATTTCTACCGACGATTTCTGCTTTTATCTGGTCGACCCGCAAACCGGGGTGGTCATCGAAAAAAATCACTGTCTGTACGGGCAGAGCATCGCGGGCAAAATTCTGCTGTTCCCCAACGGAAAGGGCAGCTCCGTGGTGCAAACAGACGGTATGTTTCAATTAAAGATGAAGGGTACCGAGCCCAAGGCGCTGGTGATTCAGAATCCGGACACCACCCTGGTGGCAAGTGCGATTTTGATGGAAATGCCGATGGTGGACCGGCTGGAGCCCGAGTTCTACCAAACCGTTCAAAACGGCGATTTGGCGGAGCTGGACGCCACAAACGGAGTGCTGAAGCTGCTCGGCAGGGAGGAGCACGAATGAAGCCGCTGTTCTGGTTTATCGACGAGGAATGGAAGGACTACGATATAGAAACCGCCGTTCTAAGGGAGCAGTACCCCGACTGTGAGCTGAAATTTTCCAATTATAATTACGAACGCGATCTGGAGGAATTCGGGTACCGTGCGGACGCAATTATCGCGCAGGTGTACGCGCAGATTCCCGCTTCCACTATACAGCGCCTGCAAAGCTGCAAGGGAATCGCCGTACTTGGCGGCGGCTACGACCGTGTCGACACGGCGGCAGCCCGGGAAAAGGGGATCTGCGTCACCAACGTGCAGGGCTACTGCGCGGAGGATTTGGCGGATTACGTTCTGGCGGCCATATTCCATTTTTATAAGGGATTGACCGAATACCACAGCAAACTGCAAAGCGGAGCATGGGGCGCACAGGCAGTCGAGCGGCCGCCGAGGCGGATTTCACACTCTACGCTGCTCATCGTCGGATGCGGGCGGATCGGCCTCACCGTCGCAAAGCGCTGTCAAAGCCTTGGAATGAAAATCCTCGGCTACGACCCTGACCGGGACGCCGCCTTTTTGAAGGAGCGGGGCGTGAAAAAGGTTTCTTTGGAAGAAGGCTTGCGTTTGGCCGATTATGTGAGCGTCAATGTGCGGCTGGACGAAAGCACCGCCGGTCTTTTGGGAGAGCAGGAGTTTTCCCTCATGAAGAAAAGCGCGTATCTCATCAACACGGCCCGCGGCGCCGTTCTGAAAGAGGATGAGCTGATCCGCGCGCTGGAAGCCGGCACAATCGCCGGCGCGGTGCTGGATGTCATCACGCATGAGCCGCCCCGGGAGCAGGAACCGATTTTCAGCGCGCCAAATTGTGTGGTCACACCGCACGTTTCGTACATTTCGCAGGAATCCTTTGAGGAGCTGCGCGGCCGGGCCGCCTGGAACGCCATTCAAATGCTGCGCGGGGAACAACCGGCAGACCTGGTGAACTGAGGTTTTCGCCTTTATGAGGGGGCATGCTCTTTCATAAAAATACAGCTTCGCTTGAAAACGGACTGCGGCTTCTCCTCCTGCGGCGGAAAAGCCGATGACCTCTCAAACAGGCCATTTCAAGGGAAAGCACAACACATGCGAAAATGAAATTGAGACAGGATGAAGGAGAATCTACTATGAGAAAAGCATCTGCAAAAATTTTTTCCCGGCCTCGGCCCGCCGCCATGAGCACTTCCCTTCTGGCCGGCTGTTCCGGCGGCAGCACAAGCAAGGCCCCGGCGGAAAGCGGCGCCGCCTCGCAGAGCGCGGCATCCGGCGGCGTTTACGACGGTACCGTCACGCTGGCGCATTCCAGCTGGATCGGCTTCTATCCGCTTGATCTGGCTGTGGAAAAAGGGTTCTTTAAAAATCACGGCGCAGACGTAAAGGTAGAAATCATCGAAAGCAAATCCGACAGCAAAAGTGCTCTTGCCGCCGGCAAAATTCAGGGCATTGCCACCTCGCTGGATACCAACATCATGAGCGCCGCCAGCGGAATCGACCTGCAGGTGGTTCTGGCGCTCGACACCTCCTCCGGCGGCGACGGCCTGGTTGCGAAAAAAGAGTTTAAAAGCTTTGAGGATCTGAAGGGCAAGACCATCGCGCTCGACACAACCGGGGGCGCGAGCTTCTTCTGGTTCAACTACCTGCTCAAGGAAAAGAACCTGTCCATGAGCGACTTTGACGTGCAGTCCATGGGCTCCGGCGACGCGGGCGCCGCGTTTGCCGCCGGCAAGGTGGACGCCGCCATGACCTGGCAGCCCTGGCTCGACAACGCAAAGAAAACCACCTTCGGCCAGGTACTGCTCTCCAGCAGCGAATATCCCGGCGTTATTGTGGACGCTCTCGGCCTGAGCACCGATTTCGTCCAGAAATACCCCGAGACAACGCAGGCCATCATCGACGGCTGGAACGACGCGATCGATTACATGAAGAGCAACCCGGACGACGCGTATAAAATCATGAGCGTACCCGCGGGCATGAAACCGGACGCCCTGAAAGCCGCCTGTGAAACAGAGGTTCAGTTCTACGACAAGGCCGGCAACAAGAGCTATTTTGGAACCGCGGAAAACAAGGGCGACATTTACAAAATTTCTGAATTTGCCGCACAGCTTTGGGTCGACACCAAAATGGTAAGCAGCAAAGCGGATATTGATAAGGTACTGAATTCCACCTTTGTGAACGCCGCCAAATAACAGGCAGGACAATCGGAATAAAACCCATCCTTCTCTGGGGAGAGCGCTCCGCTCTCCCCAGGAGATGTTGTTATTTGGAGCAAAGTGTGCCGCAGGGAACGGCAGACGGCGCCCTGACGAAAGGAGCTCGTGCTATGGCAGAAAAAACGACGGCGGTTCCCGCCGCGGCCCTGACCACAAAATCCGCAAAACGAGAAACGGGGAACAAATCGATGTTTGGCGATAAAATAACAGCAGCCTTTCAGCCAAAAGGGAAAATCAAACAAAATACCGCCATGATTCTCGGCATTGTGGCCTTTCTTCTCATTTTGATTTTATGGAGCGGCCTGAGCTACGGAAAAATGGTCGATCCGCTCTTTTTACCCACCCCTACCGCCACTCTTCAGGCAAGCCTGCAGCTGTTTGGCAGCGGCTTCTGGACGGACATCGGCATGACGGTGTTCCGCGTAATGACCGGATTTGTCATCGCGGCGGTCGTGGCGATTCCTCTGGGGGTGCTCATCGGAACCTACGCGCCGATCTCGGCCTTTTTTGAGCCGGTGTTTTCGTTCGTGCGCTATATGCCGGCCTCGGCCTTCATTCCTCTGTTCATCTTCTGGATCGGCATCGGCGAAAGCGAGAAGGTCGCCATCATCATTCTGGGCAGTCTGCCGCAGCTGGTTCTGATGACCGCAACCAACATCCGCAACGTGCATTCCTCGCTGATCGAGGTTTCGTACACGCTTGGCACCAACCGCAAAAACGTGCTGTGGAAGGTCATCCTCCCCAAGGCGATGCCGGATATTACCGACACGCTGCGCATCGTGCTCGGCTGGGCCTGGACGTACGTGATCGTGGCCGAAATGGTGGGCGCGTCCTCCGGCATCGGCTTTAAGATTCTGCAGGCGCAGCGCACCGTGGACGTGGGAAAAATCTTTGTGGGGATTCTGATTCTTGGCCTGATCGGCCTGATGATCGATAACCTGCTGCTGTTCCTGAACAAAAAGCTGTACCCGTGGAACGAATGACAGAAAGAGAGGGATTGTTATGCAGACAGCGGTAATGGAAACCACCGCCAAGCGCCCACATCAGGGGCTTGAAATCAAGAACGTCTCAAAGCTGTTTCAGAGCGAGAAAGGCCCGGTAAAGGCTCTCGATGGAATTAACCTCCACGTGCGCTCCAAGGAATTTTTAACCCTGCTGGGAACCTCGGGCTGCGGTAAATCCACGCTGCTGCGCATCATTGGCGGGCTCGAAACCGCCAGCAGCGGCACCATCAGCTATAAGCAGCAGGAGCTCAGGGGCGCGGGCTCGGACAGAGGCATGGTGTTCCAGAATTACACCCTCTTCCCGTGGCTGACCGTTTTGGAAAACATTGAATTCGGATTAAAGCAGAAAAACGTGCCCGCAAAGGAGCGCCGGGAAATCGCGGAAAAATATGTGGACCTGGTCGCGCTGCGCGGCTTTGAATCGCTGTACCCCAAATCGCTTTCCGGCGGCATGAAGCAGAGGGTGGCAATTGCCAGAGCGCTGGCCAACGACCCCGATATTCTCCTGCTGGACGAACCGTTCGGTGCGCTGGACATGCAGACCCGCGAGCTGATGCAGGAGCTGCTGCTGAATGTATGGCAGCAGTCCCCGAAAACGATCATTATGGTCACACACGATATCGACGAGGCGATTCTTTTGGCAGACCGCGTGGTGGTCATGTCCGCAAGGCCCGGCCGGGTCAGAGAGATCATCGACGTGGGGCTTGAGCGACCCCGCGATCACCACACCCGCCTGACGCAGGAGTTTTTGCAGTATAAGGAGCGCGCCTCCGAACTGATCCGCGAAGAAAGCCTGCGCCTGATGAACGCGATCTGATCCCTTCAGAAAAGAGGTGCCGTTTTGATTCAGCTGATTCCGCGCGCGCGGCAAAAAACGACGAAATGGTCGGGAGGGGAAACCTCTGAGCTGTTTATTGATCCGCCGCAGGCTTCGTTAGCGGCACAGGATTTTCTCTTTCGGATCAGCACCGCCTCGGTTGCCTGCGGTGCCAGTGAGTTTACCCTGTTCCCGCAAAAGCAGAGAATTCTTCTTTTGCTGGAGGGGGACATCACGCTGACCTTTCGCGGGGGAGAAAGCATCCGCCTGAAGCCGATGCAGAGCGCCGCGTTTTCCGGCGCGTGGCATACCCAGAGCCGGGGAACCGGGAGGAATCTCAACCTGATCCTCTCGCCGTCTGCCAAAGGGTCTGTTAAAGTGATAAAGCTCCGCCCCGGAAAAGTGTGGCGTTTTTCGCCGCAAACCCGCTTTACCGGGCTGTATTTCCCGTTCGGTTCGGCACACGTGACCGCCGGGGATTCCGGCTATTCCATACAAAAAAGAGATTTCTTGTTGATTTCCAATCCTGCAGAAGGTATGATATTTGATGTGGATACGCTCTGCGAGCAGTATCTGATCATGACGGGAGTGGAGCTTGATGACCAATAGAAGGGCAGCCTTGCAGACAGAACCGATTCAATTTTTAATTGCCAAGCTGTCTGCCGCGGCAAAGGAATCTGCCACTTACGAAAAACTGGCTTATTATATAGAAAAGAATTATATGCGCGTCATTTTTATGACCGCCGTCGATGTGGCGCTGGACGCCAAGGTGAGCCAGGGCAGTGTTTCGCGTTTCTGCATGGCGCTCGGCTATAACGGCTATAATGAGTTTCAGCGCGAGCTGCAGAAAAGCGTCAGCGAAAAGATAACCGGACCCCAACGGCTGAATTATGTACTGAAGGATCGGCACAGCGCGGTCGGCGACATTCTCTCGAGCGAAGTGAATAATCTAGTGGAGCTGGAAGCTTCCATCGGCGGCCCCGCCTATGAAGCTCTGGTGAATATGGTGGCAAACGCGCGGGATTTGATACTGCTGTCGTCCAGAATGTCCGCCACCCTGCTGCCCTATATGCAGTATATTTTGAACAAGCTGCGCAACAATGTCTACACGGTAACGCCGGAAACCCCGGCGTGGAATACGCTGGAATACCGCGACCCCAAGGATACAGGGATCGTTCTGCCGATTTTCCCCCGTTATCCGGATGCTTTGCTGAAAAAAGCGCGGGCGCTCAAAAACGGCGGCTTTCGGATCATTGCCGTTACGGACAGCCTGCTCTCCCCCATCTGCCAGATCGCGGACGAAACCAATGTGGTTCCCATCACTGTGGCTTCGCTGTTCGACATTTACAGCACCCCCATGGTTTTTATGAACCTTGTCTTTCGGGACGCGGCCAAAAAGATTCCCGATGTAAACGCGCGGCTGGAGCAGATCGAGCTTCAGGAAAAAAGCTCCGGCGTTTATCATATCTCCGGCCGCTGAAAATCAATCAGACTATTCCGGGCATGACGGTCGTCAGACTGTCATGCCCTTCTTGTTGTAAGAACGCTCCGTTTATGGCTTTTCTGCCCAGTCGGAAAGCTCATTCGGCCAGATTCCCGCAGAAAGATGCATTGTCTGACCAGCAGCCGTTTATTTTTCTGTGAAATTTCAGCCGTTCTATGGTAAAATAGCCTTATCAATACGAAGCAAATGAATCAGCAGGAAGAGGGAAATGTATGGATATGATCGCGGAGCTGTCGAAGGAATTCCGCCTGAACCAGCAGCATGTGGGGAACATCATTACACTGATCGACGACGGGAATACCATTCCGTTTATTGCGCGGTACCGCAAGGAAATGACCGGCTCCTGCGACGACCAGGTTCTGCGCGAGCTGTCGGACCGCCTGCAATACCTGCGGAACCTGGAAAAGCGCAAGGAAGAAATTTTAGAGAGCATCGCGGCGCAGGGCAAAATGACCGACGCGCTTTTCCTCGCCGTTCAAAGCGCGAAAACACTCGCGGAAGCGGAGGATTTATACCGGCCTTACCGCCCCAAGCGCCGCACCCGGGCCACCATCGCGCAGGAAAAGGGCCTGCGCCCTCTGGCCGACCTGATCATGGCGCAAACACAGCGCGGTACCACACTGGAAAAGCTTGCCGCTCCCTATGTCAATCTGGAAAAGGGTGTGGAATTCTGGGAGGATGCGGTGCAGGGCGCGCAGGATATTCTGGCCGAGGAGATTTCAGACGACGCGGAGATGCGAAAAAAGCTGCGTCAGATCATACGAAGGGACGGGCTTGTGGTATCCCGCGCCGTTCAGGAAAACCCGGTGTATGAAATGTACGCCGAATATTCCGAGCCCGTCAGTAAAATACCGAGCCACCGGATTCTGGCGATTGACCGCGGAGAAAAGGAAGAATGCCTGAAAGTAAAGCTGGAGCTGAACGATGTGCCCGCGCTTGCGGCCTTGTGCGACCGGTTCGTAAGACCCGGCAGCGTCACCTCTGCCTGCGTCAAAGGGGCCGCGGAGGATTCCTGGAAACGCCTGATTCTCCCCTCCCTTGAGCGAGAAATCCGGAACGAATTGACGCAGCGGGCGGCCAAGCAGGCGATCTCGATGTTTGCCCTGAATTTAAAGCCCCTTCTGCTCCAGCCCCCGGTGAAGGACAAGGTGATCATGGGCTTTGACCCCGCCTACCGCACGGGCTGCAAGATCGCGGTGGTGGACGCGACCGGCAAGGTGCTGGACACCACCGTGGTGTACCCCACCCCACCCCACAAAAAGGTAGAAGAAGCAAAGCGGGAGCTCAAGCGCCTGATTGTCAAGCACGGCGTCACAATCATTTCGATCGGGAACGGCACCGCCTCCAAGGAATCCGAAATCTTTGTGGCAGAGCTCCTGCGTGAGCTGGAAACGCCGGTCAGCTATATGGTCGTCAGCGAGGCCGGAGCCTCGGTGTATTCGGCGTCAAAACTGGCCGCCGCGGAGTTCCCCGAGTTCGACGTTTCCCTGCGCAGCGCGGTCTCGATTGCGCGCAGGCTGCAGGACCCCCTGGCGGAGCTGGTAAAAATCGACCCCAAAGCCATCGGGATCGGCCAGTACCAGCACGACATGCCGCCCGCCGAGCTGGACAGCGCCCTGGAGGGCGTGGTGGAAAGCTGCGTCAACAGCGTGGGGGTCGATTTGAATACGGCGTCCGTCTCACTTTTGACTCACATTTCGGGCCTGAACGAAACGGTCGCCAAAAATGTGGTCGCCTACCGGGACGACAACGGGCCGTTCCAGAACCGCAGCCAGCTGAAAAAGGTTGCGCGGCTCGGGCCGAAGGCCTACGAGCAGTGCGCGGGCTTTCTGCGGATTCCGCGGGGAAAGAATATTCTGGACAACACCTCTGTCCACCCGGAATCGTACGATGCCGTCACAAAGCTTTTGGAGCTGCTCGGGAGGAAGCCCTCCGACCTGACAATGCAGGGAGTGGGCACGGTGTCGCAGCAGATTGAGAAGATCGGCTGGCAGAAGGCTGCTGCAGCCTGCGGCGTCGGCATTCCCACGCTGACCGACATCGTCGCCGAGCTGCAAAAGCCGGGACGCGATATCCGCGACGAGCTCCCCCCGCCGCTGCTGCGAACGGATATCATGAGCCTGTCTGACCTGAAAGCCGGGATGGAGCTGACCGGCACGGTGAGAAACGTCACCGATTTCGGCGCGTTTGTCGACATCGGCGTGCATCAGGACGGGCTGGTACACATTTCGCAGATGTCGGATCATTTTATCAAGCACCCGTCCGATCTGGTGAAGGTCGGTGACGTGGTACAGGTTACGGTGCTCAGTGTGGAGGAAGCGAAAAAGCGCATCTCCCTGACAATGAAGCGCACGGAAGCACAAAAAGCAAAGGCGTGAGTTTCGTTTGATCATTCGTTTTCTAACTTTATTCCGGATGTAAAAAATCAGATAGAACTGATAAAAAGGCGTATCGAGCCGATGCTTGAGGTCTGTGAATCCTAGCACCAGACCAATTTTTTAAAATATCCAGATCAATTAAAATCGCATGGCCGGCAAACCGAAATACGGCTGCCGGCCATGCGATTGATTCTATATTTGATTTATTTGAGGAGGCATATTCAGGCCTTCACATCCCGTGAAAGCATAGGACAATCCGATTCTCAAATTCCATGATAACACAAAACGCCAGTCATTCGGCTTATGTTATGCAGGATAGCTCGGCGCTGAGCACCTCCTCCTGCCATGGGATGGAGGGAATGGCTCCCTTGCGGGAAACCGCCAGAGAGGACGCGATGGACGCAAGCCGCAGGCATTCCTGCGGGGAATCACCCCTTGCGACCCCGGAGAAGAAATAGCCGGTAAAGGTATCCCCCGCCGCTGTGGTGTCCACCACGGGAACGTCGTAAATACCGTGGTAAAAGCGCTGCCTGCCAGCCTGATACACCGCTCCGGCTTTCCCTAAGGTTAAAACGGTGTGAACCTGCGGGTACCGCTTTTGAATCTGCTCGAGTACGGCATCGGGATCACGCTCGCCTGTAATCTGGCTGCCCTCAACCTCGTTCATCATCAGCCAGTGTACCTTGTGAAGATCACATCGCTTCACCGCATCGTCGTACGGGGAAGGGTTCAGCGCGATTTTCATCTTTCGCTGTGCCGCACGTTCGATGAGATAATCGAGCAGGTTGATCTCATTTTGGAGAAGCAGCAGATCGCCCGCTCCAAAATGAGAGAGCACTTCGTCGACATACGCTTTCTCATTTCTCCGGTTGGCCCCGCCGAACAGAACAATGCTGTTCTGCCCTTTGCTGCTCACCTGAATGATCGCGTTGCCGCTGCGCTCCTCCACAGTACGGATCAGGGAGAAATCCACATGATTTTCTTCGCAGGTCTTGCGGAGCATTCCACCGTCTTCCCCCAGCATTCCCGCATGGAACACCGTGGCGCCGCCCCGGGCCATCGCAACCGACTGGTTCAGGCCTTTCCCGCCGGGGTAGACATTCAGCTGCGTGGAGGAGATCGTTTCGCCGGGGGCGACGATGTGATCTAAGGAATAAACATAATCAATATTGAGCGAACCAAAGTTCAGGATTTTCATTCGATTTCCTCCTTTCTTTCCAGCAAAGCACTGTTTTATCATCAATTCACTTTAGTATGGGCCAATGCAGCTGCCAAGGTCTATTCCCCGCCTGCGGTGGAGAAAGAGACCAATGATTGCTTTAAAGCCTTTGTTACTGTGCGGCGTTTCTTTCTTTTCGCTTCATTTCCTAGAAAGACGCAGCCGGTAAGCCGACAGATCTTATATCTCTACCAGCAGCTCCATCAGCGGGGCGTGCTGCTGCGCGCCGTATACGTCTCTGTCAAAGCTGGTGCCGGATGAAATCCGGCGGGCAAACGTGATCTTGAACCCGAGCGCCGGGTCAAAAAACACGATGTTGGTGATCAGGCTTTCGGGAATGTGATACAGCTCTGCCACCAGCGCACGGTTGATGACACCGCTTTCTTTGATCTTCCGGTAGATTTGTTCGTCGTCGAACAGGCAGTCCAGCGTCATTTCAAAGGGCCCGCTGTTTTTGGAGCGCAGCACCTTCGCGCATTCATACAGCCGCTTTTTCATTGCGCGCCGCCCCCTTTCCATTCTTCCACAGGGAACATCTCTTCCCCGTCCCGCACATCCATCAGGTGGTACAGAGAAAATTCGTATACCCTGCCGAAGGGCACGTCGCTCGGCGCAAACGGAAACGCCAGATTCCCCGCCGTGGATTTGCGGCCCTCGTACCCGTAATGCAGAAACGTAGAGCGCACCGTGGAGCAGATGGTATCGGCCAGCTCCTGCGTTTTGGCGATCACCTCGAACACCACGCCCACCTCATGCGGAAGGTCGCGGCAGGGCTCCATCTCGCCCATCACGCCGTTGATGCCGTAATTGATAAAATTGATTTGGTACTCGCTTTCGTTTACATCGCTGTAATAGTCGCGCACCTGTGCTTTTACCTTATCCTGCACCTCTTCCAGCCGGCCGATCAAAAGCGGGTCGCGGATACCGGCCACGACAAAGGTGCGAAACGCAACCGGCATGGCCCCTTCCAGCTTGATGCGGTAGGGATTGGTTTTCTCGATTCGGCTGCCGGTGACAAAAACGCTTCGCCCATCCTCGAGCTCGGTAAAGGTGCAGTGCTCCAGATTCAGCACAATGCCGGGACCGTGCAGAAGATAGGGATGATCTTTTTCGTAAAAGGTATGGGCCGCAACCGAGGTTTTTGTGCACACCCGGTCTTTCGATAATGGAGTGACGATAAAGCCATCCTCACGGATGACGCCGAGCATGCAGTCCTTGGTGGTGCCGGGCTGTGCGCACAGCGCCGCGCATTCCAGAATTTTGCCCGCGTGGTAGCCGTAGGCCAAATCGAACCCGTGGAACACGGCAACGGCGGCAAAGGGCGAGGGATCGTAGGCGCGGCCGCAGACGATGATGTCCGCCCCCTGCTCCAGCGCCCGCACAATCGGCTCATGGCCCATTTGCGCCACGATGCCCGTTGTTTTCTCAATGCGCTCCGGGGTGAGCTCGCCCACAGTCAGGCCCAGCGGGTCGATCTTCCCCTCGCTCAGGCGCTGCTTGACGACCTCTTTCTCTATATCGGCCCAAATGACGGTGAGCTTCAGATGCCGGAGCTCGTGCTCCTTTAATATTTCTTCAATGATCGAAAGCGTCCACTCCACGTGAACGCGGCCTCCCGCCCCACCGGCGGAACCGATCACCACCGGAATCTTCGCCCTGGCGCCGTTCGTGATCATAATTTCCAAATCCTTTTTGCAGGCACGGCGGCTGACGATTGCCACCCCGGCCCCAAGCTTATGGGGGCCGGCGTCCGTGCTGCCCGCATCCACCACAATCGCGTCGGGATTCATTGCCATCCCGTTCAGAAAAGAGCTTTCCGGAAATCCATACCCGAGGATTCCGCAGGGGGAAAGCAGCCTGAGCTCTTTCATACTTATTCCTCCTTCACGGTGAAATCTCCAAAGGCGGTGCGGCCGATGCTCAGCGAACCACAGCCGAACATGCCGTATTCATAGGAATCGTCTTTGGCGGATAGCATCTCTTTCCCGTCGACCAAAAGGGTGATCGTATCGCCAACGGCTTTGAGCGAGAGTTCATAAGCCTGCTCCTGCTCCCAACCGAACGCGGCGCTGCCGAGCTCGCAGTAGCCAAAATCATTTTTGTACAGCTTCACGGTTCCGTCCGCGGCGAGACCTCCGGCGTAGCCGCGCATCGCGCCCTGCGCGCGGATGGTAAGCAGGTGGCTGTCGCCGTTGAGCGGCGTAACCGGGGCCGTAACGGTGTAATCCGCCGCGTAGTAATTGCCCGCGTAGGCAAAGGCCGGCTCGCAGCGCATCAAAAGCAGCCGGCTGCCCTCCAGATCCCACGCGCCGTGGTCGAACGAGAAGGGCGTCACGCAGCCAAACTCCGTTTTCTGCTTCGCGAGGGCAATGCGGTACTCGCTCTTCCCGGTAATCGAGAAATCATCCAGATACAGCATGCCGAGTGTTTTGGATTTTGCCGGGGAGTAGCCTTCGATCACGATACCGACCTCATCGACCATATCGCCGTCGGTATCCGGAATCCGGAAGGAAACCTCCAGCCATTTGCCCTGCTGAAGCTTGATGTAGCCCTGCAGATGATCCTTTTTATCGCTGGTGGTGCGCACGTAAGGCGCGATGCCGATGGTCTCCCAGCCGTTCCACTGGTCCAGATACAGCTTCATGGAAACGATCTGGCCCGGGTAGGCGGTCGGCGTGAAAACAGGGCTGTACCGCTCATCTGAAAAATCGTCGCGGCGGTAGAACGGCTTGTAAAACAGCTTGCACTGGTGGCCGCGCTCCATGCGGTCCACAAGCACCTTCAAAGAGCCGGTGCCGCTGGCCGCCTGCTCGGTGGAATGCCAGGTGCGGCAGAAGAACGGGTCGGACACGCGCATGTTGTGCGTGGAGCCGGGCAGCTCAAAATCGAAATGAACCTCGCCCTGACGATAGGAATCGCTGATTTCGGCGGGCATCTCTTCCCCTGCAAAGCGGCGACCTCTTTGCAGTAGGTGGGGACATCCAGAATATTCAGGTATCCGGAAACACCGGAAAGCACAAGACCGTCATTGATCGGGCCGCGGTAGCGCTCCGGCAGCCCATCGATGCCGCACGCCACGCCCAGCACAGTGCCGACGTTCCCGGCGTTGCAGTCGGTATCCCACCCGCACATGGTGGCAATCTCCACCGTGCGCGCAAAATTCCCCTGCCCATACGCCATTGCTAGGATGCACACACCGGCGTTCGGAATGATATGGCATACTCCGCCGTATTTGTCGTAGCCCCAGTCGTCCACCAGCATCTGGTGGCAGGCCCGCCAGTCCCCCGGGTGCTCTGCGTGGAAACGCAGTACCGCGTCGGCAACCCGTCGGTACAGGGAGTCCTCCGGGATTTCCGCAAACCCGGCGCTCATGATCTCGTTGATGTCGCTGGTTTCAAATGCCTTTGCAATTGCGGCGCAGAAGAAGCGCGCCCCGTAAACGCCCTCACCGTCGTGAGAAACGCTGGCCGCCGCCGCGCCGTACTCCGCCGCGCGGTGCGGCTCGCAGGGGTTGACCAGACCCCATGTATCAATAAAGATCTGCCCGCCAATCTGCTCGGCAATCGTCTTGCCGTTCTGCTGGATCGAGCCGGAGCGCGGAGCGGGAATGCCCGCCTTCAGGTTCAGGTACGCGGTGTGCTCGGTGCTGCGGCCATAGCCGCCCCACCAGAACATGCCCACGCCCTCGCGCGCATAATTCAGCCAAGCTCTGGCCACATCCTGCGGTTCCAGCGGACGGTCAGCCGCGTCATCGTACAGCGCTCTTAAAAAATAAACAGGGCCGTTTACATCGTCGTCGGCTGCGAAATTTTTAAAGTCCTTTACATAGTCCGTAATCTCTCCATATGTATTTCGGATGCGCTCATAGGTCCAAATGGTCGGTTCCACCGGAGCGCCGAGCCGAATGCCGATGTTCATTCCCAAAAATCCGGAATAAACCTTTTCGAGATAATCCTTGATCATTTTGTAGCCTCCCAATCGTTTCACTTATTGACGGCAATGCCGCTAGAAAAGCCGTTGTTTTTACACAGACTCCCTTTGCAAGCGGATGCATTTTAAGAAACCGGTTACTCAGTATTATACTCATTCTTTTGTCGCTTTTCAAGAGGCGTTATCCATAAAAATACGATAATTCTATGGTTATTGTCCTTAAATTTCTGTGGGAATCGGGAATAAAAAAGAAACCGCTTGCTTTTTGTTTCTCAGTTTGTTTATAATAGGACAAAAGATAGTTGCAGGCGCAGCGCGTTTGAGGCGCCTGGATTCGGCCGTTTGGAGGGAAAAGCATGCAGAAGTACAGTATTGCGGATATTGCGGCGATTTGCGGAGTTTCAAAAGCGACTGTTTCGCGTGTGATCAACAACAAAGCCACCGGCGTGGGGGAAGAAACCAAAAAGCGGGTACTTACCACCATAAAAGAGCTCAACTACCGCCCCAACACCCTGGCCCGCAGCGTAGCCACCTCCTGCTCAGGCGTGATCGGGGTGGTGGTTCCGGATATTCTGAATCATTTTTTCCCCGCCCAGGTGCGCGGGATCAGCGATGTACTGGACAAAAACGGGTACTCCATGTATCTTGGCAATTCCGATTTTGACCCGGAAAAAGAAAAGCACCATTTGTTATCGATGGTGGACCGCCGGGTGGACGGCATCATCCTTTGCTCCGGCGTGTCGAACGACACGTTTTTGGCGCAGTTTTCCAAATACAATATTCCCCTTGTGCTGATGGGGCGCAATTTTGATCACCACGTGTGCGACGCCAGCATCGCCAGCGACAGTGAATACGGCGCCACGCAGGCCATGCGCCAGCTGCTGTCCACCGGGAATCGCCGCATTTTGTATATGGACGGCAACGCGGGCGTTTCCGGCGCCGTTCAGCGGCACCGGGCCTATGAGCAGGTGTTGAAAGAAGCCGGGATTCCGATAGATGAACAGCTCGTTCATTTCGGGGATTTCTCCGCGCACTTCGGGCAGGAAACAGTGACCCGGCTGCTGCGGGAAGGGCTCGATTTCACTGCCGTTTTCTCCGGCAGCGATATGATCGCCATCGGCGCGCTGAAAGCGCTGAAGGAGGCTGGCAGGCATGTGCCGGGAGAAGTTGAGGTAATCGGTTTCGACGGAATCGAAATCTCCGAAACCTACGACCCGGCACTCTCCACCGTACTGAAACCCAGACGGGAAGCGGCCGAGCAGGCCGCCACCATGCTGATTTCGATTATCAATGGTACGATCGGCAGCATGCGTCACATGACCATTCAGCCCACTTTGGTTCTTCGGGAAACAACCAGAAGGTAACCGGTTCCTGATAAAACAACTTCTCGCAGCGGATCTAATATCAATTTACTGACACCTATTTGTCTATTGATGTAAATTGTATATTAAATTCGCTGTATTTTTGTGCAATAAAATGATTGAACCTGCAAAATAAACCTTGTATAATGAAGTCCATGAGATAAACCGGTTTCCTAAATCGCTTTTCCATATCATTCTTCCCTTTTGCCTTTGATGATATGGGTCTGCGGCGGAAGCAGCGTACGATTCTCTTTCCCTGTTTTATGAAAGATCGGTCTTGTTTGTAAATGCAAGACGCCGAACCTTTTGAGAAAGAAGAGGCAAAGCGGCTCGTTTTCCAAAGGGAATCGCTGCACCGATTTTACAGGCGACTCCGGTATGACATTCTGCGATTGATGGTTAAAGGAGGTTCCCTTATGAACGACCGACTGCTGTCGGCGCCCCGTCGTGATCGATGGAAAGCGGCTTTCAAGCAGATGCGCACCGACAAAATTTTGTATGTGCTGATCGCGCCCACGATTCTTTATTTTATTATTTTTCGTGTGTGGCCAATCTGGAACATGCGCATGGCTTTCTTCAATTACAAAGCAAGAGGCCCCTGGGAATGGGCGGGACTGAAATATTTTCATATGGTGTTCAGCACGTCGGCGTTCGCCGATATTCTGAAAAACACACTGATCATCAGCTTTATGAAATACATACTGTTATTCCCCTTCTTCGTTCTGTTCGCGATTCTGCTCAACGAAATCCGCAGCCGCCGGGCGCGCAATGCCATTCAGGCGGTGTCTTACCTGCCCCACCTGTTGTCTTGGGTCGTAATCGCGGGCATCTGGATTTCGTTCCTCAACCCGTCCAGCGGCGCGGTAAATCAGGTGCTGGGCTGGTTCGGCGCCGGGCCTTACGATTTTATGACGAGCAAGGGCGCGATTCGCTGGGTGCTCTTCTTTTCAGAAGCGTGGCGCAGCCTTGGCTGGGATTCGATCATTTTCTTTACGGCGATCATCAATATCAGCCCCGACTTGTTTGAAGCCGCAGACATGGACGGCGCAAACCGTGCGCAGGTCATCCGCGCAATCATTCTGCCGGCTTTGGTCATCCCCATGACCACCGTGTTCATCCTGAATCTGGGGTTCTTTATGACGGCGGGCTTTGACCAGGTATTTAACTTTACCAATCCGGCGGTCAACAGCGTGGTGGATATTCTGGATACCTACATTTACCGCCTGGGCCTCGATAACGGCCAATACTCGCTGGCCTGCGCGGTCAGCCTGATCAAGGGCGGAGTAGGGCTGATTCTGGTACTGCTGACCCACGTCACGTCAAAACGCCTGACCGGGCAGGGCGTTTGGTAACACCCGAACGCGCATTTCAGTTGGAGGTGTCTGTATTGAAACAAGCAAAGCTGCGTAAAAAATTCCGCGTTGGTCAGCTGATTTTGATCCTCATTATGGGCCTGTTTATCTTGACCATTCTGATCCCGCTGCTGCATATCGTCGCAAAGTCTCTCTCCGACCCCGCTCAGTCCGCCCAGATGAAGGGGTTGGAGATTCTTCCGCGGGGGTTCAGCTTCATCAACTATCAGATCATTATGAGCAACCCGGTGCTGGTGCCGTCCCTGATTACCTCCGTGTTTATCACCGTGGTGGGCACCGCGCTGAACATGCTGCTGACCATTTCGGCAGCCTATGTGCTGACCCGCCCGAATCTGGTGGGCAAACGGGCCTTTATGGTTTTCTTCATCATCATGATGCTGTTCGACCCCGGCCTGGTTCCGGAATATTTCGTGGTAAAGGATCTGGGCCTGATCGGCAGCCGCTGGTCTGTGATTCTGGCTTTGGCCGTCAACGTCTATTACCTGATCATCATGATGCGCTATTTTGAGGAAATTCCCCCCTCGATTTACGAGGCCGCCAAAATCGACGGCGCGGGCCATATCCGCACCCTTTTTTCCATCGCGACTCCCCTGTGCCGCTCCGGCATCGCAACGCTCACCATGTTTTACGCCGTCGTCCGCTGGAACGAATACCTGCGCTCCGGCGTGTACATCAGCAAGCTCAAAGACAGCGTGCTGCAGGTGGTTCTGCGAAAGTTTTTGGTGGAGGGCGATACCACCACGCTGATCGGCGCGCAGAATCTGCTCAACTACAACGAGCTGGCCAAGATTGACTATACGGCATTGTCCTATGCAGTCATTGTCATCGCAATCATTCCAATCCTCGTATTATTCCCTCTGGTACTGAAGTACTACACGAAAGACGTGATGGCAGGGGGGGTGAAAGGCTGATCTTTTCAGCGTTCTAACCGGGAATCAAGAACAATCATTAGGAGGAGAATCATGAAAAAGAGTATTGCGCTTATATTGGCCATGACAATGGCAGCTACAGCCTTTACCGGCTGCGGAAGCTCCGCAACCACGGCGTCCGGCACCGCCTCCGAACCGCAGTCGGCGCCCACGGGCAGCGGCCCCTGGCCGGAAATCGGCAGCAAGGACGCTCCCGTAACGGTGAAGGCTCTGATCAAGGACGTTCTGCCCACAGAGGAAGATGTGATCGCCATGTGCGACGCCGTCGAAAAGAAAATGGCAGGCCACGGGCAGTACATCGATCTTCAGTTCGTCGAGCCCCCGGCCGGTTCTTACGCCACCGCTCTGCCGCTCGCGATGCGCACCGGCGACATCGACGCGGACATCATCTATTTTCAGGGCGGCGGAGATTTGGCCATCTCTCAGGAGGGGCTGCTGGAGGATTTGACCCCGTACATCGAAGGCTCCACCTATGTCAAGGAGCTGATGCTGCCCGTCAACCAGGCCCGCATGAAAAACTACCCGTACCTGCTGTGGCTGGCCCCGGCGCGCACCTATGTTCCGGTGATGAGAAAGGATTTGACAGAGAAGCTCGACAGCTATGACGCCCTCGTCAAAGACCCCACCATCGACCATTACCACGCTCTGTTTACCGAGATGAAAGCAAAGGGCCTTGTGCAGTACGCAATTACCGCCGACGACTCGAACAACGCGGGCGAAGGCAACATGCGCCGTCTCAACGCCTTCTTCAATCAGGCGTTCGGCGTGAGCACCACTCTGGTAAAGGAAAACGGCCGCTGGGCTTTCTCCCGAGCGACCGAAGCGGAAAAGAAGAAGCTGGAATTCTATGCCGCCCTGTACAAAGAGGGCCTGCTGGACCCGGAATACCTGACCAACACCTGGGATGTGCTGGAGCAGAAATTCTATGAGGGCAAGGCCGGCATCATCTCCGGCACAATAGGCGACGTCATTCAGATTTACAACAACAAGATGTCCTCGACCACCGGCAGCGACCTTGTGGTTCTCCCCCCTGCAAAGGGCGTGGCGCAGGGCTTTCAGGCGGTTGACGTCACCAAGGAGGAGCGCGGCTTCGGCATCAACATTGACAGCAAGAACAAGGCTGCCGCATGGGCCTTCCTTGAATTTATGGCCAGCCCCGAGGGCCGCATCATCGACAAGTGCGGCATCGAGGGCAAGCACTACAACGTTGAAAACGGCAAGATCGTCTTTACCGACAAATACCCCGAGTGGTGGTCGCGCATTTGGGTGACCACGAACAAGTTCAACCCCGACCCGCCTCTGGCGCGGCCGGTTTACACCGAGGCGGCCCAGAGCTCTCTCGATTTGGCAAACCAGTACTACGTAGAAGATGTCAACGTGCTGATCCCCGAAGAGCTGGCGCCGCAGTGGGATGCCATGAAATCTTTGTACGACGAGTATTCCGCCGATATCATTCGCGGAACCAAGCCGATTTCTGCCTTTGACGAATTCGTGGCGAAATGGAATCAGGCCGGGGGCGACAAATTTGCGGAATACCTGAAGGAAAAGCTCGGCTAAAGGAATACTGACAAGTGATGGAGGATTTATGATAACAAGATCTGAACTGGCCGGCAACCCGGCCAAAGCGTTTGACAAAGCATACGGGGCTCTTTCGGGCCTTGCAATCGGCGATTCGCTGGGAGATGCCGCACGCAAACCGGAAAATCGTGCCAATTACGGTATCACTACCGACTTTAACAAGGGTGCTTCCTGGAGCACAGACGATACGGAGTTCGCACTGCTTACCGCAAAGACCCTCATCGGCTGCGGCGGGAACCTGACCAGCGACATTGTGGTGCAGGCCTGGCTGGAGGATGTGGCAGTGCAGGACGAATTTAAACGTGGCGGCGCCAGTGAGATTGAAGCGGCCAATAACCTGCGCAAGGGAATCCGTCCACCGCTTTCAGGAAAATACAACGCGTTTCACATGAGCGACGGCTCTGCCATGCGGATTGGCCCGGTGGGCATCATCTGCGCGGGCGACCCGGAGCGCGCCGCCGCAATGGCGGAAATCGACGCTTCGGTCAGCCATTACCGCGACGGCATCTGGGGCGCGCAGGCTGTGGCCGTGGCGGTATCTATGGCGATGGCGGACGCGAGCATGGAAGAAATTTTCGACGCGATCATGAAGGTGATCCCCGAGGAATCCTGGTTCTACCACGCGATGAACCGCGCCTTCGAGATTGTGGATAACGCAAACGGTTCCATTCTGGACGCCTGGATGCCGCTGCACGACGAGCTTTACACCAGCAGCTGGGCCACGACGGCCGAGGCTCTCCCCTCCGCCTTCGCGTGCCTGCGCATGCGAAACGAAACCTTCCGCGAGGGCGTTGTGCTGGCCGCCAATTTTGCCCGCGACGCGGACACAATCGGCGCGGTGGCCGGGGCCATTCTGGGCGCAAAGTACGGCGCCTCTTCCATCCCTGCTCATTGGGTGGAGAAAACGCGGTATCCCACCGGCACCTGCCTGCAGTTTACCAAAGGGCTGGACATTAAAGAAATGGCCGGTGAGCTCGCCAAACTGATTGATTGAGAAGAGCCTCTGATTCCCTGACATAACCAAAAAGTGATTCCCAAAAGGGCCGGCGTCATCTTGAAATGAACCGCCTAATACGGACAATGACAAAAAGAACCTCCTGTCGTAGAACAGAAACTACGATAGGAGGTTTTGTTTTGCCCAGAGAAAAAAGAACACCGGATATTAAAGCGACGCCGCTCTATCCTCTCTTTTCGGCTGCCGTTATGGGGCGGCACGTTCTTCCCAATTGCTCTCGAAGCTGGCCTGATCGCTGACAAAATCGATCCGGAACCGGCTTCCCTTAGAGCAGGTATACCGCACCGTGCAGGCGGCGCTCTCGTGAATCAGCCGGGTCATGCCGCCGTTCTGCGGCGCACGCAGAGGCTGCGCGCGGCTTTTGAGAAGCTGAATTTTCAGCTGCAAATCGCCCTGCCGGAGCAAAATCGTATCCTCACTGAGATACAGCAGTCTCGCGCCGCAGTACGTGGCGATCCGGTATTCTTTTCCGTTCAGGTACACAAAGCCGGTGCAGCCCGTAAAGCACATCCCGCCCCACGGCACGTCCGCCGCCGAAAGCATGATGCTGTTCCGCCCCCACGCGCAGTGCGTCCACAGGTAACGCCTGGGGAAGGACACGCCGCGGTCGCCTTCGAGATAACCCGTTCCGTTTTCAAATACATATTCCCTGCCGTTGATGGAAAGGGAACCGTCCACCTGATGAAACAGGCTGAAAACGCTGTGGCGGCACTCCATCATCGGCAAACAGCAAAACGGCCCCATGATGTCACAGGCGGGCGGCGTCAGAGGCCCAAACCAAAGTACCCCGCGCAGAATGCAGTCCTGCGTTTGCACGTCGAGCCCGATCCCCTGTTCTGAAAACAGGCATTTGCCCAGCCGAACCGGCAGCTCTTTTTGCGACGCCTCGTGCGCCTGCGGCGGAAAGTCCACGTGGAACACCCGATCGTTTGTAATCACCTGAAGCGACGCCGAGCAGTTCCCGCAGTCATCCGTGTGGAATGCCGGGATCAGCGCGACGGTGTCGGTGCCGTTCTGCTGCTTGAAATACCATCCCTTAAAATACC
>OAUF01000559.1_pt1 | contig 23913 bp, 25 predicted proteins | sample 1495111 | NCBI WGS metagenome assembly OAUF01 (sample SAMEA2580002, study PRJEB22360) | human gut metagenome | reverse complement strand
CGGCAGAACCGACTTCCAGTTCGTAATCCTCATCCTCACGATTCAACCGGGACTCTATGTAACGGCTCAGTTCTACACAATCCTCAATCCAAACACCTTCTTTGTGGTCTATCTCTACCACAATCTTGTCATCCGGGCTGATTATGACCTCCACCAGGAAGTACTCCTTATCTTCCAGCCACTCGTCTACAATCTGACAAACTGTTTTCTTTTCTATCATAGATTAACCATTAGGAACAAAAAAGAGGAGCTCAATCGCCCCTCCACCTTTCATCCGTTTCGGTTGCAAAGATATAAATAATCTGTTCGACTACAAAATAATAGGAGAAAAAAAGAATATTTAGCACTCCTGCCCGAATTTATCTTCCATTCAAAATTAATCACTACATTTGCAGGGTTCTTTAAACTCAATCGTCATGGCACATCACCTGAATACCAACAAACAGTTTATGATAGGCAACGGCATCCTTGCTTTTGCCGTAATATTCGTTGTCGTTATCTTCGTCTACATGAGCATGCGCCTGCAACGGCAGAAAGAGGGCGAACGCCACTTTGCCGAAACCTACAACATCACTTTGGTGAAAGGCTTTGCCGGCGATTCCATCTCCATTCTTCTCAATGACAGCGTGCTGGCAGACCGGCGCATCGGTGAAGAGCCTTTCAATATCGAGGTAAAACGGTTTGCCGAGCAAAGCGCACTGATGATAGTGGACAAGGCAACCGACAGACTTTCTCTGTTTGAGTTGAGCGAAAAAGGCGGTAACTATCGTTTTGAAAAAGACGGCGATGAAGTGAAGCTGTTGGCACAGTAGTCCGTTTCCGTGCCTCTCCCACTATAATCGGCCTGCTTCAGAAGTCTGTCCTATACTTTCTCAGCTCGCTGCGCAGCAGTTGCGCCTTGCCATCCGTCATGCCATCAAGCAACGCCCAAAAGCGCTCGCCATGATTCATTTCACGGGTATGTGCCAACTCGTGCAGCAACACATAGTCTATCAAGTGTTTGGGCAATAGAACAAGGAAATAGGACAGATTGATGTTTCCACGGGCGGAACAACTTCCCCAACGCCCGCTGCTGGAGTTTATTTTCACACTCTTATAAGAAAGATTATGCTGCAACGAGAGTGCATAAAGCCGAGGCGGAAGAATAATCTTGGCATTACGCCGCAAGGCTTCTTCAATCACTTTACGCAGCCAAGCCTGCAATTCTTTATTTGAGAAGTCTGCATCCGGCGGACAGATAATCTGCATTTCCCCCAGTTCCGAGCGCGAAAGGAAGCGGTCGCGTTCTCCGCCGACCAAACTCAACTTGAAGAATTCCGTATCAATCCGATAGTCCAAATCAATCAGCGGACGGCTTTGCTGCTGTCGGGCGGCCCTCAACCGGGGACGCAGTTGCTCCACAGCATTCTTTACTTCTCCGATGGTTGTGCCCGGCGGAACAGTTACATGAATGGCATCCTCACGCGTACGAAAGGTCAGACGCCGGGCACGGACATTCACCCGTACCAACAAACGTCCCAACTCCTTATCCTCTAAAACATGCTCCGTTGCCATCTGTTCTTTCCTCCTTGAAATAAGGACAAAAGAACGAAGAATCGTCCGAAAAAGCAAACGCTTGTCTACCAAAAACGAACAATGTGTTCAAAAGCGGACACCGCATTTCCTCCATTACATCCTAATAAACAAATATTTATGCTTATGGCATGGAATTTGAATAAGAACCGGCAGCAAGAAGTTCCCGGTAAAAAGTCATAATCCCCTGCAACTTTTTGAGAGAAGACTACGTCTAACAAACAAGAACACTTAAAATACATTGAACATGAAAACATTAACAGCAATCATCGTATCAGGCATCTTCGCATTAAGCGCAACAGCCTGCACGTGCAACTCCGGTCTGTTTGGCGGAAAAACAGTCAAAGCCAGCAGGAACTATGTAACCAAGAATATCAAAGTAGACAACTTCACCGGTCTGAACCTGGCAGGCAGCCCGAATGTTACTTACACCCAAAAGGCGGGAAAACCCGAAGTGGAAGTGTACACTTCCGACAATATCGTAGACCTTCTGGACATCAATGTAGTTAACAACACCTTGAATATCAAGTTCAAGAAAGGTGTCAGCGTATCTTACAACAAGCTGGAGATACGCGTCTCTTCCGAGACACTCAACAACATCTCCGTTGCCGGCTCCGGTAATGTAGAGTTAGCCAACGGACTGAAAACAGACAACCTGAAAGTATCCGTAGCAGGTTCGGGAGACATCGACGCGGACAACATAACCTGCACCGGCAATCTTAACGTATCCGTAGCAGGGTCGGGCGACATAGAAGGCAGCAACATCACTTGCGCCAATCTCACGGCATCCATAGCCGGTTCCGGAGATTTGAAGCTTAACAACGTATCGGCCGCCGGCACCGAAGCATCCGTCTCAGGATCGGGCACGGCAATATTGACGGGAACTTCCCAGGAAGCCGATTACCGTGTAGCGGGTTCGGGCGACCTGTTTGCATCCGGTCTGCAGGCAAAACGCGTTTCGGCAAGCGTATCCGGTTCGGGAGACATCAAATGCCACGCCACCGACTTCCTGAAAGCACGTACCAGCGGCAGCGGAAACATCGGTTATAAGGGCAACCCGGAACTGGACTTCCCCAAGAAGGGATTATACAAGCTTTGATTCCACATACACTGCAGGGGGGCAACTTTCCGCTCCCCCCAACAACAATAAAAGGGACGCTGCATCACGCGGCGTCCCATTTATCTTAGTTAGTTTCTATAAAATTTTGAGAGAATTGAAACTTCACAGCCTCTGTTTTTGTTTTAATAAAAGCACACTAACTATATTATATTTAAAGCAAATGAAAATGTTATTTTAAAAGCAAATGAAAATATCTACTGTCTGTTTTCCTTCTCCTTGCTTACACGGTGCAGACTATCCAATATCTGCTTCTCGTGCGTTGCGGCCCTATCCCCCGAAAGGGCGACCGACGGAGCGGAAATTTGTTTGCCGATAGTATCGGCGGCAGCCACCTCTCTTACATCGGCAAAGAACGAATGTTGCATCACATTGCCCAATGAAAGCACCACTGCCACTGCGGCTGCGGCTTTAAACAACGGCATGAAGCGCGCCGTCAATGTCATGCGCCTGGCCTTCACAACCGGAGCTTCAATCTCGGCAAGCACCCGTGCATCGAAATCCGCACCCAGATGCTCTTCCTGCTGAAGTTGCTGATATACAAACAAATCCTTATAACGCGACAAGTGTTCGGGAACGTCCTCTTCTGTAAAGAAAGTACGCAACTGCGCTTCTTCCTCAAGAGAAGTCTCACACTGCCAATAACGTTCTAAAAGTTGTTCTATATATTTAAAGTCCATAACCTTCTATATCAATAAACCGTTGTTTAACCTTTTGCCTTGCCCTGAAGAGGTTCACTTTCACCTGTTCCTCTGTCAGACTCAGGACAACCGCAATCTCCTTGTAGCTCTTACCTTCCATATCCCTCAGCTGCATAATCAGACGTTGCTTTTCGGGAAGTTCGTTTATCAGGCGGTGTATCAGAGCCATTCGTTCTTTATTCACCAGCCTTTCGTAAGGGCCCGATGCTTCGGAAGCCTCTTCCATATCGGGGGTAAGTTCCACCGCTTGGGCGTCTTTCCTTTCGCTGCGGTCTATCGCCAGATTCCTTGCCACTGTCAGGCAATAGGCTTCGACAGAACCGAACTGCGTCCACTCGTCGCGCTTGTTCCATACCCTAATCAGCGTTTCCTGCACAACATCTTCCGCTTCCGCCCGGTCGGATGTAATCCTCAGGGCCAACCGAAAGAGCTTGTCTTTCAGAGGGAGAATGTCATTACGAAAACTGATTTCCTGCATCTCTAATTAATTGACGGTTCAGCAAACGGAAAGTTACAGTCTGCCACCACTTTTTTTTGATTTTATTTTTTGATACGGGTTCCGCCATCACTGTTTATAGCTGAGGCTAAGGTGATTACAACTTCCGTGACTCCGGCATTCAAAGCCTCGAAAGAATTCTCCAGCTTGGGAATCATGCCGCCCTGGATAACCCCTTCGGCAACATACTGCTTAAATTCTTCCGGAGTAATCCGGGAAATCACGCTGTCGTCGTCATTCTCGTTGCGCAGCACGCCTTTTTTCTCGAAGCAATATACCAGCGTCACGTCAAACTGTCCGGACAAGGCTTTGGCCGTTTCTCCGGCAATCGTATCGGCATTCGTATTCAGCATGTGTCCCTCGCCGTCGTGTGTCAGCGGGGCCATTACCGGAACAACGCCTTTATGGATGAGTTCGCTCAGGAACGCTCCGTTCACCTGCTTCACATCGCCCACGAAACCATAGTCCACCTCCTTTACCGGACGCTTTGCGGAACGGATCACGTCCATGTCCGCACCCGTCAGGCCGAGCGCATTCACGCCTCGTGCCTGCAAACCGGCCACTATGTTCTTGTTCACCAATCCGCCATACACCATTGTCACCACCTTCAAAGTCTCGGCATCGGTGATGCGGCGTCCATTCACCATTTTGCTTTCAATACCCAACAGGGCTGCGATTTTCGTTGCCGAACGTCCGCCGCCGTGCACCAGGACTTTATATCCTTCGATGGCGGCAAAGTCATCCAACAACTTGCAGAGGGTGGCTTCCTCTTCCACGATTTTGCCACCCACCTTGATTACAGTCAGTTTCTCTCTCATTATTCCAAATATGTGTATCCGTACAAACCGGAACGGTAATTAGACAAAAATTCCTTGCCTTCTTCCAGGGAGATGCGTCCTTCCTTTACCGACTGGCTCACCCAGGTCTCCAACGTACGCACCAGCTTCTTCGGACTGTACTGCACGTAATCCAGCACTTCCGCCACCGTCTCACCGTCGATAACCTGCTCTATCGTATACCCCTTATCGCTCACGGATACGTGCACCGCATTCGTATCGCCGAACAGATTGTGCATATCGCCGAGAATTTCCTGATAGGCGCCCACCAGGAACACACCCACATAATAGGGTTCCTTACTCTTCAAGGAGTGTACCGGCAAGTAATGGGACACGTTCTTGGTAGAGATAAAGTTGGCAATCTTACCGTCCGAATCGCAGGTAATGTCCTGCAGGGTAGCCGTCCGGTCCGGCCGTTCGTCCAGACGCTGGATAGGCATGATGGGGAATATCTGGTCTATCGCCCAGGAGTCCGGCAGGGACTGGAAGAGCGAGAAGTTACAGAAATACTTATCCGCCAGCAGTTTGGGGAGACCGCGGAATTCATCGGGCGCATGCTTCAGTCCGCCGGCTATCTGGTTCACTTCGCGCATGATAGACCAATACAGCCGCTCAATCTTGGCGCGGGTCTGCAGGTCCACAATGCCGTGACTGAACAAATCGAGCGCCTCTTCGCGTATCTGCTGCGCATCGTGCCAGGCTTCCAGCATCCTGTTCTGGTTCAGTGTATCCCAAATGCCGTAAAGCTCCCGCAAGAGTTCGTGGTCATTTTCGGTCACCTCTTCATCGTCGTCCCATTCGGGCAGATTGGTGGTTTCCAGCACCTCGAATATAAGTACGGAATGATGCGCCGTCAAAGCGCGTCCGCTCTCCGTAATGATATTGGGATGGGGAATGCCGTTCTTGTCGCTGGCATCCACCAGAGTAGAAATGGAGTCGTTCACATACTCCTGGATGGAATAGTTTACGCTGCCCTCGCTGTTGGACGAGCGCGTTCCGTCATAATCCACTCCCAGGCCGCCGCCGATGTCCACGAATTCCACGTTGAATCCCATGTTGTGCAACTGCACATAGAACTGCGACGCTTCACGCAGAGCGGTTTTGATACGACGGATTTTCGTTACCTGGCTTCCGATGTGGAAATGTATCAGCTTCAGGCAGTCCTGCATGCCTTTGCTTGCCATGAAGTCGAGCGCTTCGAGCAATTCGCTGGACGACAGTCCGAACTTGCTTGCATCACCGCCCGAATCTTCCCACTTGCCGCTTCCCGACGAAGCCAGCTTGATACGTATGCCGATATTGGGCTTTACATTCAACTGTTTCGCCATTTTGGCTATCAGCTTCAGCTCATTCATTTTCTCTACTACGAGAAAGATGCGTTTTCCCATCTTCTGCGCCAGCAAAGCAAGCTCTATGTAGCTCTCATCCTTGTATCCGTTGCAGATAATCAGCGAGTCGGAGTCCATATTGATGGCAATCACCGCATGCAGTTCGGGTTTGGAGCCTGCTTCCAGTCCGAGATTGAATTTCTTGCCGTGGCTGATAATCTCCTCGACCACCGGACGCATCTGATTCACCTTAATAGGATAGATAATAAAATTCTCCGCCTTGTAGCCGTACTCTTCCGCCGCTTGTCTGAAACAACAGGAAATCTTCTCAATCCGGTTGTCAAGAATGTCGGGAAAGCGCACCAGCATGGGCGCCGTCACGTCACGCAGTTGCAATTCGTCGACCAGGTCTTTCAAATCGACGCCGACGCCGTCTTTACGCGGTGTTACTACAACATGACCTTTGTCATTGATACCAAAGTACGAAGTGCCCCAACCTGTAATGTTGTACAGCTCTTCCGAATCTTCAATACGCCATTTTCTCATTTCTTGTTACTCTGCTGTTTTAGTAGTTTATTTATAAAAAAGGGGTACAAAAATACATATAAATCTGGAACATCTTGCCTTTTAGGGCGAAAAACACACATTTACAAGAGATTAAACGCCCAGCAGGCTACGCAACTGCTGCACGGACCCGGCAATCTGCCGTCTGCTTTCCAGATGTCCTGCATCGAAACGGTAGCGGGCTTGCACGTAGAAAGGGGCGCGTTTCTCCAATGCGTCCGCAATAAAGGCGCGCAGCTCCTCGTCCGTCTTTCCCTGCAGGATGGGGCGCTGATGGGTTGCCACCCGCAAACGGTTGAACAGTATATCGGGATGTACATCCAGGAACACGGTCTGCCCGCGCCCGTTCATGTAGTCCATATTGTCGAAGAAACAGGGCGTGCCGCCGCCGGTCGAGATAATGACATCCTCAAACTCGGACACCTCGTGCAGCATATTCCGCTCCAATTCACGAAAAGAGGCCTCTCCCCGCTCGACGAACAGTTCACGGATGGATTTGTGAAAACGTTCTTCGATGTACCAGTCCAAATCAATGAAAGGTACATTCAGTTCGCGGGCAAAAGCCTTTCCCAAAGTTGTTTTACCGGCTCCCATGTAACCGGTCAGAAAGATACGTATCATAGTTGCTTACCGTTTGTGTACAAAGATAAGCAATTCTACAGTGAGACTACCTCACAATCAGCGGAAAATTTTAATCCGCTCGCTCAACTCCCCGAACTCCTTTTCGCCGGGTTCGGCAGTGGGCGTGCCAAAAGGCATTTCGGCTATCAGCATCCAGCTCTCCGGCAAGTTCCAGGTACGTCGCACCTCGTCGTCAATCAGCGGGTTGTAATGCTGCAAGGAAGCTCCCAAACCTGCGTCTTCCAGCATGGTCCAGACAGCCAGTTGATGCATGGCCGATGTATGCTGCGACCAAGTCGGGAAGTTTTCGCTGTAAGAGGGGAACGCATCCTGCAATTTCTTTACAACCGTCGTGTCCTCAAAATAAAGCACAGTGCCATGCCCGGCAGCAAAGCAGCCGTCAATCTTGGCTTCCGTCTTTGCAAAAGCCTCAGGCGAAATGCGCTGCTTCAACGTATTTTTTACAATATCCCATAGTTTCTTATGCTCGTCGCCCAGCAGCAGGACGATTCTTGTTGACTGCGAATTAAAGGCCGACGGCACGTTCTTCACCGCCGTACGGATAATATGCACCACTTCCTCATCCAAAACAGGAGAGTCGCTACCTATGGAATAATAACTGCGCCGGTGTTCCAACGCTTCTGCAAATGTTCTCTTCATATCTTTTTATTTTATTGTCTGTTCTTCTTAAGAATAAATGAGTTATATAAAATTACAAACTCAAGGAATTGGACCGATACTCTTTTTTTACTTCCCACTTCTCCTCAATTTAAAAGAACAAGCGAACGGAGCCGATTGTTCGCATTTGTGAAATATATTCGTACCTTTGCCGCAGTTATGAAAAAAGAGAAATTCTACGTTGTATGGGCAGGCGTCACTCCGGGCATTTATACATCCTGGACCGAATGCCAGCTACAGACCAAAGGCTATGAGGGGGCAAAGTTCAAATCGTTCGACACCCGCGAGGAAGCAGAGCAGGCCTTTGCCGCTTCACCCTACGATTACATCAAGCGCAATACATCCGCAGGCAGCACGCCATCCAAGCCGTCTCAAAATGCAGACGCTCCCTACCCCGCCGCCGTCCTTGAAAACAGCCTTGCCGTAGATGCCGCATGCAGCGGAAATCCCGGAGCAATGGAGTACCGGGGGGTACACGTTGCCAGCCGCCAGCAGGTTTTCCACTACGGTCCCGTGTACGGCACCAACAACATCGGAGAGTTTCTTGCCATCGTGCACGGCCTTGCCCTGCTGAAGCAAAAGGGCTTTGACATGCCTATCTACAGCGACAGCGTCAATGCCATCGGTTGGGTGAAACAGAAGAAATGCAAGACCAAGCTACCCCGCGACTCCAGAACCGAACAACTTTTCCTGCTGATAGAGCGCGCCGAGAAATGGCTGCGTGAAAACACCTACTCCACCCCTATCCTGAAATGGGAAACCAGGCAGTGGGGAGAAATACCCGCGGACTTCGGAAGAAAATAGCAGGGCGGAACACCCATATCCCCATGACAAAACCCTCGCATACACGGGGGATAATGTCGTTATGCCACTACAGAAACATCCTTATCCTTCTACTGAAACTTCGTCCCGCAATTGCGGGCCCGACAGCCCGCATACGGCAACCGTACGGCCCGCAGCCGGCAACCGGGGAGCCCGCAGTTGGAAAACGAGGTTTTGCATCAGGCTTTCCTATATTATACATGCGCCAAAACGACAAAACCAACGGGCAACAGTCGCATTAAAACGCAGAGATTGGGATGCTCCGCCCCTGAAAACAGAGGATTTTAACCGCTGTTAACACGTTCTGCGCCACACGCATTTTATAGCTGTATATAAGCATTTTACAACAGAAAAGAAGGGTAAAAATGACGACAGAGGGTGACGACCAACAATTTGTCATCACGCTCGTCACCGTTGTCAACAGTTCCTCTATCCCTTTCCGGGACAGGGATAGAGCGCTATAGGTGATGAGTGACGAGAAAAAACGAAAAACAACACAGAGGGGGTATTATCCCAAAGATTGCATATCATTCAGCTTTTTATAGTAGCCGTCTTTGGCAAGAAGCTCCTCGTGCCTGCCGCGTTCTACGATTTCGCCCTCGTAGAGCACGCAGATTTCATCCGCATTCCTGATTGTGGAAAGACGGTGCGCAATGGCAATCGTGGTGCGGGTTTTCATCAACCGCTCCAAAGCTTCCTGCACCAGACGTTCCGACTCCGTATCGAGTGCGGAGGTGGCCTCATCCAGAATCAGTATGGGAGGATTCTTGAGAATGGCGCGGGCAATGCTGATACGCTGGCGTTGTCCGCCGGAAAGCTTGCCGCCACGGTCGCCGATATTGGTATCGTAACCTTTCTCGGTGTCCATAATGAAATCGTGGGCATTGGCTATCTTGGCTGCTTCCACAACCTGCTCCATGGTGGCATTCTCTACGCCGAAAGCAATGTTATTGAAGAAAGTGTCATTAAAGAGAATGGCTTCCTGATTGACGTTTCCTATCAGGCCGCGCAAATCGGCGATGCGCGCATCCTTGATATCAAGACCGTCTATCAGTATCTTGCCCGACTGTACATCGTGGTAGCGGGGCAACAAATCCACCAACGTGGATTTTCCGGAACCGGATTGCCCTACCAGTGCGATAGTCTTGCCTTTGGGCACGGTCAGGTTGATATGCTTCAATACCTGGCGGGAACCGTCGTAGCTGAAGCTGATGTCCTTGAATTCCACCTTGTCATCCAGCGAGACGAGCTGCTTCGGCCGGGCAGGTTCTTTAATGGGATTCTCCGCAAAGAGTATCTTGTCGATACGCTCCATGGAGGCAAGTCCTTTGGGAATGTTGTATCCGGCTTTGGAGAATTCCTTCAACGGGTTGATAACGCTGTACAGTATCACCAAGTAGTAAATGAACGAAGGGGCGTCTATAGTAGCGCTGTTGCTCAGAATCAACGTGCCGCCGAACCACAGCACGATAACGATGACGCATGTACCCAGAAACTCGCTCATGGGATGCGCCAATGCCTGACGGGTAGCTACCCGGTTGATAGCATCGCGGTATTCGTTGCTGCACTTATTGAAACGCTCCATCATCTTGTTTTCGGCAATGAAGGCTTTGATGATACGCAACCCGCCCAGGGTTTCTTCCAACTGAGACATGGTATCGCTCCACTTTGCCTGCGCATCCAGCGACTGCCGTTTCAGTTTCTTGCCTACCGTGCCCATTACCCAGCCCATGCCCGGAAGCACCAGCAGCGTGAACAGCGTCAGCTGCCAGCTGATGGCTATCAATGTGCCGAAATAGGCTATAATCAGTATCGGGTTCTTTATCAGCATATCCAGCGAACTGGTAACGGATGTCTCCACCTCGGTAACGTCGCCGCTCATGCGGGCTATGATATCGCCTTTCCGTTCCTCGGAAAAGAAACTCAGCGGCAGGTGCAGCACCTTATTATATACTTGCGCACGGATGTCGCGCACCACGCCCGTGCGGAGAGGAATCATCACGGCGGAAGAGGCGAAATAGGAGAATGCTTTCAGCAGGGTCATCACCGCCAGGAAGATGCCTAAAATCAGCAATGTCAATGAGCCGCCCTGCGAGGCTATCATCTCGGTGACGTAATAATAGAAGTTGTTGACCGCTATGTCTTTCATGTTGATTCCTGCCGCATCCCAGGGAATGAACTCGTAGGTCTTGGTATCCATCTTGAAAAGTATCTGAAGGATAGGGATAATCAGGGCGAAAGAGAATATGTTCAGAATTGCCGATAGCAGGTTCAGGAACAATGCCCATATCAGATATTTCTTGTAAGGCGGAACAAAACGCCGCAGGAGTCGGAAGAATTCTTTCATTCGGTCAAACAGTTAATTCATTACGTTCGTATCGGGCGCAAAGATAGCACAAAGCAGGGGGAGAATAAAACGAACAGGTTCTTTTTTGCGCACCGGACAGATAAAAACCAGCCGATTGCATGTGAAACAACTGTTTTTATCAAAATGCGGCACAATAACCGGTACTTTTTCTGCAATCCCGATAATAATTGTGTAGCTTTGTAGCTGGATAAAAACAACGCTAAAGAAGAATGAAACCATACGATTACCTGATTGTAGGCAGCGGCCTGTTCGGAGCCGTGTTTGCCCATGAGGCTCATAAAGCCGGAAAGAGATGTCTGGTGATAGAGAAACGTCCACACACCGGCGGCAATATCTACTGCGAAGAGGTAGACGGCATCAACGTGCATAAATACGGTGCACATATTTTTCATACAGACAACAGGGAAGTATGGAATTATGTGAACCGGCTTGTAGAGTTCAACAGATACACCAACTCTCCGATTGCCAATTATAAAGGAAAGCTGTATAACCTGCCTTTCAACATGAACACTTTCTACCAATTGTGGGGAGTACGTACTCCGGCAGAGGCCCGGGCAAAGATACAGGAGCAGTGCAGGGAATACGAGCATATAACCCACCCGCAAAACCTGGAAGAACAGGCACTGAAACTTTGCGGAAAGGACATCTACCGGCAACTGATAAAAGGATACACGGAGAAACAGTGGGGACGCCCGGCAACAGAGCTTCCGGCATTTATCATCCGGCGCATTCCGTTCCGGTTTATCTTCGACAACAACTACTTCAACGACCCGTATCAGGGCATTCCCATGGGAGGATATAACCGTTTAATCGGTGCCTTGCTGGAGAACATCGAGGTGCGCACCGGAACCGATTACATGGCGCACCGCAAAGAGCTGGACGCTTTGGCGGAGAAGGTGCTCTACACCGGCTGCATAGACGAATACTTCGATTATGCATGCGGACATCTGGAATATCGCAGCCTGCGATTCGAACACAGACACCTCACGGATATAGAAGACTTTCAAGGCAATGCAGTCGTGAACTATACCGACCGCGAAACTCCTTATACCCGTGTCATCGAACACAAGCACTTTGAGTTCGGCAAACAGCGTTCTACCGTCATCACCTATGAATATCCCGATGATTTTGAACAAGGGAAAGAGCCTTATTATCCGGTAAACGACGAAAAGAACAGCCTGATTTTCAGGAAATATCAAGAACTTGCACAGCAACAGGAGCGAGTGCTGTTCGGCGGCAGACTGGCGCAATATACGTATGCAGACATGGACGATACGGTGGCAGCGGCATTAAAGCTGTGGAAAAAAGAGAGCTTATGATTCCGCCCTACTTACCCGCACTTGCGAGAAATTGCCAAAGCCTCCAGTGCGGATAACGCCAGAATGTATAACGGGTAGCATGGATATCTGCAAGCAGCTCTTTCACAAAAGCAGAAGTCCGCAGCTCTTCAACCGTATTGTCTTTTTGCGCACACCGCAGAATGCGGCGCAGCATCCTCAGCCTGCGGTAAATCATTACAGGCATATAACGGGTATGTTCTTCTTCGGGAATGGACAACAGCCTCTCCTTATGGAAAACGTACTCGTAATCAGCCGTAAGTTTGAATACATGCGTTATATTCCCGCCATGTTGTATATAGTTATAGACACTGTTTCCGCCAACCAGACGTACCGGCTTGGATGACGCAAATGCCAACCGCAGGTTCATAAGCATGTCTTCTCCCATCACAATCTCCCGGGGTGTACGTAGCGTGTACTCATCAAACAACGTGCGCCTGAACAGCTTTCCGCATGTAGCCGAAATGTTGTACCTGCCCTTGATTAAAAGCTTACGGTAACAAGCCGGCGAAAGCCTGTTTACCCCCCACAAGCGCTTTTTCCTGCAAAAACCGACTACAATATCCGTATCTTCCGACGTTGCTTGAAACAAACGCTGCAAAGCGTCGGCAGGCATGGTATCATCAGAGTCGACAAAGACTACCCATTCTCCTGTTGCCAGCTCCACCCCTTTTTGACGCGCATAGGCTGCTCCGCCATTTTGCACATGCAATACTCTGATGCGAGTATCCTTTTCCGCCAGTTCGTCGCACAGAAGCCCGGTGCCATCCGTACTTCCGTCATCGACCAGACATATCTCGAAATCTTCAAAAGACTGTGCAAGCAAACTTTTTATGCATACAGTCAGGAAATTTTTCCGATTATAAACAGGTATTACAATAGAAACTTTTACCATTTCACTTAATCAGTTATCAAACAGCTTCATAGGATACGTCCCGGGCAGCAGGCTGCTACTTGCCGAGGTTCACATATTTGGGTTTTCTAAGCCCCAACAAATAAGGCACGCACTTAATGTACCTTTTTAAACGCTCTTTTACAGAAGAAAGCGGCCGTTTCCCTTTCCAGGGCGTCATATCCAGGTATTTATAGTATTCATTCCTCAACGGATGCATACTGTCATAATTCCAGGGTTTCTTGTTGGTATAATGCAGAATGACAGGATGCAGCAGTTCTTCACGGAAAGCCTGCCAGTCGGCCACCCGCTTGTCAATGCCGTAGCGATAAAAACCATCCTGCATGTTCCACTTCAAAGGAACAAAGACCTTGTCCTTGCATAGGACGACATTCAGCAAATCCTGGTCATTAAACTGGATGCGCTCCGGATAAGTCTCGAAATACCGCACACACTGCACATCGACCTTATGTTTCCGCCAGTAATCAAGATTAATCAGCAGCACCCCCGCATTGAAATACGAGCAGGACTTATCATAGTGCAAGCGTTCGTAACGCTCATCCTCATCCTTGCCGATATCTTCGACACAAGCCGCACCGCACCCGGACAAATCCGTGTTCCAGAATTCGGAAATATCTCCCAATATTACAATATCGCAGTCCAGGTAAAGTACTTTCTCCAAACTCTCGGGCAGAATAGATGAAAACATGCAACGGTAATAAGTTGCCATGGAAATCCGCTTGCCGAACTTTTTTATGGAAAAGCATTGCAACAGATCTTTCGGAGGATAGTAGAAGCAGACTTCATTGCCATAAGGAGCAGCCAGGTTGCGTAGAATAGCCTGATCCGCTTCCGAAAGGTACGGAGCTACAATATGCACACAAATATCGGCACGCTTATTATTCTCAAACAGAGAAACCAGCGTAACAGCACAGTGCTGTATAAAATTAGCATCAATATTACAAGCAATATGTATCATACAATGGTGTTAACAATTTGACGTTTGTTTGGTTACCTGAAAATATTTATCCATTACAAGCAATGAAATCAGCCGTTCGCGTCGGGCATCGAAAAATTGGGAAACATATTCATGGGCATGCTCGACAATCTGTTCCGCCTCTGCCGGATGAGCGATGTAATAGTTCAGTTTCTCCTCCAAATCGGAAAGGTCATCCTTAATCTCAATATAGTGATAATCGGGAATCAGCTTTCCCTCCATAAACCAGGTTTCACAGGTAGGACGCGTCATTACGGCAATGGAGTTGGACGACATTACCCATTTCAGATTGGAGGCGACATCGTTACCCTCGAGCGCCATGATAAATTTATAATCAAGATGCTCACGGATTGTTTTCTTGGGAGTCATCCACTCCTCAGGATAACCTTCGTTCCTGCCCACCACGCCGCAATCGCAAATGGATGAGCCAAAATATTTTTGAAGGAACTTCTCACGAATGCGGCTAAGGCGAATCTTGCCGCGAAATATAGCCTGATTGCGTTTTTGTGAAAAAGGCACAGGATCGTTCAGAAATATAAAATGACGCAGTTTGTCCAGTTTAAGCACAACCGAATACGCATTGTCCTCCTTCAGCAGCCGGCTCTTTACAATCGAAGGGTATTCGGGAGTAAAATATACGTCACCGGGAATATAGCTGATGCGCAGTTGGCGGTCAAACCAACGGGCCACATCCTGCAAATCAAAATAATATGCCTTGTGAAACGTAGACGGACGGAAATTCTTTATCTTGTCCAGATAGACATAATAGCTATGCTTATGCTCATGCAATATTGTATCGGGCAGGCCTACCGGATACTGCATCTTATTATAATAATTCACCCTTTCATAAATGTAATCCTTATCAGGCCGCGCCTCCACTTGTGCCAAACAGCTCTTTCTCCGGATTCTGAAAAAGCAATCGGGTATGCACCGCTTCAAATATCCCTTTAAAAAGAAGAATACCTTCGGGGGCTTGCCGCTACGAAGCTTATACAACAGACTATCACTCATCTAATACCGTTTTATGGTCAAAAGAAATGTTTTTTAAACGTTCGTTTAAAAAACACAAAGATAAAAGTTATTTCCTATCTAAAAAATATTGTGACTCGTTTTTTTCGCATTTACGGATAAAAATGTATCAATCTGAGGATACGTACATATAATATAGTTATAAATATATACAAATAGGAACAATTTAAAATCGTTTGAAAAGATGTTTTTTAAACGAACGTTTAAAAAACATTTTCCTCAAAAACAGAGATATGAGATTTATTAAAATGACCGGCGGACTGGGCAATCAAATGTTTATCTACGCCTTCTATATGCGGATGAAAAAACATTACAGCAATACCCGGATTGATTTATCCGATATGGTGCACTACAAAGCCCATAACGGCTATGAGATGCATCGGGTTTTCAATCTTCCCCCAATAGAATTCCGTATCAACCAACCCTTAAAAAAGGTTATTGAATTTCTCTTTTTCAAGAAAATCTATGAACGCAAGCAAGTCCCGTCAAGTCTTGTTCCATATGACAAAAAGTATTTCTGGCCTCTATTATATTTCAAGGGTTTCTATCAGTCGGAACGTTTTTTTGCCGACATGGCAGACGATATACGCAAGGCTTTTACATTCAATCCGCACCTGTCCAACAAGAAAACAAAGGAAATGTCCGAACAGATAGACCATGATGAGAATGCGGTTTCCATACATGTACGCCGGGGAGATTACCTGGAACCCAAATATTGGAAAACAACCGGCTGTGTATGCCAACTGCCTTATTACCTCAACGCCATAGCCGAAATGAACAAACGGATAAGCCAGCCCTCCTACTATGTTTTCTCGGACGACATTGCCTGGGTGAAAGAAAACCTGCCGTTGCCAAAAGCCTTCTTCATCGACTGGAACAAAGGTGCAGAAAGCTGGCAGGATATGATGCTGATGAGCCGCTGCCGCCACCACATTATCTGTAACAGTACGTTCAGCTGGTGGGGAGCATGGCTGAACCCGCGGGAAAATAAAACCGTCATCATGCCCGAACGCTGGTTCCGGCATTGCGAAACACCGGACATCTGTCCCGACAAATGGATAAAAGTACCTATTAACTGATTACATATATCGCAATGATAAATATCTATCTCATAAAAAAAATAAGTCTAGCACTTGCCGAAAGCTTCAAGACATTCCGTAAGGCTCATCCTTCACAATTAATAATGACCTTATTAGTAAAAAACGAAGAAAGCATATTAGAGGAGAACCTATTGTTCCATAAAGCAATGGGCGTAGACAGTTTTATCATTACAGACAATAATTCCACCGACTCTACTCCCGACATTATCCGGAAATATAAACAAAAAGGCTGGATAAAGGAAGTCATTGAGGAGAAAGCAACAGACTATGAACAAAAAGAATGGGTAGACCGGATGATCTGGAAAGCCAAAACCATCTACAAAGCCGACTGGATCATCAATGCCGATGCCGATGAGTTATGGTACTCCCCTTCCGGTAATCTTAAAACAGAATTGTCGACCACTCATGCTAACGTATTGAATTGCGAAATGAAATGTGTTTATCCGGAAGAGAACAGACCTTTCTGGCAATGGGATCAAATTGTGAAACCTGTTGATGAACCGGAACGATACGATTTGTCTACCTATTCCATATTCGAACGGCAGAACAAAAAAGTCATCCATCGAAGCGCCGGTTATCTGCAAATTTCTATGGGAAACCATAAAGTAGCCATGCTCCCCCAGCTATCCACAGATAGTAGTATACGTATATATCATTATAACATACGCGGAAAACAACAATTTCTGGAAAAGATGATAAATGGGGGCAAGCAATTGGAGCAACATAAAGGCAGACATGGAGGTCGCCATTGGAGATATTTTTACAGATTATACAAAGAAGGAAAGCTAGAATCAGAATATGACCGAGTTATCGGAACATCTTTTTATAAAACACTGTGTGAGGACCGGTTTATTATTCCGGACTCAACCATTCCGAATGCCTTTAAAGCACTAAACATACACCAATGATGAAACACGCATTTCTGATTATCGCCCACAATGAATACCCGATACTCGAAGTATTACTTTCTATGTTAGATGATGAACGCAACGACATCTATCTACATATCGACAAACGCGCTGTGGCCCTATATCAAAAAATCAAAGGATTCAAAACAAGAAAAGCCGGTTTCTATCTCATTGAAAAAAGCATAAAAGTATATTGGAGAGACATCAGTTTAGTAAAAGCAGAATATCTTCTATTCGAAACAGCTTTGAAAAACGGAACTTATGTCTATTATCACCTACTGTCAGGAACAGACCTGCCTATCAAGAGCCAAGACTATATTCATGAATTCTTTCATAAAAATTCAGGAAAAGAGTTCGTCGGCTTCTGGCAAAACGCAGCCCATCAACGGGATTTGGAGCGTAAAGTATTCAGATATTATTTTTTCACACAAAGACTGAAAGATAAAGGAAATCTATTGCATGAAATCACATCATTGATCCGGAACGCAGTTTTAGCCCTCCACAAAATAAGCAACTACCGCAGAAAGACAACATTTGAGTTTAAAAAAGGAGGACAATGGGTAAGCATTACCGAAAACGCCGTCAGTTATTTGCTGCAATATAAGAGCACTATATTGAAACGGATGAAGTACACACTTTGTCCAGACGAGATATTTATCCAAACCCTCCTATGGAACTCTCCTTTCCGAGAAAAAATGTACTGCATAAATGATGCCAACACAGGCTGCATGCGGGACATTGACTGGGAACGTGGAAATCCTTACATATGGCAAAATTCAGATTATAAACGCCTTGTTGATTCCAATAAAATTTTCGCCCGAAAGTTTCACTCCAAACAAATGCAGGTAGTACGCGAAATACAGAAATCATATTCAAAACAACACACGTAATGAACATTTTATTTTATACTGTCAATGAAGTAGCTCCACAATATGGAGGAGTTGAAAGAATAACAGCCAATATAGCAGATGCATTAACTACATTTTATAACGCAAATTGCTATTCTGCTTATAAATATAACCTTGACAATTCATTTGAGAAGCAACAATTCGTCGATACTATCAAGATCACATCTTACCATAAGCTCACCCGGTTAATTCAATTCATAGAGCAAAATAAGATTGATGTCATTATCAACCAAGGAGAACATAAACTAACCAAACATTTAAAGAAAGCCTTAAGACGGTCACATAGAAAAGAATGCAAACTGATATTTGCACTTCACACCAAACCTGCCGCTGAAGTCAACTTCGTAACCCTGGACAACCCTAAAAAAGAACTCAAAGAAGGAAAGAACATATGGAAGAATATTAGAAAATGCTTATCGTTCCCATACCAAAAAACGAGAAAGATCATAAAGTTACCCATTCTATATAAAGAGTCATATACTTTTTCAGACAAAGTAGTCCTCTTATCCGAACACTACAAAAACGACTTTATAAAATATGCCCATCTAAAAGAGGACAGCAAAATCAGCATAATTCACAATGCTCTCTCATTCCAATCTTTTTATGACATGACAAACTATGGGTACAAAAAGAAAGAAGTACTCATTGTATCCAGATTGGAAGAAGAACCCAAAAGAGTATCTATAGCTTTAAAAATATGGAAAGAGATTGAAGCCGACAGTAGTTTATCCGATTGGAAATTAAGAATTGTAGGCCATGGAAAAATGGAAAGCCAATATAAATACTTTGTCAAACATCATAACCTGAATCGTGTCTTCTTTGAGGGAGCAAAGAATTCGGAACCTTATTACAATGAAGCCTCCATATTCATGATGACCTCCTCCTTTGAAGGGTGGCCACTGACATTAATTGAAGCACAACAATGCGGCTGTGTCCCTCTAGCCTTCAACAGCTTTGCATCATTGAAGGATATAATAACAAGCAAGAACAACGGATTCATCATCCCCAATAATGATATTCCGATGTATATCAAACAAATCAAACGACTAATGACAGATGATCAATTGCGCAAATCCATGGCAAATAATGCCATTGAAAGTAGCAAACGGTTTACTATTAATACTATAATAAAGGAATGGATAAAATTAATGGTAGAATAGTATGATTTTTATCTATTACTACTATTTCATAATGCCCAACCGCTCGTGTATCCCGTCACGATAGGCTTTCCACAGTTTAGGAATATCACTCCATCGGTAAGCATCGGTAAACGGACAAGTGACAAGAGCAGTCAAAATATAGCCTGCCACTCCATTAAAACCGCGAAGATACCTTACTGCCCAATTACGTCCATAATGATGACTCAAATAAGTGGAATTACGTACCTGATAGAAACGTTTCCACTTTTTCTTCTTACTCCGTTCGCTCCAACTGTCATTCGAGAAAAACTTCTCCTTATCCATCAGCGCATCAGGAACATACAGTATTCTGAATCCTGCCTGTACCGTACGGAGACAATAGTCCGTATCATCACAAAAGATAAACAGATCCTTATTGGGATAGCCAATCTTCCCAACAACCTCACGCCGAATAAACGGTCCCTCAAAAGCCGCTCCTTGTATCTCCACAGGCCCTGTTACAGTCTGTTTCGCCAGCTTCCCGGTGTACATGGAAGCAAAAGGATTCGTCAAGTTATACCCTTGAAACTCATGCGTGAAAAGCTTCCCCTCCTGCAAACGGCGCGGAGCAAGTATACCTATATCTTCCCGACCGGCATGCTGCAATAACCGTTCCAGACAATCGGCACGCGGAAAAACATCATCATCCATGCACCAAATCCAGTCCGCACCTGCCTGATATGCATACTGCATACCGGTGTAAAAACCACCGGAGCCCCCCACATTAGCCTGATTGATAACGGTAAGTCCCGATTGGGTCTTCAGCCATTCGGCAGTAGCGTCCGTACTGCCGTTATTGACAACTACAATTGAGGAAACAGGCTTATTCTGTTGCAGGCAACGAACCGTTCTCTTCAACAGTTCTATCCGATTATAAGTGACAACTACGGCTATAATATTCATGACGATTTTAATAAAGATTATCAATCTTTCCCGGCTGAGTACTTCTGTAAGCAACCATCAGCTCAAAACACTTTTCCACATCGAAACCGCGGGCCTTTGCATACTCCTCCGCCATCCAGCGATGCATCTGCGGGGTAGCCGGCAACCGTTCGAAGTTCTTGCAACCGGCTTTCATGCCGATAGTTCCGACAAACATACGGTTCAAGTCGACAATCTCCAGCTTAATGCCTTCCGGTGTTTTCTGAAACAGGATATTTTCACGTCCGTAGTCTTTATGGGCATATCCATGTTCGTGGAGAACGGCAGTTACCCGCCCTATCTCACGCAAAACTTCCTCTTCATAGTCAAACTTCCGCCTGAACAGGTCGTTATAGACATACGGACATGTTGACAGACAGCTCACATAGTAACTTTTATCGAACAAAAGACCACTGCGCACATTGAAATATCCTACCGGTTGCGGAGTCCCTACCCCTATCTTAAGATACAGTTCGGCATGATCGTAAGAACGCTTCGCTTTGGATGGACGGAAAATACCGTACACAAAGCGATTAATGATATTCGGGCGGTGAAAAGATTTAACAACATACTCCCGACCGCCATATTCCATCTTTCTCAATTCGTTACGTCCTTTATGAATAACGATACCTTCGTTTTTCTCAAAACGTTCCGGCAAAGACAAGATAAAATCTCCCAACTCCTTAAAGTCCGGGTGAATAACTAATGTATAAGGATGAAACATATCGGATTTCCGGCTCATTTCAGATTTCATAAATATATCAGATTTTATCCAACCCCTTTGTATACTTCAACCAATAATATTTCAACGGATTCTTATATTTCAATTGTTTCCACGGACGGCTGCCATGGGGCTGATGCAATACCGGCAACGTAGTAAACAGGTAATTCTTAAACCCTTCTTTCAAAGATTGATGCGAAACAGTTACATCATGCCAGTTCTTTTCAGGGTTCAACTGATGGAAGTCGAATGCTTTCAGGAAATTCAATGTCAACAAGGAACAGCAGAAACTGCAATGCTTTTTCTCCGGAAACACCTGGTTTTCCTTACCTTTCGCAAAAAGATAGGGATAGTTGATTTCTCCTTTCTCATCGACTGTGACGGCAGCGGCAATACCGCAGTCCGCCCGTTCCGCCGCTCCGTTGAACAAAGCCTGCAATGTATTCTTCTTTACCACAACATCCGACTCCACGATTATCAAACCTGCCTCCGCCTCAATGGCACGTTGCTGTGCCATTTGCAATACCAGCAGATAGTTCGGTGAGGGATGGTCCGTTATTTCCGCAAGATTTACCAATTCAAAGCCCAGTTTTCCAGATGCATCCTGTAACTTAGCCGTGTTTTCTTCTGTACTGAAGTCATTATATACGGTATAGGTAAACGGCATCTGAAAATCGGATGCAACAATGGCTTCCACCGTTTGCAACGTCAATTCAATGGAGTCCTTTACAGGAGTAATGATATGAATACACTTCATTGGATATAATTAATTAGTCTTTGTTCAACAAGCTGCAAAATTCCTACAAGTTGACAAAACTATACAATATTTTGCACACAGCCAAACAGTTTGCCTCATTTATTCCTTATCCGCTTTCCGTTTTACCGTATGCTTTACTTTCAATACGGCAAGATTCAGCTCAATCGTTGTTTCCGAGTCTGTTGCCTGAAGATTATTGTCCAATAAATCGGTGAACAAATCACCGCTTTTCTCCAACAAGGATTTCTGCTGCTCTTCGGAAGCATCCGGCAGGTTGTTCAAGGTACGGGAAAGCTCGCGCAGTTTGGCAAAAGTCTCGATAATCGCAAACGTTGCATTTGTAGCACGAGAACTTTTCAGAATGGTAGCAAGCATATAAAGACCTTTCTCTGTAAAGGCTTTAGGTTCAACTGTAGAATGTTTCAACACAGAGAACCGGTCGAAATTTTCGACCAGATACTGTTTTTCAGATACTTGCAACGTAAAACAATAATCCTTGGGAAATTTATCAAGGTTGTTTCTAAGGGCTTCATTCACACGTTTCGTCTCCACCCCATACAAAGTGGCAACATCCCTGTCCAAAAGAACCTTCTGCCCGCGAAGAGTAATTATCTTATCCTCTATTTCCTCAAAGCCAATCAGTGTTTTCATCAGTATATCAATTTATGTTTTAAACAATCTGTCAAAGGTATGCATTATTATATCAGAAATGTCTGTTCTCATGAATTATTTCTAACTTTGCCTGCAATAAAACAAAAGCATCATGAAAGTAATTGTCGATGATAAAATACCTTTTATAAAGGAAGCCATTGAAAAAATAGCCGATGAAGTAGTCTACGCACCGGGAAAAGACTTCACCCCCTCTTTGGTGAAAGATGCGGATGCACTTATTATCCGTACACGCACTCGTTGCAACCGGGAATTGCTGGAAGGTAGCAAGGTTAAGTTTATCGCTACGGCAACCATCGGCTTCGACCATATCGATGCGGAATACTGCCGCGAAGCCGGTATTACATGGACAAATGCTCCCGGCTGCAATTCCGCCTCCGTAGCCCAATACCTGCAATCATCTTTAATTTTGCTGCAAACGCTGAAAGGTATCAATTTACCGGAAGTTACTATCGGCATTATCGGAGTAGGCAATGTAGGCAGCAAAGTTGCAAAAGTGGCACAGGAATTGGGGATGCGCGTTTTACTGAACGACCTTCCCCGTGAGGATAGAGAGGGGAAACAAGGCTTTTCGTCCCTGCAAACACTCGCCGAAGAATGCGACATACTCACTTTCCACGTACCTTTATATAGGGAAGGCAGATACAAGACCTGCCATCTCGCCGACGACGCCTTTTTCCAATCGCTAAAGCGGAAGCCTGTTATCATCAACACTTCACGCGGAGAAATAATCGAGACCGGTGCACTGCTGAACGCTTTGGAAACAGGGCTGGTTTCGGATGCTATCATTGACGTCTGGGAAAATGAACCGGCCATAAACCTCACCTTATTGGATAAGGTATTCCTCGGCACACCGCACATCGCCGGCTATTCGGCAGACGGCAAAGCCAATGCAACCCGCATGTCGCTGGATGCCCTATGCCGGTATTTCAATGTACAGGCAGACTATCAGATTATTCCTCCTGCCCCAAGCCAACCGCGAATTACAGCAGATACCCTATCGGCCGCCTATCTACAAATGTACGATCCCCGACAAGACAGCAATGCGCTCAAAACGCATCCGGAGCTATTTGAGAAGTTACGGGGAGACTATCCTTTAAGAAGAGAGAAAGAAGCATACACAATTGTGAATCATCCGGAATAGCATGCCGATTCTTTCCGCAAAAAACAATATCCCGAAAGGTTATCAGCACACTTCCGACAACAAACCGCCGATAACTTTCGGGTAATATTCGTATTCCAGCGCATGCACCTTCTTTGCCACGTCTTCTGCCGTATCCTGCGGCAGGACAGGGCATTTGTACTGCACTATAATTTCGCCCTCATCGAAATGCTCATTCAAATAATGTATGGTAATACCGGTTTCCGTTTCACCGGCAGGCACCACAGCTTC
>OAUF01000558.1_pt1 | contig 23923 bp, 24 predicted proteins | sample 1495111 | NCBI WGS metagenome assembly OAUF01 (sample SAMEA2580002, study PRJEB22360) | human gut metagenome | reverse complement strand
CGGGGGGTGGGGGAGCCCCTGACAGAACCGGCAGCGCCGGCCGCAAAACAGCAAGCGTCGAAACAGGAGGCTTCCTCCGTTGTTGATTTGCAAGAGCGGCAGAGCGCCCCCGAAACCGCGGTGGAAAAAGTGGTTCCGACCGAAGTACAGCCGCAGATAAGCCCCGTTCCGGAAAAGAAAGCCGACCCCCCCGCCAAAAAAGGCAGGCCGGCAAGATCGCCGGGGCGCCCCTCAAAGAATAAGAAAAAGCCGGCAGATGCCGAGTCTCAGCAGCCTGGGGAGGAGAGTAGATGAACGCAGAGCAAATAGAAGCCCTTGTGGGTCAGGTTTACCAGAGTTACCAAAAGAATAACGCTCACACGCTGAAAAGCGGTGTTTTTTGCTCCGTGGATGACGCGGTGGCGGTGGCGGCCAGCGCATACCGGCAGTATTCTCAGCTTACCTTAAATCAGCGCCAGCAGGTGATCGACGCCGTGAAAGCGGATCTGCTTTTGAAAGTCGATGATCTGGCGCGCATGACGGTCGAAGAAACCGGCATGGGTGTTGCAGAGGATAAGAAAAAGAAGCTTCTTCTTGTTCTGCGGAAAACGCCGGGCACGGAAGATTTGGTCACGGAGGTAAAAACCGGCGACCATGGAATGACGCTGTATGAGCTTTCCTCCTACGGTGTGGTATGTGCGGTGCAGCCCTGCACCAATCCCTGTGAAACGCTGATCTGCAATACGATCGGCCTTCTCGCAGCCGGCAACGCGGTGATTCACGTGCCGCACCCCAGAGCGCTGGAGGTTTCTCAGCTCGTAACGGAGCTGGTCAGCAAGGCCGTCAGCCGCACCTGCGGAATCGACAATCTGGTTTCCACTCTGAGTGAAACCTCCATGGCGGTTACGCGCGAGCTGATCACGCACCCCGATATTTCTCTGGTGATCGCCACCGGCGGGATGGGAATGCTCCGGCAGGCCATGTCCTGCGGGAAAAAGGTGATCGGGGCCGGCCCCGCCAACCCGGTGGCCATCATCGATGAAACGGCGGATCTGCAAAAGGCTGCCCGCGACATCGTGTTCAGCGCTTCTTTTGACAACAATCTGACGTGCATTACCGAAAAGAGCATTGTCGTTGTAGACTCGGTCGCGGAGGAATTTCTCCGTGAACTGAAGAAAAATCATGTACATTGTGTCAGCGACCAGCAGGAGATGCTCCAGCTTACGCTGGCAACGGTAACGCCGGAAATGGTTCCGAATAAGGCCATGGAAGGAAAGAGCGCGCGGGAGATTCTTTCTGCAGCCGGTATGGACTGCGATGATTCGGTACGGCTGATCGTTGTGGATACGGTTCGCCAGCACCCGTTTGTAACGGAAGAGCTGCTCATGCCTCTGGTTCCGCTGGTACGTGCGAAGGACTTCGAGCAGGCCGTGGAATTTGCCTGCGAGATCGAGCAGGGGCTGCGCCACACGGCGACCATCCATTCGCGGCTGATCGAGCGGCTCAATTATGCCGCGCAAAAGCTGCAGACGGCGGTGTTCGTCAAAAACAGCTCCGCGCTGGCGGGAATCGGGTTTGACGGAGAGGGCGACACGAGCTTTACAATTGCCACCGCCACCGGGGAGGGAACCACAACCGCCCGGCACTTCTGCAGAAGGAGAAGATGCACCCTGGCCAACGCGTTTTCCATTCGCTGAAAGAGAAGGAGGACCCCCTTGCATACCATATTTTTAAAAACAAAAATTCACAGCGGAATCGGTTCCCTGCAGGTGCTTTCCGCTTATCGGAATCAAAAAATCTTTTTGGTCTGCGATGAATTCCTGCTGGGCAGCGGCGGGGTAAAGCTGCTGCTGGAGGCCGTCGACAATTCCTGCGAGGTGAGAATTTTTCACAAGGTGGTTCCGGATCCGCCGATGGATACGGTTGCGAAGGCTCTGGTCGAGTTCCGGCGTTTTGGGCCGCAGGTGATGATCGCCCTGGGCGGCGGTTCCGCAATTGACACCGCAAAAGGCGTTTTGTATCTTTCAAAGCAGATGCCCGGCGGCTCGGATGTTCGGCTGATCGCCGTGCCCACTACCAGCGGTACCGGGTCGGAGGTGACCTCCGTCAGCGTTCTGACCGACGAGGACTCCCATGTGAAGCATATGATCGTGGACGACATCATTCGTCCGGATGAGGCGATTCTGGACGCGCGTCTCGTTTTATCGGTGCCGCCGCGCGTTACGGCCAACACCGGCATGGACACCCTGACGCATGCGGTGGAAGCCTATGTGGGTCTGCATGCCGATTCGTTCAGCGACGCGATGGCGGAAAAAGCGGTGGAATTTGTCCATTCCTCGCTTCTGGCCTGTTACGGCAGCGGAAGCGATCTGGAGGCGAGAACCCGAATGCACGAGGCGTCCACCTATGCCGGAATCGCCTTCAACAAAGCCGGGCTGGGCCTTTCTCACGCTCTGGCGCATTCGCTCGGCGGTGTGTTTCACTCGTACATTCCCCATGGCTTGGCCAATGCGCTGGTATTAAAGGAGGTGATCCTGTTTAACAGCAAAGCCCCGGGCGTTTGCGCCCGGTACGCGGATCTTGCGCGGCGCACGGGTATTTCCACGGGAGCAAAGAGTAACCAGGATGCTGTTCTGGATTTGGTCCGCTATATTGAAGAGTTAAAATTTCAGATGAAAATGCCCGGTACGATCAGAGACTGCGGAATCTCCCGAAAGGAATACGACAAATCTCTGGCAACGCTCGCCCTGAACACACTGAAAGATTGGAGCCTTTCGTTAAATCCAACAAAAGCTGCGGCGGAAGACGTGGTGAAAATATTACATTCGATTTATTAGTCTTTCCTTTGCAGACAAGAATACGTTATAATAAAGTTTGAGTGCTTTATTATAATCATTCTTGAACAAGGAAAGGATGTAAAGTATGGATAATTTATTTGAATCTGATCTTCATTCCGGCTTCCATGCGATCTCTGAAGAGAATGGCTCCATCAGTAATTTCAGTATCGCGCGCCTCTTTGGCATAAAGGTTTTGGAGAATATTCAGGATAAGATAGCGAAGGCGACCGGCCTTGCCTTTGTCACCGTTGATTACAGGGGCGAACCGATTACCGAGATGACTTCTTTTACTCCTTTCTGCCAGCAGGTTCGCAAAGATGAAAATGCCAAGCGGATCTGCATGTCGTCCGACGCATTCGGCGCGATTCAGGCGGCGGTGACCCAAAAAACCTATGTTTATTTTTGCCCGTGCGGGCTGATCGAGATCGCGATTCCGATCATCGTCCGCGGGCATTACCTGGGGGGCTTTATCGGCGGACAGATCCGCTGTGGGGACGCACCAACGGACATTTGCCGGCTGGAAAGCGTTCTGCACCATGACCGCAATCACAGAGAAGACCCGGAAATGGAGCGGCTGTTTGAGTCGATTGCCATCTACCCCTATGAAAAGTTCTTTCACATTGCCAATCTGGTCTCCCTGATCGTCAACCAGCTTGCGGAAAAGGAGCTGTCCCGCCTGGTTCAAAAGGAAAATCTGGATAAGGAGCTGGAAGTGCTCAACGAGCAGAAAAAAGAGATGGAGGCCGAGCTGGCCGCACTGAAAACACAGATGAATCCCTATTTTCTGTTCAAGAGCCTGAATGCGATCTCCAATCTTTCCGTCGTGGAGGACGCGCCCCGCACCAACCGCGCGATCAATCTGTTTGCGGAGTTCATGAAATCTAATTTTTCTGAAACGAGAGACAATGTCTTTGTGTCGGAAGAAATCGAGAATCTGGAGCGCTACCTGAAAATCCAGAAGGAGCGCATGGGCGATCAGCTGGAATACGTGCTCGACATTTCAGACGAGCTGAATATGCAGAAGATCCCGAGCAGGATTCTGCTCCCGTTTGTAGAGAGGGCCGTTTTCTACGGGATCGGGCAGAAGAAAGAGCACGGCACTCTGCGGATCGCCGCGCAGTATCAGGGAGATGACGTTGTGTTCCAGATCGAGGACAACGGCCCGGGCTTCGGCGACAAAAAAATCGCCCAGCTGTTTAAGCAGTACAAGGGCTCTTATGAGGGCGGCGCAATCGAGGCCAGCATCGCGTTCTCCCGGCAAAGACTGGTCAATTCCTTTGGCTCCGGGTACGATGCTGTAATCAAAAGCGCGGATGGCGTTGGAACCACCAGTACCGTACGCTACCCGAAAAACTTTGATGAAAAGGCTAATTGATCATGTATAAGATATTGATTGCAGATGACGAACAGCTGATGCGGGACGCTTTGCAGATCATGATCGAAAAAGTACCCGGCTTTGAGGTCGCGTTTTCCGTCAGCAATGGAGAAGATGCGGTGGAGCTGTGCCGAAAGGAAAAGCCGGATATTGTGTTTATGGACATCATGATGCCCGGAATGTCCGGAATTGAGGCCAGCAAACGAATTTATGCCAACAATCCCGAAATCACGATCTACATATTGTCTTCGTACAATCATTTCGATTTCGCCATTGAAGCGCTGCGCGCCAAGGTAAAGGAATACATTTCAAAGCCCGTTTCCTGCGACATGATTCGGGCATTGCTCGAAAAGCACAGCAAAAGCAGCCAGCCAGAGCAGCTGTACTGGAATATGACCTTAAAGGTTCTGAAGGAAAAGGACTTTAAGCAGATGTATTATCAGGTTCCCGAGATTGTTCAGGAGCTGTACCGGAGCTGCGGCGCAAACCGCGGGCAGATCCAAACGGCCGCGGAGCAGCTGGGGCAAAACAGTTTCAATTATCTGGGCCGTGTTTCCGCCCGGCCGGTTGACTGCGCGGAAATGTTTCCGCTCAGCGAGGCGGCTCTTGCTGCTCCCGCCGGGATGGAGATTTGGCTGTTCCGCGTTCTGGACTACATTTTTCAGCAGACCAGCATTCGCAAATACGAGCTGCTTCAGAATGTGTTCTCTTATATCAACGCCCGCATTCAGGAGGAGATCGGCCTGACGCAGATCATTGAAAACTGCGCCGTCAGCCAGGGGTATCTCAGCCGCATCTTCAAGAACTGCCTGAATGTCAGCGTGATGGAATATCTGCATTTGAGAAAGCTGATGCTCGCAAAGGAGTACTTCCAGTCCACGGATTTGAGCATCGCAGAGGTTGCGTTCCGCCTGGGCTACAATGAAAGCGGCTATTTCAGCAAGGTGTTCAAAAAGTACGAAAACATAACCGTCTATCAATATAAAAAAGCCGTCGGGGCATCCTCCGAACGGTAGCGGTGCAAGGGACAGGTGACAGTGATGTGCGATTATTTGGTAACTTCAGAATCGGTGACGGAGGGGCACCCCGATAAGGTGTGCGACCAGATTTCCGACGGGATTCTGGACGCCTACCTGACGCGGGACCCCAATGCCCGGGTTGCGGTGGAAACCATGGTCTCGCCCGGGGTGGTCATGATCGCCGGCGAGGTGACCTCCGGCGAAAAGGTGGAGGTGGAGGACGTGGCCCGCAGAATTCTGCAGAGCGTTGGGTATACCGATGAGAAAAAGGGAATGGATTACCGCACCTGTATGGTTTTGACGAATCTGAACGCCCAGTCTGCGGATATTGCCCGTGGGGTGGACGGGGAAAACCAGCCGGTAGGTACCAGCGCGCGCCTTGGCGCCGGGGATCAGGGGATCATGTACGGCTATGCGTGCAATGAAACCAAAAGCTATATGCCAATGACCGCGGAGCTGGCCCATAAGCTGGCAAAGCGGCTGGCGGATGTGCGGCATCAGGAGCTTTTGCCCTGGCTCTACCCGGACGGAAAAACGCAGGTGACCATGCGGTATTCTCCCGAGGGGAAGCCGCTCGAAATTACCAGTATCATTGTTTCCGCACAGCACGACGACGGCATCGAGTACGATTACCTTAGGGATGCGATTTTAAACGAGGTGATCCATTCGGTGGTCGATTCCGGGCTCATCGGCTACCGTACGAAAATACATATCAATCCCACGGGGCGCTTTGTTACGGGCGGCCCGGCGGCCGATGTCGGCCTGACCGGCAGGAAAATCATGGTGGATACCTACGGCGGCATGGGCCGCCATGGAGGAGGGGCTTTTTCGGGGAAAGACCCGACAAAGGTAGACCGTTCCGCGGCTTACATGGCCCGCTATGCGGCAAAGAACATTGTGGCTGCTGGTCTGGCGGAGCGCTGCGAGGTTTCTCTTGCTTACGCCATTGGCCTGCCGGAGCCCGAGGCCGTTACGGTGAATCCCTTCGGCACACAGCGCATTCCCCTGAATGATCTGAACCGGATCGTCAAGGAGGAATTTTCCTTTTCCGTTTCGCAGATTCTCGAGCAGCTTCGGCTGCGCAGACCCCAATTCTTAAAAACCGCGGCTTATGGTCATTTCGGCCGGGAGGATCAGGGCTTTCAATGGGAGAAAACAGATCGAACGGAATCTTTACGAAAAAAAGCGGTGACTTGTATCAGCAACATATTTATTTAATTTTATTTAGGAAAGGTTGAGAGGTATGGATTTATTCGCGCTGGTCGCAGCCTTTGGCGGAGGAGTTTTGGGCGCAATGCTGGGAGCGCTGCCGGTCTTTATTTTAACAGGTGTATTTGCGGTCGTGGGTGGCTTGATGGGGATGGCGGGGATTGCCGAGCTTTCAGTTGGCAGTATCACGTTCGGTTCCATGCTGGGGCCGCATATTGCTTTTGCCGGCGGTGTTGCCGCGGCGGCCTTTGCGGGCAGAAAAAAGCTGATTCCCAACGGCGCGGATATCCTGTATTCCCTGAACGGCACGGGCAGCTCCGCCGTGATTTGCGTCGGCGGAATGTTTGGTGTGATGGGCTATCTCATCAAATTCCTGTACGGCGATATTCTTCACCTGAGAACGGATCTGCCCGCCATTACGGTGATTACGCTCGCGATTATTACACGCCTGGTGTTTGGCACCACCGGCCTGTTCGGCAAATATGAGGGAACCGAAAAGAGAGCGTGGGTGCCAACGGGCAGCCCGCTGGTGTATAACATCCTGCTGGGGCTGGGCATCGGCGCGGCAGTCAGCGGCGTGGCGGTTTCTCTGCTCTCCTCGGGCGCATCAAAAGAGGCGATGGCAATGTTCCCGATCGCCTGCTTCGGCCTGAGCGCGGTCAGCCTGATTTTTGTTCAGACGGGCTTTGCCGCCCCGGCCTCTCATCACATCACCCTGCCGGCGGCTTCTGCGGCCGTGATGACGGGGAATGTATGGATCGGCATTCTGGTGGCGATTTTCTGCACGGTTCTGGGCGACACGCTGGCCAAAACCTTCAACAGCCACTGCGATACCCATATTGACCCGCCGGCCTTTACCATTATGCTCAGCATGTTCCTGGTAAACGGATTGTTTGCGTAATTTACGCCTGGCTGCGTAATCAGCGAAAAACGACCACTCCTTAGCTGTGTGCAGCGCAGATAGATGGCCTTTTTCAAACAGAAAATGAAAATACTTACTTTGGAAACAGGAGGAATGCAATATGTCAAACGAAGCGTTGGGCATGATTGAAACAAAAGGGCTCGTGGGCGCGATTGAGGCGGCAGACGCCATGGTGAAAGCGGCGAACGTCGTTCTGATCGGCTACGAGAAAATCGGCTCCGGCTTGGTAACCGTTATGGTGCGCGGGGATGTCGGTGCGGTCAAGGCGTCGGTAGATGCCGGCGTAGCGGCGGCGGACGCAGTGGGAGAGGTTGTTTCCCGCCATGTGATTCCGCGGCCCCATTCAGACACAGAAAAAATACTGCCGTAAGCTGCGGCAGGGAAGAACCGGCCCGACCGCACTTTAAGCGGCGGGCCGGAATCGAAAACAGGGAGGTGTGCAAGGGTTGAAGCACACGGATCAAACGGTGGAAACCATTGCAAAGCTTGTTTTGGAGCGGCTGCGCGAGATGCAGAACTACATGGTGCCGGTAGGAGTATCAAACCGGCATGTGCATCTCAGTCAGGCGGATCTGGATACGCTGTTCGGCCCCGGGTATCGGCTGACATCCATCAAGGAGCTGGGGCAGCCCGGCCAGTTCGCGGCCAAAGAAACGGTCACGATCATCGGGCCGAAGGGCAGCTTTGAAAACGTTCGTATTCTGGGGCCGGTTCGCCCCAAAAGCCAGGTGGAGATTTCCCTTTCCGACAGCTTCCGGCTGGGGGTCAAGGCGCCCATCCGGGAATCGGGCCAGCTGGAAAACACGCCCGGACTGCAGCTCTGCGGTCCGCTGGGAACGCTGGAGCTGCCCTGCGGCGCCATTGTGGCGCTGCGTCATATTCATGCAACGCCAGAAATTGCGAAGCGTATGGGAATTTGCGACAAAGAGATCGTCGAGGTGGAAACCTGCGGCGAAAGGCGCTGTGTGCTCGGGAACGTGTTGGTTCGCGTCTCGGAGAAATCCGCGCTGGAAATTCATGTGGATACCGACGAGGCTAATGCGTGCGGGCTGAAAAACAACGATTATGTCCTGATCCGCAAATGCCGCTGAATTGGAAAGCAGTATCGATTCCCCTGAAAAGTGTGCATGCTTGAAAACGGCAGCAGATCTCTCCGCCAAAAGCGGGAGATTGGCGCCTGCTTTTTGGGAATCGATTTTAGAGTGAGTCTACGATAAGGAGCTGACAGCTATGAAATTAGATGATAAATTGATCGAGCAGGTCGCCCGCCTGGTGATGGAGGAAATGAAGAGCACAGGCGCCGCGCCGTGTGAGGAAAACGGAGCCTGCGGAAGCTGCGGAATTTTCGATTCCATGGACGACGCGGTACAGGCCAGTGAAGCGGCGCAGAGAAAGTACCTGTTTTCCACCATGGAGGATCGCCAGAAGTATGTCGACGTGATCCGCCGCACGGTACTGGAACCGGAGCTGCTCCAGAAAATTTCGCGCATGGCGGTGGAAGAAACCGGCATGGGCAACTATGAACATAAGCTGATCAAAAACCGTGTGGCGGCGGAAAAATCCCCCGGCACCGAAGACCTTGTCACCGAGGCGATGACCGGCGACCGCGGCCTCACTCTGGTGGAATACTGCCCCTTCGGCGTGATCGGCGCGGTCACGCCCGCGACGAACCCGACCGAAACCATCATCTGCAATTCCATTGCGATGCTGGCGGGTGGGAATACCGTGGTGTTCAGCCCTCACCCCAGAGCGAAAAACGTGACCCATGTGCTGGTAACGGCTTTGAATCAGGCGCTGGAGAAAGCGGGCGCTCCCGCGAATTTGATCGTAACGGTGCGCGAGCCCTCCGTTGAGAACACCAACCTGATGATTAAGCATCCCAAAGTCCGGGTGCTGGTCGCCACAGGCGGCCCCGGAATCGTTAAAATGGTCATGTCCACCGGCAAAAAGGCCATCGGCGCGGGAGCGGGCAATCCCCCTGTCGTCGTGGACGAAACGGCGGATATTGAGAAAGCGGCCAAAGACATCATCGACGGGTGCAGCTTCGACAACAACCTTCCCTGTATCGCGGAGAAAGAGGTCATTGCGGTCGATACCATCGCTGACTGCCTGATCTGGCACATGAAGCGCGTCGGCGCGTTTGAGATCAAGGAGGAAAGCACCATCAGCCGCCTGCTCCAGCTGGTCACCAACGAAAAGGGCGGCCCCAAGGTGGAGTTTGTCGGGAAAAGCGCCCCCTATATTCTGAATAAGCTGGGGATCAGCGGCGGAGAAAACGCGCGCGTGATCCTGATGGAAACGCCCAAGGACCACCCCTTTGTGATGGAAGAGCTGATGATGCCCATTCTGCCGGTCGTTCGGGCTGCGGACGTTGACGAGGCCATTGAGATCGCCCTGGTGGCCGAGCGCGGCAACCGCCACACCGCCATGATGCACTCCAAAAACGTCGATAAGCTGACAAAGATGGCAAAGCTGCTGCAAACGACGATCTTCGTGAAGAACGCGCCGTCCTATGCCGGAATCGGCGTGGGAGGGGAAGGCTGCACCACCTTTACGATTGCGGGCCCGACGGGAGAAGGCCTGACGACCGCCCGTTCCTTCTGCAGAAAGCGCCGCTGCGTCATGTCTGACGCGCTGCATATCCGCTGAGCGGGAAAATTCAACGGAAACGGAGGCTGCCCGCATTGCTGGAGCTGGAACGAATCAATGAATATATTGCGCAGGTTGAGCGCTCTGAAACCCAAACCCTTGTGCCGTGCCCCGGCAAACTGAAGGTGGGGCTGGATTTGGGCACCGCTTATATCGTGCTTGTTGTGCTGGATGCCGAGGATCGCCCGGTCGCCTGTGAAAAGCGGGCGGCGAGCGTTCTGCGCGACGGCGTTGTTGTGGATTATGTCGGAGCCTGCCGCATTGTGCGCGAGCTGAAAGAAAAGCTGGAGGCCCGACTGGGCCGGCCCCTGGAGCAGTGCGCCATCGCCATGCCGGCCGGAACCGACAGCAGCCTGAAAACGCACACCTATGTGGCCGAAAGCGCGGGAATGCAGGTGGTCAACGTGCTCGACGAGCCGACCGCCGCCAACACCATTTACCGCGTTTCCGACGGGGTTGTGGTAGACATCGGCGGCGGCACCACGGGCCTTGCCGTTTTAAAGGACGGCAAGGTGGTTCAGATCGAAGACGAGCCGACGGGCGGCACACATCTGACGCTTGTGCTGGCGGGCAGCTATCAGATCCCGATTGCAGAGGCAGAGGCCATCAAGCTCGATTCCTCGCGCCACAAGGAGATCTTCCCCGTCGTGAAGGCGGTGATCGAAAAAATGGCGGCCATCATGAAAAAATATGTCAGCAAAGAAGCTGTGAGCGCGATTTACCTGTGCGGCGGAACCTGCTGCCTGGCCGGGATCGAATCGGTATTTGAAAAGGAAACCGGAATCCCCACCTATAAACCGGAAAATCCGTTTTTGGTCACACCGGCGGGGATCGCCATGAACTGTATTGAAAAATAACCCCCTCAACGGGAGCGGGAGGAGCTTTTTATGCTGGTAGGAAAGGTGATTGGAAATATCTGGTCAACCCGGAAGGAAGAAAGCCTGAGGGGATTTAAGTTTCTGGTCGTCTGCCCTCTGAATTTACTGGAGGGAGAAAAGCCCGGAACCCCCATAGTCGCGGTGGACAGCATCGGCGCGGGGATCGGGGAAACGGTGCTCATCGTCAGCGGGAGCTCCGCCCGAACAGCGCTTGGGCGTTCCGATGTTCCGGTGGACGCAACCGTAGTCGGCATCATAGACGACAAAGAAATCAACACCAATGTGCTGTAGTAGAAATAACTGATTCAAAGTAAGAAACAGTTGTCCTCTCTCGTTGAAAGCGGGGAGAGACAACCAGTTTTGATACACGGTTTTAACGGAAGATCGGTATCAATGAGGCAGGATGGTGATCGTATGGATTTGATCGAAGCGGTAAAGGCTGCGGGTGTGGTAGGGGCTGGCGGAGCCGGGTTCCCCACGCACGTAAAGCTTTCCGCCAAGGCGGAGTGCTTTGTGGTGAACGGCGCGGAATGTGAGCCGCTGATTGAAACGGATAAATATTTGATGCGTACCTTCCCAAATCAGATCGTTCAGGCGGTGGGTGCGGTGGCGGCTCATGTCGGCGCCCAAAGAGCCGTGATTGCCCTAAAAAAGAAATATGTCAAAGAGATCGCCGCGCTGCGGCAGGCCATCGCGGCCTCTGGCGCAAAGATCGAGCTGTTCGAGATGCCGTCCTTTTATCCGGCCGGGGATGAGCAGGTGCTGGTCCGGCAGGTGTGCGGCACCTCGGTTCCCGAACGCGGAATCCCGCTCGACGTGGGCGCCGTGGTGGACAACGTGGGAACTCTGCTGAATATTCACGACGCCCTGCGGGGCATCCCCGTAACGGAAAAATATCTGTCCGTCGTCGGCGAGGTGGAGCGCCCAGTGATGCGAAAGGCTCCGCTCGGCACGCCCTTGCGCGAGTGCGTCGGCAGCGCCCATCCGAAAATTACCGATTATGCCGTCATCCTCGGCGGCCCCATGATGGGGCGCGTCGTGACCGACCCTGCCGAAATCGATCATCTGACCGTGACGAAAACAACAGGGAACCTGATTGTTCTGTCAAAGGAGCATTATCTGGCGCGCCGGGCGGCGCTGCCGCTTGGCCGGATTAAAACGCAGGCCAAAAGCGCCTGTGTTCAGTGCCGGATGTGCACCAGCCTGTGTCCGCGGTATCTGATCGGGCATACGATCCAGCCGCATCTGATGATGCGGAATCTGTTCCGCGAGGAATTGATCTCCGACAGGGACGAATACCAAAAGGTATTCGGGCAGGCCGCGAACTGCTGCGACTGCGGTGTGTGCGAAATGTTCTCCTGTCCCATGGGGCTGTCGCCCCGCAAGGTAAATGCTTACCTGAAGGGCAGGCTGCGTGAGCAAGGCATTCAGGCGCCGCGAAACCTTTCTCCTAAGGCGAGGGAAGGGTCTTTGTACGGCAAGGTGCCGACCGACCGTCTGGTGGCCCGTTTGGGGCTTTCGGAGTATTTCCATCAGCATGCCGGGGACGACTGCGCCGAGCTTTTCCCGGAGCAGGTCTGGATTTCGTTCCGGCGAGAATATCGGCAAGCCCGCCGTTCCGGCCGTGCAGGCCGGAGAAACGGTACGAAAGGGCGATCTGCTGGCGTCGGCCGCACAGGGGCTCTCCGCCAATATCCACGCCAGCATCGGTGGAATTGTGACACAAATCAATGAGGACGGCGCATCGATCCGCCGCGATAGGGAGGCTTGAGGACAATGAGAGAAGCGATTGGAGCAATTGAGCTTTCCAGTATTGCCCGCGGAATAGAAGTCAGCGACCGAATGGTCAAGGTGTCCAGTGCCGAACTGGTCAAGGCCTCTACGGTTTGTCCCGGAAAATACATTGTGATTATCGGCGGCAGCACCGGCGATGTGGAAACCTCCATGGATAAAGGAATTCAGGCGGCGGGGGAATACTTTGTAGACAGCCTGCTGATTCCCAACATTGATCCCCAGTTGATTCCGGCCATCGGTCTGACGAACCCGGTAGAAGCGATTCGGGCGGTCGGTGTGATGGAATTTTACTCGGTGGCCTCCGGCATCCGCGCAGCGGATATTGCCGCAAAGGCCGCGGACGTTACGCTGATCGAAGTGAAAATAGGCTATGCGATCGGGGGGAAGGGCGTCGTTCTTCTCACGGGCGACGTGGAGGCTGTGAAGACAGCGGTTGCGGCGGCGACTGCGGAAACGGAGCTTTTGCTTTCTACCACGGTGATCGCCCGTCCCTCCGAAAAGATTTTTCAAACACTGCTGTAAGATATCGTTTGTTCCTAAAACTACTCTCCATAAAAAGCAGGCATCAATCGGGTGCCTGCTTTTTTGCCGTATCAAGGGGGAAAGAACGGGGCAGGCGCGATTCTGCCGGAGATTCTGGGAAAATCGGATCAGAATTGCCGCCTTTGCCGCCTGATACGGGCCAAGAGAGCGATTCGTTCGATTCTCACGGCTTTCTTGCGGGAGGCTGCGTTTGACTTTTTGTGGAATAGGTATAAAATCGAGGTAACGAACAATGTCACGATAAGAAAAGGAGTGTTTATACGATGGAAGAGATTGCTTTAAAAGCAGTGATCAGAAAAGACAAGCCGAAAAAGGTGAGAAGAGAAGGCTCTGTTCCGGGGGTTCTGAATGGGCCCGGTACCGCATCCACTCCTGTGCAGTTTGAAAGCAATGATCTGAACAAAGTGATTGCGCGGCATGGCACCAGCGCAAAATTGTGGATTCTGCTGGGCGGCGAAAAAAAATTTGGATTTTTAAAAGAGGTTCAGCGGCATCCTGTGGACGGGAATGCGGTTCATGTGTCTGTTCAGATGATCTCGCAGGATCAGGACGTAAAGATGCAGCTTCCCATCGCATTCCGTGGCCACGGTGATTTGGAGCACAATTTGCTGCAATTGCAGGTATATCATTCTGAAGCCGAAGTGGAAGGCAAGGCGGCGCTGATCCCGGACGAAATTGTGGTCGAGGTTTCTGGCAAACAGGCCGGCGATACCATTACGGCCGCGGATTTTCATCTTCCCGAGGGTGTGCGGACAATCGACCCGGAGGGCGAGGCTTATGCCGCTGTTAAGGCGGTAAGGGCAGTGGCTGCCGATGATGCGGAAGAAACAACCGAGGCTGCGGCGGAAGAAGCGGCCAATTGATGCAGTAATACCGAAGCACGGGCGGCTTCACCTGTGTCTGTTTTGTTTAAAGTCCCGCAGTTCAGTTGGACTGCGGGACTTTTGTTTTATTTTCCTATTGTCAGAACGCATGTTCTGTATTAAAATAATCAGAGGAATAGAACATGCGTTTGGTGGTGAGTATGTGGATCGAATCATATTACATTCAGACTGCAACAGCTTTTACGCAAGCGTTGAAAGCCTGTACCAGCCTGAAATGAAAAGCAGACCGGCAGCCGTGGGGGGCGATGTGGAACAGCGCCACGGCGTCATTCTTGCCAAAAATGAGCTGGCAAAGAAATACGGCGTTAAAACAGGAGAGGCCCTCTGGCAGGCCCGGCAGAAGTGCCCTGATCTGATGGTTGTTCCGCCGCGTTTTGAGCTTTACAGGCAATTCTCGCGGCTTTGCCATCAGATTTATCTGGAATATACGGACCGGGTGGAACCGTTCGGTCTGGATGAATGCTGGCTCGACGTCACCGCCAAGGGCGCAAACGGCGCGCAGCTTGCGCAGGAAATCCGCAGGCGGATCAGCCGTGAGCTGGGCATCACCGTGAGCATCGGCGTATCTTACAATAAAATATTTGCGAAACTGGGGTCGGATTACAAAAAACCGGACGCAGTCACCGAAATCCATCGCGGGAATTTCAAGGAGATAGTCTGGCCGCTGCCGGTTGGAGCTTTGCTGTATGTCGGCAGAGCCACGCAGCACAGGCTGGAATCTTACTGTAAGCATACCATAGGGGATTTGGCCGGCACTCCGGAACAGACGCTGAAGGGCTGGTTCGGCAAATGGGGCGGTGTGCTGTACGCCTATGCGAACGGCTTTGACAACACGCCTGTCGTCCGCTATGAAGACCGGGAAGAGGCGAAAAGCATCGGCAACAGCACCACCACGCCCCGGGATCTTTTGGATAATGAGGACGCTAAAATTATCCTGTACGTTCTGGCGGACAGCGTCGCCCGCCGCCTGCGTGAGCACGGCTGTAAGGGACGCACCATCAGCATCAGTGTCCGCGATAACCGGCTGGAGACCTTTGGCCGGCAGCATGCCTTGAACCACTACACCAACAGTGCCGCCGAGATTGCACAGGCGGGCATGGAGCTGTTTGTACAGCACTACCACTGGCAGCGCCCCGTTCGCAGCCTTGGCATCAGTATCTCCGATTTGGTCAGTGATTCGGCCCCGCTGCAGATGGATCTGTTCGGCACGGGGCAGGAGCAACTGCGCAGAGAGCGGCTGGAAACCGCTGTGGACGGCCTGAAAAGGCGCTTTGGCACCAACGCCGTGCAGCCGGCAGTATTGCTTCAGGACCCGGAGCTCTCCGGATTTGACCCCGGGCGCGACCACGCGATACTGCATGGCCCGGTATTGGAAGGAACAGTCGGAAGGAAGCGTTTTTCATCCGTGGAGGAGGGCGCCGAAGAAGAATCATGCCCCGCAGCGGAGTAAATTCTTCTGCGGAGCATGATTCTTGATGCTGAGGTGTATTGCTTTAACGCACCGCTCTCCTTGTTTTCCTCGCGTACAACCAGGATAAAAAGAAAGTAAAGGCGTGAAAGGAATAAACGCTGAGTCTTTGTAAAAGGCCCAGGATATTCCATCCGTTTTGTATAGCCGCCAGATGCAGCAAATCGAAAAGCAAAATCAGGATGCCTGCAAGGAAGGCCGACCTTGACAGCATGCTTCTACGATCTTTCTGGAAGCCAAAAGAAAGCAAGAATAAAGCCAAAATTGGCAAGGTGATAATGCTGACTGCCAAAATAAGGTGAATCATGTTTTGCGGATTGATCGCGGATTCTACCGTCATTGGGAAAACGCCGAGCGTAAAAAAGGATAAACAGGCGATGCCAAAGAGCAGAATAGAACCCACACGTGTGCATGGGCAGTATTCTTTAAACGATTTCACGCAGAGTGTAATTGAAAATAACAGAAAACAGATTTGATATATCATGATAAAGGTTCTCATCACCCCGGAATAGGGCGTACCGTCCGCAGATAACACACTGATATAGGACGTTACCGGATGATACCCTTGTACAAGAAAGCAGCCAAGAACGTCACTCAGGAGAAAAGAGAGCACACCGACCATACCAAGTGACAAGAACCGTTTTTGCAGACCCATTGTTTTAGCTCCTGATTCTTATTTTCGGCGCAGTCCTTCGGTGCCTGCCCGCCGCGCAAATCATCTCTTCCTATTATGGCTGGATTTGCTTCATTTACACTTGTTGTTTCACTCATATCGTTCCTGAAAACAGCTTTGGATTTCTCTCAGAATTAAAATAAAGAGCGGAAACAGCTGTTACAGTCAGAAAATGGATTTTGTCGGGGCAAAAGGGAAAAGCTGAGAAACGGCATATTTGTTTTGGACAACGTAAAAGGGTCGACTTTTTTAAATGGGCTCTATAATAAATGTTGGGGTAGAGCGAATAGAGCCTGAAAATATTTCAAAAGTAAAAACAAAAAACCCGCTTAGCGTTTCAACTAAGCGGGTTTTATTGGAGCTGCTAACGCGATTCGAACGCGTGACCTCGTCCTTACCAAGGACGTGCTCTGCCAACTGAGCCATAGCAGCAAACTGGCGACTCGGAACGGGTTCGAACCGTCGACCTCTAGCGTGACAGGCTAGCGTTCTAACCAACTGAACTACCGAGCCGTGTAATCACACGGAACAATTTGCCGGGACAACGATAGTTATTATATCTGGTTTTATTCAATCTGTCAATATCTTTTTTTAATTTATTTTTAGTTTTTTTGAAATAGCCTGACGGAAGAAATATGGCGGATTTATAATGAAAATTAAGAAAATTGGTAAAAAGCGTCGGGGATGCTTGGTTGTCATTTGAATCGGATTCAGGTATAATAAAATGAATAGATTTTAAGAACTACATAGTGAGGAATCTAAGATGTTTGAGAGATTTTTTTCAATGCTGGGCAGAGAGATCAGCAATAGTGTGCGTGGTGTGGTTCATTCGGAGGAGTTTCGCGATTTAAAGCAAGAGGTAAAGGAGACCTTTCAGGATGCGGTAGGGGACGGGAACTCCCGCCGCCGGAGCAGAAAGAACCGGCACAGGCCCCCTCGGCCGCCGTTTTCTTCCGATCCCTCCGTTCCGGTGGAGGCCCGCCCTCTGCGGTATTCGGATTCCCGCTTTCCCTGGAAGCAGGTTTCCAGTATTTTGCTTTTGATATTTGGAGGGATTTTCGGCGTGGTTTCAGCCAGCCTGATGATTGCACTGGTCGTTGCGGCGGCAACACTGTCGGCGGCGGATGTGCTTTTGACGCTGGCTTCCATTACCGTGCCCTTCACCGGGCTTTCTGCGTGGATGATTACACTGGGCTGTCGGATACGCGGCAGGTTAAACCGCATTGTTCGTTATTTAAACGGTGTCGGCACTGCGAATTTCTGCTCTGTTGATCAGCTCGCCAAGCTGGTGAGAAAGTCCCCGGCGTTTGTGGCAAAGGATTTGGAAAAAATGATCCGTTCCAACATGCTGCCCAATGGGTATCTGGATGATCAGAAAACCGTCCTGATGCTGGGGGAGGAAACATATCAACAGTATCTTCAGGCACAGCAGTCTATGGAAGAACGGGAACGCCGGAGCGCCCAAAAAAAGGAACCGGAAGAAAGCGCGGCGCCTTCCAAAGGACGCGATCTGCTGAATCAGATCAGTCAGGCCAAAAATTTCATTACGGACGAAGTTGTTCTTCTGAAAATATCCCGTTTGGAAAGCGTTACGGAAAAAATACTGAATTATGTGGAGGAACATCCTGAAAAGGGATCTCAGATCCGAAAATTTAATGAGTATTATCTGCCGACCACCTTAAAGCTGATTCATTCCTATTGCCATTTTGACAGTCAGCCGGTACAGGGGGAGAATATCACCTCTGCCAAAAAGCAGATTCGTGAAAGTCTGGATACAATCAACACCGCGTTTGAAAATCTTCTGGATAGTTTGTTTGGGGACGCCACAATGGACATCTCCTCCGATATTTCCGTTCTGGAGGTCATGCTGGCCCGCGAGGGACTCACCGGGGATGACTTTAAAAAATCTGACGATACAAAGTAACAAATTTTTACTTGTTTTCCATGTTAAAAATTGCATTTGAAAAGAGATTACAGAAGTGTTACACTTTAGCCACATTCAAAAACCGATTCAAAACTTTGAATGAACTCGGGGAAAAGGAGGATGTGGATGATGAATTGCCAGGAATTGATTCAGCTGCTGCTCCAGTATATGAATAAGTGCAGCAAGTAATGAAAAAGTGTATCATTCATTTTTAACAATGGGGATTAAAGGAGAATTGGATTATGAGTTGCAAAGAGTTATTTGAGCTGCTGCTCCAGTACATGGGGCAGTGCAATCAGTAAGGTCGGAACCAGTCAGATGAAATTCAACGACGGAACAGATAAGGAGAATGACAGATGAACTGCAAAGAGTTATTTGAGCTGCTGCTCCAGTACATGGGCCAGTGCAATAAATAGAATATAGCGTCGATTGCTATGATAAAGTGGGCGGGCAGTTTCTTTTGTCCGCCTGCTTTTTTGTTTGAAGGAATAAGCTTTTCAGAAGAATTTGGCTGAAAGCTTTCTGTTTGCTTATTGCTCATGAGAGCGGAAAAGAACGGGAACAGCGAAAAGCGGTGCGGCGTTAGAATCGAAAGATCTTCAAAGCCTATATTTGATTTGAAGCAGTTTTGTTTTTGATTTGTTTCGATTCGGTTCATAATTTTCACATAACTTTCCACTATACTGAAAACAGTAACAAAACACTGCATTCGCTGCCTGCGGTTGGCCGGAATACCGGGCCGCAGGCTGGCAGACAAATGACAAGTGCCTTGGTAAAAGGCTTAATAAATAGAATGAACTCTCCTTCAAAGCATGCTAACGTTCCGCCGGAGGGCGGAAAAAAACCTCCACAGTTCCGGCTCCGGATCTGTGGAGGTTTTTATTGTGGTTAAAACTGGCGGGTGAAAATATCGCTCTTCTCGAGCAGGTCCTCAACGGTATCGAACCCCAGGCGATGCAGAAGCTCTATCACATAGGGATTGTCGATGGGGGTGGGGTAGGTAGCGGTGTCGCCGTATTCAAATACGTTCTTACGGCCTTCCTCTTTCGGAATCAGCGCCTTCGGCCCGCCGACACAGCCGCCGACACAGCCCATGCCTTCAATAAAGTTAGCGGTCAGCTTGCCCTCCAGCGCGCTGCTGAGCATCTCTTTGCAGGCGCGCACGCCGTCTGCGTGTGCGGCGCGAACGGAAATTTGGCGGTCCGGGTTCAGGCGCGTTACCGTGCGCTGTCCCGCTTCACTGACGCCGCCGGTGCCGGCATAGATACGGCCGGCGCGGGAAGAGTGGTCGCGTTCATCCTCCGGCATAGAGGCCAAATCGATTCCGGCAAAGTCGAAAACATCCTTGATTTCCTGGAATGTCAGAACAAAATCTGTGGAGTCCGAAACATCGGCCTCTTTTGCCTCTGCTTTTTTGGCCAGGCAGGGCCCGATAAAGATGGTGATCGCGCCGGGGTACAAGGTTTTAATGGAACGGCCGCAGGCCACCATGGGCGAAACAGCGCCGGGCACGTGGGGGATCAATTGCTTATACACCTTGCGAATCATCGAAATCCACATGGGACAGCAGCAGCTGGTCAGCTGATAATCTTCCTCTTTCACAATGTTTTTGTCGAATTCCAAAGCTTCCTTCAGCGTGAGGATATCCGCAAACAGCGCCACCTCTACCATGCCGTCGAACCCGATTTTCTTAAAGGCGCTGCGCAGCTTGCCGGGGGTAACGTCGCTGCTGAACTGGTTGATGAAAGCCGGCGCCACCATTGCGTATACCGGAGTTTTCGCGTTCTGAATAGCAGACAATGCGGGAAGAATATCTCGGCTTTCCGTCAGCTTTTTGGCCTGACAATTGTTGACGCACTCGGAACAGCCAACGCATAGCTCCTTGTTAATCGAGATATTTCCGTTTTCGTCGCGGTACAGTGCGTCAAACAGGCACTTTCCGGCGCAGGATGTATCTTCTTTATCGGTGCAGTCGCAGTCGCCGATTCGGATCACCGGCGCGTATTTCGACGGGTTCAGCAGGCAGTCCAGATGATGCGGATCAAATCCGTCCTGCTTGGCCTGCTCCAACTCCTCCTCCAGGTGATTCTGTACGGAAGCTTTGACCAGTCTGTTGTAAAGCTCTTCAAATGTAGTCATGATAATGCTCCTTCTGCCGGGGCGCATGATCTGTGCAAGAGAAACGCCCGTTTCCATGTTATTTTGGGGATTCCTGGAACTATTATACAATTATTGAAGAAATTATTCAATGGTTAGGCTGCTTGAAACCACCGCCAATGCTTGACTGATTCTGTAAATTTATAATAACCCTTCGCAGCGGATTGAGGCGAAATTCCGGGCGGCTGATGCGGGGAGATTAAATATCCATTGTATCCGTCAGGCTGCGCATTGCGAGAATGGTGCGCTCGATTAGCTCGTCCAAAGACCAGCCGAGCATTTCGGCGCCCCTTGAAATGACCTCGCGGGAGCATCCTGCCGCAAAGCCGGCGGATTTGAATTTTTTCTTAACCGATTTCAGCTCCAGATCCGAAACACTTTTGGATGGCCGCATAATCGCCACCGCGCCGATCAGGCCGGTGAGCTCATCCGTAGCATACAAAATCTTCTCCATGATGTGCTCCGGGGGAATATCCACACGGAGCAGGTGCCCATGGCTGGCCACCGCGCGAATCAGCCGTTCGTCCAGCCCGCGCTCGCGCATGATCTCCTGACATTTAACGCAGTGCTGCTCCGGGTATTGCTCAAAATCCAAATCGTGAAGCAGGCCTGCCACTTTCCAGAACTCCACGTTTTCCGGGTCGTATTCCTGCGCAAAATAGCCCATCACACCGGAGACGATTTTCGCGTGGCGCAGATGAAATTCGTCCTGATTATATTCTTCCAGCAGAGCCTGCGCCTGCTCAAGGGTGGGAATGGTTCCCATATCGGTCACTCCTTTTGCTTGTGTTTGTCGTTAGTATAGCGCAGAAATTCGGGAATGTCCACTGCCGCATTCATAACATATATGTATGGGTTGATAAAAAGACAAAAAAGAATGATACAGCAGCGCTATACCATTCTTGAAAGTGTACATTCAGTAGCATTCTGTGATAACGAAGGAATCAAACGGAATGCTGCGTCCTTCCGCGTCGTACACAGTGATTGTCCCGTTGTGTGAATGATCATGGGATGAGAAGGTGACTGCAAAGGGCTTGCCGGGGACTACCTCCCGACTCTCTTTTGGGAGGTTTTCTTTTTCCAATACTCTTTCGACCCTCACCGCGTTCACTTTGTTCATAGATAAAACAGCAAAACCGTTTCCGTAGCCATAGCCTTGTATTCCTTCTACGATATCGGTATCCGCAAGGCTGCCTCCTGCTTTTAAGAAATAGCCGACAGACGGTCGTCTGTTGTGCGTTTCATACAGGGCATAGCTGCCTTGGCTTTGGGATTCGTCATAAAAGAGAACCGCAGAAAATTTATCTGAATGAACGGAGACTGCTTTCCAGCCGGCGTCAATCTTCTGCGATTTTCGGGCATCCGATTCCAGACTGCCTTTCATTACGCCCCAGGAAATAAAATGAGAGCCTGCGAGAAAAAGAGAAAGACAGATACAGAAAGCCGCGATACCGATTCCATAACACCTTTTCATCCGTAGAACCTCCCGCATTTATCAATAGAACACAACGGCTGGAGAAGAATTTTAGAGCCGAATCAAACAGGGTGCTTTAAAAAATATACCACAATACTGCCCAGTGCCATAATAACGGTGAACGCGACCCCAACCTTCTCGTTAAAGATATGCAGCATATTGTAAATTTCTTCGGTTTGCAGCAGGTGAAAAATGTCTTCGGCGCTTTTCCCCCCCTGACGCATTTTGCGCTGCAAAAAAAAATAAGAGAACAAATAAAAAACAGACAGCGCAATGTACAGAGCGATCACCCCAACGGAGGTGTCTCGTCCCATGGAAAACTCGGCAAACGCGAAAGCAAACACCAGCATGGTGGCGATCATAACGAGTTGCAGGACATAGTATTTTATGTATTTCAAAAAAATCCTTCTTTCTTCCAATGACCGGCGGATTCTCTATTCCTCCGCCGCGTCATCTTCGATTGGCATGTCGCCGGCCGATTGACCGTACTGCTCCAGAAAGCTGTGTGCTTGGCCGCCCTGGCGGTAGCCGAGAACTGTATCGAGATTTACGTTGTGCATGCTGCGAAAAATATTGATGTCCACCTGCGGGTTGTCCCTGCGCAGGCGGGCGATCAGCTCTTTTACCATCGCGCGCTTTGAGCCGTTGTTTTCCTTTTCCGTGCAGACGGGAGCGTTTTCAGACAAAGGACACCCGCAGCGCACGAATTCCAGCGCGTTGTAACGCTTCCAGGCCAGCACGTCGCGCTCGCGCACCAAATACAGCGGACGGATGATTTCCATGCCGGGGAAGTTGGTGCTTTTGAGCTTTGGCATCATGGTACGGATTTCCGCGCCGTAAAGCATGCTCATCATCGTGGTTTCGATCACGTCGTCAAAATGGTGCGCCAGCGCAATTTTGTTGCAGCCGAGCTCTTTCGCCTTGGCATACAGATGGCCGCGCCGCATTCTGGCGCACAAATAGCAGGGATTCCCGCCGGAATGACTGACGATCTCGAAAATCCGCGACGAAAACACCGTCAGGGGGATTCCCAGCTTTCCGGCATTTTGTGCGATCAGCTCCCGGTTATACTCGTTGTAGCCGGGGTCCATCGACAAAAACTCCAGCTCAAACGGAATCTCCGTATGGCGCTGAAGCAATTGCAGACACTTGGCCAAAAGCATGGAGTCCTTGCCGCCGGAAATGCACACGGCGATCCGGTCGCCCGGCAGAATTAACTGATAATCCTTGATTCCGCCGATCATGCGGTTCCAGATTTCTTTTTTATACTTTTTGAGAATACTTTGTTCGATCTTCTGTGTTTCTTCCATCCCATCGCGCCTTCATTTTAGAATAACAGTCGGTTTTTCCCGCGCCCTCGGCAGAGGGGAAGCCGACGATTTTACATGAATTTCATTTCAGATTATAGCACGCCTGTCCCGCTGTGGTCAAACAAAAGAAAGCGAAAAGCGGCCGGCACCACTTTTCGCTTTGACAAGGACAGCAGCAGACGAAATGCGCCCGTTCTCAGGGCCGCTCCCGATCTCTGTGCGGGAGGGGAACCTCCGGCATCAGCTCGTCGTACATCACGGTCAGAATATGATCCAGCAGAGTCACCTCCTGCGGGGTAAAACGATGCTTAATCCGGTCGATCACGGTCAGAATATAACCGTGGTTCAGATTGTAATACTCAAAATATTTCGGAGTGACCTCTAAAAAATACTCCCGCTTATCCGTTTTGGAACGAATCTTTTTGAGATACCCCTTCTGAATCAGGTTCGTCACTTTATAAGCCGCGTTGGGGGGGGATATTTGGGCAAAGGAGGCAAATTCATTGATCGTTGGGTGCTCCAACGCATGAATAATTTCGATGCAGTAAGTTTCCACCGTAGTCAGGCTCGCTTCGCGGCCTTCAAACCGGGAAAATACCTTCCGATAAAAATAAAGCTTAAATTTTGAATAGACGTCTGACAAGGATTGTTCAAGCATTCGTGATCTCCTTTGCAGGTATACGGGCGCCCTCTGGCACAGGGCGGCCCGCGTTTCATTTTCGTGGCTTTGTTCGCTCACCGCGGGATTCAGTCGCCGATGGCAAAGGTCAGCTCGGCGGAGGCGGCTACCTTGCCGTTTACGGGGGCGGGGGGCGGGGAGGGAGTCAA
>OAUF01000555.1_pt1 | contig 23960 bp, 27 predicted proteins | sample 1495111 | NCBI WGS metagenome assembly OAUF01 (sample SAMEA2580002, study PRJEB22360) | human gut metagenome | reverse complement strand
CTGTTTTGCGGGAGCGGAATCAGCGGTCGAGAATTTCGATCCAGTATCCGTCGGGATCGTTGATGAAGTAGAGATCCATTTCGTGGTTCTCGTAGCAGATGCAGCCCATGCTCTTGTGCAGCTCGTAGGCCTCCTGCTTGTCGGGCACGCGCACCGCCAGGTGAATCTCGTTGTCGCCCAGATTATACGGTTCTTTGCGGTCGCGCATCCAGGTCAGCTCCAGCTCGAAATCGGTGGAGCCGTCCGTGAGGTACACAAGAATGAACGAGCCGTCCGCCGCGGTTTTGCGGTGCTTTTCCGTCAGGCCCAGCGCCTTGCTGTAAAAGGCCAGGCTTTTTTCCAGATCGAACACGTTGAAATTGAAATGCAGAAAAGTGGATTTCATAAGGGTTCTCCTTCCCAGTCCGATTTTTACTTGTTTGCAAGCCGGTAAATTTCCGCCATGTCCTGGCGGTTCAGCTTCTGGAAGGTGCCGATGGTGCGGGTATTCTGGAAGGAGCAGCGCCACGCGAGGTCTTCAATGACCTCTTCCGGCTGTACGCCGATGCCCAGCTCGGTAAAGTTTGTGGGCATGCCGAGGGAACGGAAGTAACGGTTGGTTGCTTCGATTGCGGCTTTCGAGAGCTCCTCCGTATCGTTGCCGGTCAGCCCCCACACGTTTTTGCCGAAACGGGCAAAGCGCTCCGGGTTTGCGGTACGGGTGTACGTCGCCCACGAGCTCCAGATGGCGGAGAGCGACGCGCCGTGCGCCACGTCGAATTTGCCGCTCAGCTCATGGCCCAGCTGGTGGGGCGCAAAGTCCTTCTGCCCGCCGAGCCCGGTCAGTTCGTTGTGAGAGAGGCTGCCCGCCCACATCAGCTCGCTCATGGCGTTGTAGTCGTGTGGGTTCGCGAGCGCGACGGGGCCGTTGCGAATGACCACCCGCAGCAGGGCTTCGGCCAGCTCATCTGTTACCTGATTGGTTACGACCGGATTGAAGTAGCGGTCCATCGTGTGCATCATGATGTCCACCGTGCCGCAGGTGATCTGGAATTTGGGCAGGGTCATCGTCAGCTCGGGGTTCAGCGCCGCAAACGCCGGGCGGTTGAACGGGCAGTTCAGCCCGCGCTTACTGTTGGTTTCGGTATCGGTGAGAACGGCGGAATCGCTCGTTTCGCTGCCCGCCGCGGAGATGGTGAGCACCACGGCGACCGGCAGGGCCTTTGTCACGGTTTGGCGGCGCAGCCAGAATTCCCAGATATCCGTTTGGGGATTCGCCGTGCCGATCGCGATGGCCTTCGCGGTATCGATGACGCTGCCGCCGCCCACGGCCAGAATCAGCTCCGCGCCGAATTCCAGCGCCTGCTGCACGCCCTTTCGCGCCAGCTGAAGCCTCGGGTTCGGCTGCACGCCTCCCAAGGTTTGCACCTCGATCCCGGCTTTCGCCAGGGAGTCTTCCATCCGGGCCAGCAATCCGCTTTTGACTACGCTGCCGCCGCCGTATACCAAAAGAATTCGTTTCACACCGCGGGCCGCGGCCTCCGGTGCGATTTGAAGCTCTGCGTCTCTTCCGAATATAACTTTGGTAGGTACATGATATACGAAGCTTTCCAAAATGAACACCCTTTCTGTTTTCACGTTCCAGTTTTCGTTTCGCGCAATTTCTGTTCCTATTCTATCTCGCGGGAGCCTGCAAAGTCAAGCGAAAGAGCGCCCACTCGCCCGTTACGCACAAAATTCCGACGCGGCCGCGAATCATTTTCTGAAAAAGGAAGAGACGGTTTTGTACCCGCGTTTCTGCCGCCTGTTTCCGCGCGGTGTTTTTTATCGGATCGGCATGTTTAGGATATACCGCCCGTATGTTTTTGAACTGCTTGCAGACAATAAGAACGGAGGTGAGAAGAAAGCGCGAGCGCGGATGAAAAACAGCGAAAGCAGTAGAATTACGGCACTTGAAGCATGTGAATTTCGCGGGCGGATCGGGTGGTAGTGCCAAATTCTAATCGGATGTCAGTCGTCAGACGTCACATGACGTTATATGAATTTTTGGTACTGTTTGATAATTTAACATCATAAAAATAAATATAATTATAAAAAGTCTTGAAATCTGATTTTGGGTTTGGTATAATCAAATCGTCAAATTTGTGTAATTGCACAAAAATCCTGAGAATACGCAGCTTTTGTCCGGAGGACGGAACGCGCGGCGCAGCGAAAACCGAGGAGTGTGAACATGAGTCAAATTTTGTTTGGCACCAGAGAACTTCCCCTCTTGATTTCCAAAAAGCTGAAGGAAATGATTGTGGAAAAAAATCTGAAGCCCGGCGACCGCCTTCCGAGCGAGGGTGAGCTGGCGACCATGTTCGGCGTAGGGCGCTCCACTGTGCGCGAGGCGGTCAAGCTGCTGATTGCCGATAATATTGTCGAAATTCACAGGGGGAGAGGCACTTTCATTACAGAAAGCCCCGGACTCAAAGACGACCCTTTGGGGCTGCATTTTGCAAACCCGAATAAACTGCTTCAAAACCTGCTCGAAAGCAGACTTTTGATAGAACCGCAAATCGCGAGGCTGGCGGCGCAAAGGGCCACCGGCGAGAATCTGTACAGGCTCGGCCAGGCAATTGAAGAGATGGAGACTGCGGAGCGCATCAACGGGCTGGAGTACCCTTCCCGCGACGTGGATTTTCATACGGCTGTGGCGGAGTGCACGCAGAATGACGTGTTAAAGCGTATTCTGCCTTTAATCTGTGAATCGATTCGGGAGGGTTATCTCGAAACGATGAATGTCCCCGGCACGCATCAGCGGGCCATCGAGGCTCACATCCGCATTTTCGAGGCAATTCGGGATAAGAATCCGGACGCCGCGGCGGAAGAGGCACGGCGGCACATTTTGCAGGCCATGGACGATTCTCAGCTCAAATATTAGGAGGAATGAAAGTGAAAAGGAAAAAAGTACTGGCACTTACCCTGGCGCTCGCAATGGCAGTCACATCGTTTGCCGGCTGCGCCAAACAGCCCGCGGCCTCATCCAGCGCGGCGGGGTCTCAGGCGGCCGGCGGCGAACCGGTTACTATTACCCATTGGTACTGGGCAGACAGCTCCGACTACTCCGCCAAAATGAAGGAAATTGTTGAGGACTTCAACAAATCCAACAAGAGCAACATTACAGTGAAGGCAGAAGAATACCCCTGGGACGGCGGCGCGTACAGCGAGAACCTGTTCAATGCCGTTATGGGCGGCGGCGGGCCCGACACCGCGGCGTGGAAGCTGACGGCAACCCCGCTGTTCACCGCGAACAACCTGCTGGCCAACTTGGACGACTACGTTGCCAAGTGGGAGAAAAAGGACGACATCGACCAGAACATTTACAACATTATGAAGCAGGCCGGCGGCTCGGACAAGTTGTATGTCATGCCCTGGAACATTCAGGTGCTGTATGTGTACTATCGTCCGTCCATCTTCAAGAAGGCAGGCGTAGAGGTTCCGAAGACCTATGAGGAATTCCTCGAGGCAATTAAAAAGACCACTATGGACACCAACGGCGACGGCAAAACCGATGTTTACGGCTTCGGCATGCGCGGCGCGAAGGGTGGTCAGGAGCCCTGGGGCAGCTTCATCTACGGCCGCGGCGGCAGCTTTGAAAATCTGACCAGCCCCGAGTCTGTTCAGGGCATGCAGGATTTCATCGATCTGTACAAGAACGGCTATGTACCGCCCACGGCAACACAGGATGGCTTTAACGAGATCATCGCAAACTTTAAGTCCGGCAAAACCGCTATGACCATTCACCACACCGGATCTTCCAAGGGCATGGTAGAGACTTTCGGCGACGACGTTGCCGCATTCCCGTTCCCCAAGGGCAAGGGCCAGTGGACCTCCATGGGCGACACCGAGAACGTGATCTTCGAGGCCAGCAAGAACAAGGACGCCGCTTTTGAGTGGGTCTCTTATCTGGCAGCCGGCGAAGGCCAGGAGAAATGGTGCAAGATCACCGGCAACGTGCCCGTGAGCAAAACGGTACAGGAACTACCTGAGTTTAAGGACGACAAATTTATGAAGGCTTCCATCGAGGGCCAGTCGTATGCGGGCATTATCCCGATCAAAGACACCACCACCGAGTGGATCAGCACCATTTGGCCCAACACGGTTGCTTCGGCCCTGTCCGGCAAAGAGAGCGCCGCTGACGCCATGAAGACCCTGCAGGAAGGCCTGTACGGCAAAAAATAAAATCTGAAGACACATGGGCTACGCGGGCTGCGGCCGGGCGCAAGCATGGCCGCAGCCCCATTCTTTCAAAGAGGTGAAAATACAGTGCAGCGTAAAAAGACGAATATTTGGCCGTATTTGCTCATCACGCCTGCGGTGCTGATTATTATCGCGGTCGTTTTAGTCCCTGCGCTCAACGCGATTTTAATGAGCTTTCAAAGCTATGATTTAAGAAGACCAAGCAGCATCGGTTTTGTTGGTTTGAGCAACTATATTGATGTTTTGCAGGATAAGCTGTTCTGGGCATCCCTTTGGAGGACAATCCTGTGGGTTGTTTTCGGCGTAGGTTTCCAGTTTGTTTTTGGCTTTATTCTGGCGAATTTTTTAAACAAAAGCTTCCGCGGCCGCGGTGTGGTACGCGCGGTCAGTCTCATTCCCTGGGTTACCCCCGGCGTTCTCATCGGTTTGATGTGGCGCTGGATTTATGACGGCAGCTACGGCGTGCTGAATGACCTTTTAATGAAGGTTGGGTTGATTCATGAGCCGATTGCATTTCTTGCGCAGGAATCCACAGTAATGCCCTCGGTGATTCTGACGATCATCTGGCAGGGGATCCCATTCTTTGCCCTGATGCTCCTGGCGGGCTTGCAGGGCGTGCCCGGTGAGCTGTACGAGGCGGCCGACATCGACGGCGCCACGGGATTCCAGAAGCTGTTCCGCATTACGATTCCCGCCATTAAAAACACGATCTTCGTCACCACGCTGCTGCGCATCATCTGGGTGGCAAACTCGGTGGACGTGATCTTCAACATGACGGGCGGCGGGCCCGCCTACGCTTCGCAGACGCTGAGCGTTTATGTATTCAACAAGGCGAACGCCCTGAACCTGGGCTATTCGTCGACCATGTCGCTCCTGCTCACATTCCTGCTGCTGCTGGTAGCGATTCCGTATTTAAAAAATATGTTTGCGAATCAGGAGGCGTAACGTTATGCAGCATAAAAGAACACCAATGCAAAACTTTCTGTTGCTGTACCTGCCTCTGTTTGTGATGCTGCTGTTTCTGCTCTTCCCGTTTTACTGGACCTTTGTCACCTCCATCAAACCGGAAGCAGAGCTGTACGGCAGTGTAGTCACCTACTGGCCCCATAACCTGACATTTGAATCCTACAGAAAGCTTTTTGTGGATTTTAACTTTTTAAAGCCCATGGGCAACAGCTTTGTGGTGGCGATCATCACCACGCTGATCACCCTGACCGTTTCGATGCTGGCGTCGTATTCTTTCTCGCGTTTCCGTTTTGCCGGCCGAAAAGCATTTATGGTTCTGTTTTTAACCAATAACATGTTCCCCACGGTCTTGCTGTTGATCCCCCTTTATGCTATTATGCGTAGTATGGGCCTTCTGTACACTCCCGCTTCTCTGGTGCTTTCTTATGCCACGTTCACCATCCCGTTTTCGGTATGGCTTTTGAACGGCTTTATCAACGACCTGCCCTTGTCTTTGGAGGAAGCCGCCATGGTAGACGGCTGCAACCGGGCGCAGGCATTTACACGCATCATTTTTCCCGTGCTGGTGCCCTGTCTTGTCGCTACGGGCGTGTACATCTTCATGACCTCCTGGAATGAGTACACTTTCGCCGTGATGTTCACCAACGAGCGGAACCGCACAATTCCTGTGGCTCTGAAAAATCTGATCGGCCAGCTGGGGGTTCAGTGGGATCTTCTGACGGCCGGCGGAATCATAACGATCATCCCCGTCTGCATCATGTTCTTCTTCGCGCAAAAGCGTTTGGTGGAAGGCCTGACCGCGGGGGCCGTGAAGGGTTAATTGTAAAGGAGTAATCGAAATGAACAGCGAACAGAACGCAAAAGCCAAGCAGATTAGAGCAGATATTCTAAAATCGCTCTATGCCTGCCAGTCGGGCCATCCCGGCGGATCCCTGTCATGTGTAGAGATCCTGTTGGCGTTGTACAACAATGTAATGAAGTACGACCCCAAAAACCCGCAAATGGAAGACCGCGACCGTTTTGTACTGAGCAAGGGACATGCCTGCCCCACGCTGTACGCAGTGCTGGCGGACAAGGGCTTCTTCCCCAAGGAGGATCTTCAGCATCTGCGTCAGGCAGATTCTCACCTGCAGGGTCACCCCGACATGACCAAAACCCCGGGCGTTGACTGCAACACCGGCTCGTTGGGCCAGGGCGTTGCAATCGCCGGCGGCATGGCGCTTGCGGCAAAATACAAGAAGGCGGATTACAAGGTTTACGCCCTGATCGGCGACGGCGAAATGCAGGAGGGCCTGGTATGGGAGGCGGCGATGTCCGCGGCCCATTACAAGCTGGATAATCTGACTGTACTTCTCGACTTTAACCATCTTCAGATTGACGGCAGCAACGATCAGGTGATGAGCGTTGGCGACCCGATGGAAAAATACCGCGCGTTCGGCTTTGAATGCCTGGAGGTGGACGGACACGATATTGACGCCATTACAGAAGCGATCAAGAAGCCGGTTGTCGGCAAGCCCAAGTTTATTTGCTGCCATACCCACAAGGGCCATGGTGTTTCTTTCATGGAGGACAACCACGGATGGCACGGCAAGCCGATGTCTAAGGATGATTTTGCGGCGGCAATGAAGGAACTGGGGGTAGAGATCGATGGCTGAGAAAAAATCTTTAAGAGTAGCGTACGGCGAGGCTCTCGTTGAGCTCGGCGCAAAGAACGATAAGGTAGTTGCGATGGACGCCGACCTGGCCCACGCCACCATGAGCAGCATGTTCCTGGATGCATACCCGGACCGCTTTTTCAACTTCGGCATTGCGGAGGCCAACCTCGTCTGTGCGGCGGCGGGCTTTGCGCATTCCGGCCTGATCCCCTTTGCCAGCACCTTTGCGCTGTTCGGCACAGGCCGCGCGTACGAGCAGATCCGCAACTCAGTTGCGTATGTGAACGCCAACGTAAAGTTCGGCTTCTCGCATTCCGGCCTGTGCGTCGGCGAGGACGGCGGCAGCCACCAGTCCATTGAGGATTTGGCGCTGATGCGCGTTGTGCCGAACATGACCATTTTTGTTCCCTGTGACCCGATTGAGACCAAGAAGGCCGTCTTTGCCGCGGCGGAGATCAACGGCCCTGTTTATATCCGCGTGGCGCGCCCCGTGTGCGACGTGATCACCGAAGAAAGCACTCCCTTCATCCCCGGCAAGGCGAATATCATGAAGGACGGCACCGACGTATGCCTGGTCGCCACCGGCCTGATGGTTCCCGAAGCGCTCAGGGCAGCCGAGCTGCTGGCGGCTGACGGAATCAGCGCCGCGGTTGTAAACGTTCACACCATCAAGCCCTTTGACGACGAGACGATTCTCAAGATGGCTGAGAAATGCGGTGCCGTGGTTTCTGTGGAAGAGCATTCCGTCATCGGCGGCCTCGGCTCCGCCGTTGCAGAGGCCCTGGCGGGCAAGTCCGGCGCGAAGTTTGACCGCGTGGGCGTAATGGATAAGTTCGGCAAGTCCGGCAAGCCGGCGGATTTGTTCCGCATTTACGGCCTCACCCCGGAGAATATTGTGGCAAAAGCCAAGGCATTGCTGAAATAAGAGGGAGATACAACCATGAAAATTCAAAGCTTTGAGATGAACGGCGAAGGAATGCAAAGAGTCTACGAGAATGAAAAGTGGACGGTCGGCATTAAGAACTGGAAGCCCGCAAACGACATTACCGGCCTTAATTGCCTGGAGCGCCACAACAAGACGGACGAGCTGTTTGTGCTGCTCAGCGGCCGCTGCACCCTGATCAGTGCGGAAGAAGTTGGCGGTGAGCTGAAAATGGAAGCGCTGGAGATGGAGCCGTTCAAGGTTTACAATATCCCTCAGTCTCTGTGGCACAACACCGTAACCCAGAAGGACACCAAGATGATCCTCATCGAGGACGTTTCCACCGGCATGGAGAACAGCGATATTCTCGACCTGAATCCAGCCCAAATCGAAACACTGAAATCCCTGGTGAAATAACAGGCCGAGCCTGAGCCGCACCGCGGAAAAGCATGCGGAAGAAGCTGCCTGCCTCACGAGGTAACAACCGGGATCAAAGCGCCGTTTCTCACAGGGAACGGCGCTTTTTTGCGGGCTGGTAGGCGTTGTACGGCAAGCCTTGCGGCGGGTGCCGCCCGGAGAAAAACAGCTTCATTCACGGGGCCAAACGGGGCGTTCGCCCTGCGCGGGGAAGAAGACCTGCGGCAGGAGAGGCGAATTTAGACTAAATTGCACAAAAGTAAGGCGGTGCGCCGTATTCCTTTGGGAGGAGGCATGCCGCTTTTCCAGTTGACTGATTTAAAGTATCATACTATAATAAAGAGTAATTTAAGTTTGCTTTGCAAAGCGGCTTTTTTAGAACCGGCGATCTCTTTCCTGCCCCCGGCGGAGAGAGGGTCGACAGTTTTAAGGCGGCTGGCTGAAAGTGAATATCCTTTCAAGGCAGCGGCTTCTTTTCGCTCCGAAGGCGGATGGAAAGGAGTCGGGTTATTTTATTTTCTAAAAGCGATGGCTGCGGAAGCATCCCGGTTTTTGGCTTTGTCCAAAATCGGGATCAAATCAATATGATTTAGTGGGAAGGTGGAGAACGATGATCAGCGGAGCGGAAATCATGGTGAAATGCCTGGAGCAGGAAGGGGTCGTCCTAACGTTCGGCTACCCGGGCGCGGCGATCTGTCCTTTTTATGATCAGCTGTCGAAGTCCTCCATCCAGCACGTTCTGGTTCGGCAGGAACAAAACGCCGCTCATGCGGCGAGCGGCTACGCGCGCTCGAGCGGCAAGCCGGGCGTGTGCATTGCCACCTCCGGCCCCGGCGCGACGAACCTGATTACGGGCATCGCGACCGCCTATATGGATTCGGTGCCCCTGATCGCCATTACCGGGCAGGTTCGGTCCGAGCTGCTCGGCCGCGACGTGTTTCAGGAGGCCGACATCACCGGCGCGTGCGAGCCGTTCACCAAGCACAGCTACCTGGTAAAGGACACCGCCGATTTGCCGCGCGTGTTCAAGGAGGCGTTCCACATTGCTTCCACAGGCCGCCCGGGCCCGGTGCTGATCGATGTGCCGGTGGACGTGCAGCAGAATGCGATCAAGGAGTTTAAATACCCGCAGCGCGCGGATATCATCGGATACAAGCCCCGCACGCAGGGACATGCCCTGCAGATCAAGCGCGCCGTAGAGGCGCTTGCCGGGGCGCAGAGGCCTTTGATCTGCTGCGGCGGCGGCGTGGTGTTGGCGGGCGCCAGAAAAGAGTTGATGGCTCTGGTGGAGAAAACGGAAATCCCCGTGGTTTCTACCATGATGGGCATTGGCGTGGTTCCGCTGGACAGCGATTCGTACCTGGGGATGGTCGGCTCGCACGGCAAAAAGAGCGCCAATCAGGCGCTGCTCTCCGCCGATGTGGTCATTCTCTGCGGCGCCAGAGTGGGCGACCGCGCGATCATCGCCCCCGAAATGCTGGGCAGCAAGGCGCAGATCATCCACATCGATGTGGACCCCGCCGAAATCGGCAAGAACATTACCGCGCATATCCCGATTGTGGGCGACATTCGCCTTGTGCTGAGCAGCCTGGCGGAGAAGGTGAGCGGCGCGGCGCCGAAGGAGTGGCTGAACCGCGTTCAGGAGCTGCGGCAGGCGGATGTGCCGCACGGCGAGCCCTCTCAGGATTCTGTGGAGCCGCGCTCGTTCATGCGCGCACTCTCCTCCATGATGAAGGATGACGCGATTCTCGTTGCGGACGTGGGCCAGAACCAAATCTGGTCGGTCAACAACTTCAATGTAAAGGAAGGGCGCTTCTTAACGTCCGGCGGTCTTGGCACCATGGGGTATTCGATCCCGGCGGCCATCGGCGCAAAGCTGGCGAAGCCCCGCCGCCAGGTGGTGGCGGTTTGCGGCGACGGCTCGTTCCAGATGTCGATGTGCGAGCTCGGCACGATTGTGCAGAGCGGCGTCGGCGTCAAGATTATCGTTATGGTGAACGAGCACCTCGGCATGGTGCGCGAGATTCAGGATAAGCAGTACGGGGGGAGGCACATGGCCACCGAGCTGCACGGCAACCCCGATTTTGTGGCGCTGGCCAGAGCCTATGGAATCGAATCCGCTCAGGCAGAGAACAACCCCGAGGCGGAAGAGCTGGCCGGGAAAATGCTGGCGTCCAATCAGCCGTATCTGCTTGTCTGCAGGGTCGACCCGACCTTGCCGTCGATTTGAAAGGGGAGGGAGCCGAAATGAAATATACTCTCTCGGTTCTGGTGGAGAACCAGCCCGGCGTGCTGTCCAAGGTGTCGGGTCTGTTTTCCCGCCGCGCGTTCAACATAGACAGCCTTGCCGTGGGCGTGACGGAAGACCCCGCTATTTCCCGTATGACGATCGTCGTCAACGGCGACGAATATGTGATGGAGCAGGTGGAGAAGCAGCTCAATAAGCTGATTCCCGTCATCAAGGTCAAGCGGCTTGACGACACCGGCCCGTTCATCAGCTGCGAGCTGGCGCTGATCAAGGTGAGCTGCACCCCGCAGTACCGCCCCGAAATCATTCAGATTGCGGAGCTGTTCCACGCGCGCGTGGTGGATGTGTCCCTGACCTCGCTGACCATTCAGTTCGCGGATACCGCTGAAAAAATAGAGACCATGCTGACGCTGCTGAAGCCCTACGGCGTAAAGGAAATTGCCCGCACGGGCACCGTAGCACTGGAGCAAGGGCCCCAGGTAACCAGAAAACAGAGCGTTTGAGCGGACTTGGCAAACGAAACTTGAACTCTGTCTTATAAATTTTTATACCTGCTGAAGGAGGAACATGTTATGCCAAAGATTTATTATGAAGCCGATTGCGACATCAACGTACTCAAGGGGAAAACTGTGGCGATTATTGGCTATGGCAGCCAGGGCCATGCCCATGCTTTGAACCTGCATGACAGTGGAGTCGATGTTGTAGTAGGCCTTTATGAGGGCAGCAAGAGCGCGGAGCGCGCAAAGAAGGCCGGCCTGAAGGTTCTAACCGTGCCGGAGGCCACCAAGGCTGCGGACATTATCATGATTCTGATCCCCGATGAGCGTCAGGCAGACATGTACAGGAAGGACATTGAGCCGAACCTGACCGAAGGCAAGGCGATTGCGTTTGCCCATGGCTTCAACATTCATTTTGGCCAGATCAAGCCCCCCAAGTTTGTGGACGTGTTCATGATTGCCCCGAAGGGTCCCGGACACACCGTTCGCAGCGAATTCCAGGAGGGCAAGGGCGTTCCCTGCCTTGTGGCGGTTGAGCAGGATTACACCGGCCATGCGCTGGATGTGGCGCTGGCTTACGGCGCGGGCATCGGCGGCGCGCGTGCGGCCGTGATGGAGACCACCTTCCGTGTGGAGACCGAAACAGACCTGTTCGGCGAGCAGGCCGTTCTGTGCGGCGGCGTAACCGCTTTGATGAAGGCCGGCTTTGAAACGCTGGTGGAAGCGGGCTATGCTCCCGAAAACGCATACTTTGAGTGCATTCATGAGATGAAGCTGATTGTTGACCTGATCTACAAGGGCGGCTTCTCTTTGATGAGATACTCCATTTCCGACACTGCGGAATTCGGCGATTACGAGACCGGCAAGCGTCTGATCACCGACGAGACCAAGAAGGAAATGAAGAAGGTTCTCAGCGAGATTCAGGACGGCACTTTTGCCTCCAAATGGATCGCCGAGAACAAGAACGGCCGCGCACATTTCAGCGCCTGCCGCCGCATTGAAGCGGAGCATGAGCTGGAGGCTGTCGGCAAGGAGCTGCGCAAGATGTACTCCTGGAGCGAAGAGGACAAGTACGCCGAATAATCCGGGCAGATCAATCGTATAACGCAGCATTGCATCGGTAACGAGGGATCAGGCAGAGTCGGACAAAACCGATGGCCTGATCCCTTATTATTTTCATTTGATCAGAAGAATCCTACCTTAAAGCGCGGCGCTTGGCCGCGAAGGGAGCAGAAGATTGCATCGAAGGGAAGAAAAGTCCGGCGGTGCCGGACTCCTATGAACCATATGGGAACGGTATTTGCGCGTGGCGGAGTGCGGGGAGCATAAGGCCGGCGGGCCGGCTCTGCCGTTTCATCAGAAATTTATTGTGCGCTGCGGCCGCGTTTAGGTATAGCGGCCAGGGGCAGTATCGTATGATAGAGAAAAGAGTGAAAGGGGTCTTAGCAGAAAATGTGGAGCAGAGAGATTGTGAAGAGCAACGCGAAGGCGGCGATTCGGGGCGGAAAGTATTGGATGGCGTTTTTGGTTTCCGCCATGGTTTCGATCGTACCTTCGCTGATAGAATGGATTACCGGTTATCAGGAAGTAAATGATAAGTGGGCGGCCAGCATGGGAAGCGGTGTGATTCAGGTTGAGTCCAGCGTGTTCATGGGGTATAATCTGGTTTTTGTGCTGCTGAATATTTTTATTCTTTTTCCGCTGACGGTGGGAGTGTATGGCTTCTTTGTGCGCAATCGGTTTGACGCGGGGCGGTTTTCCGATGTGTTTCTGGGCTTTCGGAACGGGTACGGCAGCGTGGTGCTCACCAACTTTGTGACCAACCTGTTCATCGGTCTGTGGACGCTGCTGCTGATCATCCCCGGTATTTACAAGGCGCTGCAGTACATCATGGTTCCGTTTCTGCTGTCCGACAATCCCCAGCTTTCGGGCCAGCGGGTTCGGCAGATCAGCCGCCTGATGACCGATGGGGAAAAGGGCGCGATCCTTGTGCTGGTCCTCTCTTTTATCGGGTGGTTCCTGCTTCCGATTGTGCTTTCTGTGGTTCTCGGGATGATCGGCGCTCCCGAATTCGTACTGAATCTCGTCGTTACATTGGGGCTTGCACTGATCATGCCTTATTATTACGCGACGCTTGCGGAGCTGTATATTTTTCTGCGCGACCGCGCGATTCAGACCGGCATGGTGCAGCCCGAGGAGCTGAGTCTGTAATTCGGGCGGAGCGATGCGCGCTGTAATACTACGTGTAAATCGTGAATATGCTACATGCAAACCGTAAATAACTGAGATACGCCGGGATACATTGGGATACATTGGGTTACGTTGGGATAAACCAAAATTCGGGTGGGATGCAATGGGATATCTCCGAATCAGAAACCAGCCGTTGAATTCAGCAAGTGAATTTCTGGTTGTGCGCGACCGCTTGTTTCAGAAGGATATTTGGTCACTCTGACCTGATGTCCTTCTTTTTCTTTTATCTCGACAGAGCCGTCCTCATTAATTCGTCCCTCAATAAATTTGCACTTGATATAACGGTCAATAGCTGATTTAGAACATTGTTCATTACGCTTAGTGGCAAACTCAACCATTTCCCTAAGAGTGCTTCCCTTAATAATCATCATGACAAGTTCCCGTTTACAATTTAAGCGGTCAATTTGATATATTCGCATATAGATACCTCCCTTTCCCTTATTGTATCGTTATCCCATGGAATAATCACTCGGAAATAAATCATAGAAGTGCTACACATAGAAACTTTTTAGAAGTGGCGGTACTATGTAGTTGCAATGAGATTGCAGGAAGGCGGTGTTTGCCATGATAGAAGCATGGACGAGCGAACTCACCCCTTCTATGCTGCCTGACGGACTATGCCGGGAAATCGCCGAGCAAATCGGTACAGATAACCTTTTGAAGCTGTCAATGCTGATCGGCGGCTCAACGTTCTATTTGCCGCGAAAAGAAAGGCTTCTGCGTCCTCTCCGCGATATTAAAATCCGTGAGGAATACAATGGATACAATACAGCGGAATTGTCCAGAAAGTACGATGTCAGTCAGCGGTGGGTTCAACAAATTATTAACCGAGATACGGATAGCTTCGTATCCGAGTAAGAGAATCAGGAGGATGTAATATGATTATCAATCAAGCGACTATTCGCGAAACCTTCCAGAGCTTTAACACGGTGTTTAATAAGGCTTTTCAGGAAATGCAGCCGCAGTATTCACGCGTGGCTATGGAAGTACCATCCGAAACAAGGGATGAAACTTATGCATGGCTCGGCTCTGTGCCGAGTATGCGGGAATGGATTGGAGACAGACAGGTTAAAAACCTCGCGGCCTATGGCTACACCATTCAAAACCGAGATTTTGAGTTAACGGTATCTGTCCCGCGCAATGACATTGAAGATGACCGTATCGGCGTTTTCAAACCTATGTTTCAAGACCTCGCGTACAGTGCGGCGCGGCATCCTGACAAGCTGGTGTTCGGATTGTTTCCGAAGGCGTTCACCGAAAAGTGTTTTGATGGTAAACCCTTCATCAGTGACAGCCATACACCCGGCTATGAGGGAAAGAAGGTTGCGGCTCAGAGCAACAAAGGGACGTATAAGCTCACTCCGGATACATACGGAGCGGCTCGCACTCAGATAATGACGCTATTAAGCGATGAGGGTGAAGTTTTGAACATCGTCCCCGATCTGTTGGTTGTCGCACCGCAAAAGGAAGCTATAGCCCGTACCATTGTCATGGCTGATGAAATTCATCAAGAGGTTAATATTTACAAGGGAACTGCCGATTTATTGGTTGTCCCCGAGTTGTCAGCAAACCCTGAACAATGGTTCCTACTCTGCACAAAGCGGCCTGTCAAGCCGTTCATCTTCCAGAATCGACGCAAGCCTCAGCTTGTCGCTAAAGACAGCCCGAATGATGATAACGTGTTTTGGCAAAAAGAATTTGTTTACGGCGTGGATATGCGTTGTAACGCTGGATACGGTCTATGGCAACTTGCTTTCGGTTCGACGGGTGAAGCGGATGCGCCCGCCAATTCATAATGGAGGTGCGGTATGGATAATCTTTTTATGCTTGAAAACTCTGTCGCCGTGGAAGGCGGTGTTCCAAAGCAGTTTAAAATTCTTCCGCTTGGACTTGTTCACAGTCAGAAAGGTGATTTCCTTGTTGACAATGAATCCTATTCCAGCATCCGACAGGACTTCAAGGAACGCGGCCTTCAAATCCCAGTGGACTACGAACATCAGACACTTCATGATGTTCAGGCTCCCGCTGCTGGATGGATTAAGGACATCATTTTAAAGGGTGACGGCATTTATGCGCTCACAGACTGGACAGAGCGAGGCGCCGAGTATTTACGGAATCGGGAATACAAATATTGCAGCCCGGTCATTATGGCTCGCAAAGGTGACCGTAAAGCAATTAAGCTGCATTCTGTTGCCCTAACCAATAAGCCCGCCATTGACGCCATGACGCCTATTGTTAACAAAGAGCAGCCCATACCCCCGAAAGAGGATACAGCGTCTAAAGAGACCCTCCCGGCCCCGGAAGGCGGTGCAACATTGGAAATGCTCGCGGAGCTATTGCGGCTCCCTACGTCGGCGTCACTGGAAGAAATCTATCAGGCCGTAGCGGGATTGATAAACAGTCAGACTGCGCTTAAGCTCAAGGTGGACGCAATGGAATTTGATGCGTACAAAGCAAAAGCAGAAGAAGCTGTTGAATTGGCCCTCAAAGAAGGAAAGATTGCTCCCTATCAACGGGATTGGGCCTTCCGCAGTGCTATGAATGACGCGGAGGAATTCATCTTCTGGCTTAAGACCGCGCCGCAAGTGGTTCCATTAGGTGAAATTGCCTATGAATCGCTGCCTTTAAAGGAATCGGCTCCACGTTCCAGAGCCCACGAGCTCATGGGACTGTCAGCCGAAGATGTGAAGCGATACGGCGGCAAGGCGTGATTTAACATCGGGAGGCTATTATGGGTTATAGCATCAGGCTTGAGGGTGATACAAAACGTCTAATGAATAAGCTTAAGAAACTCCAAAACATAGATACTAAAGGTATCAACTCAGCTATTGCCGAGGGCTTACGAACGAGTACACTCGAACGGTTCAAAGAAGGTAAAGACCCAGCGGACAAGAGATGGCAGACTTCCATCCGTGCGGCTTCGGAGGGCGGCAAGACCTTAGTCCAGACCGCACAGCTTCGTAACTCCATCAGGTCAAAGGCGGATAAGTCCGGCGCGGCTGTTGGAACGAATGTCAAATATGCCGCTACACATCAGTTTGGAGCCAAAAGGACAATTCGTGCTAAATCAAGTAAGGGTTTACGCTTTAATGTCGGCGGTCACTGGGTGACTAAAGACAAGGTAAAGGTGAATATTCCCGCCCGTCCGTTTTTGGGAATCAGTAAAGAGGACGAGGAAGAAATTAAGGGCATTTTGGAAGACGCTCTTGGGGAAAAGTAACATGATTCCGTATGAGCTCTTTATAGCCTCTACACGGCGTTTTTATATCTAAGGAATAGAATTACCCTCAGAAACAGAAATACCCCCGTTAGCACGCGTGCCAACGGGGGAGTATCAATATTGCTAAGATACATTCAATCTTACAGCGGCTGCCCGCCGTAATGGTTCAACTCTCCAAAAGCGTCCAGCATCTTTTCAGGGAGGTCGGCAGAAGATAATGCCTGTATCATACTGGCCCCTTCCTGCAAGCCTATGTAGTAGCCAAGTATTGATGCGGAACTAATAACTGCATAGAGGTCATCTGAAAAGGTGTTTTTCTGGTCTTCTGTGAGGTCTTTGAAGCCGTCTATATGCCCTCTGATTTCTGCTATAGCCTCCTTGAGGTAAAGGCTGCGCTCGCTGAGGCGGCCAAACTTTTCATTAAAATCATCCCGCATAGAATCTATTACTGTTTTACTTAACATTTCCTGATACCTCCACTTTCATTTGTTTTGTATAGATGTTCTTCACAGCCTCAATAATCTTTGAAGCTCCCTCTTTAGTAAGCCACTGCATGAAGTCAACATGAGCGTACTTCCTGATGAATCCGCGCATCTGCGCGTCTGTCCATCCGAGCTTGCACTGATAATCGGTTAGTAACCACTTTTGCTTGTCGGTCATCATGCCGGGCCGATCATCGTCACCACTATTAAACTTTACGAGTGCGTCAATTAATAAGGCAGCTTCCGACATCAGTAAATCCTTTAGACTTTCTTTACCGTTAACTCTATAAAGGATGTCATGTAAATCGTCGTTGCTGAAACCTGCTTCCCGCGCTTCGGCATATATCTTGCGAAGCTGCGGCTGTGTGATTGGTTTCGTAGATTTAGTTCCCAAAATCGACCGCTCCTTTCTTTATTGCTAATTCAATAGAAACACGGTATAATGGGCGTGGCAGTGGTCGAGACTGCCACAAGCCCCTTTTCATTGGTTGCCGTTTCGGAGGTCATGAGCCGTTTCAAGGTGCCCAACAGAAAGGGGCTCCCCTAATTTCTGAGCCATTTCCTGAGCCATATTGAATATCTTGATGCAGTTGCGTATCCCGCCCCATTGAAGGCTGAGACTATGCAAGAAGCGAAGACAATCATGATTAAGCTCATACGGTGAGAAGATGGCTTTGATATCCTCCATATCGGGATTGACAATACACCTCCTTATCCCGATTCGGCTGTATAATTGTGCAAAGTGGGCTTGCCCCCTGCCGTGCATTTGGTCGTATACCGTAGGATTGCCGCAAAGTACCATTCCTGTTTCAGTAGCGTCGTTAATGGCCCGGAGGTTTTCGATTGCTTTCAGAAGAAGGTGCTGCGCCTCGTCGATAATAATCAGTTTGGGATGCTCCCTCAGATAGTCAATAATGGCATTGACCAATACCCGGTCATTTCCGCGCCGACTTTTTCCGATAGCATCCAGAATGCGCTCACATACTCCTTTAGTAGATTTGTCACAGTCCCGAAGCTCAATGTAGATTACATCGTTCTCTTTGGCATATTGCCGGAGTGAAAATGTCTTGCCAAGTCCGGCCTCGCCATAGATCAGCGAGATATCCCCATATTTCTGCGCGTAATGTGCTGCAACGAAAACTTCGTTCATGCAAACTGTCTGGGCTGCTGGTGGTCGTAACATTTAACATCAATCTCCTTTCTAATCATTCACCACGCTGCGGTGCTGCTGGTGATTTTCTGCCAGGCTCTGTTTAAAGATTTCTGCATAACGTTTCTTCTGCGCGTCATGAGCCTGTTTCGCGGCCTCTTGTTTAGCAAGTGCGTCTTGATACTGGCGCTCTGCGTCGCTCATTGCAACGCGCCGCGCTGTTTCCTCAAGCTGCGGATTGCGTATAAGTTCTGTAACAACAGGTATAGCCTCCGGGGCCTTGCGCTGAGCGGCGGCTTGCCCTGCGATAAGCTCCTTCACGCCGTCAACCGTTCTGACATGCTTATTGGGCGTGTATCCGTCGAGGGCAGCGTGACGTGCCTTTTTACGCCGGGTGTTTTCCCGCTCGTAGTCGGCGGCTGTGGGGGCAAAGCCGAGCTTAACGATAGCGTTTGCACTGAATAAGTAGTTCTCGTTCTCGTCAAAGATGTACAGGATATCCGGCTGCTTGGGGCTGTATCGCGCATATACCGCTTTGCCAATAAAGTTAATAACTCCGTCTCTGTAGTAATGTACGCCATTGAAAGTAACACCGTTGCGCTGAACGATTCTCTTCCCCTTAACACGCATTAGGCTGAAATACAGGACTTCTTTTGCCACACGCCGTACGGAGAATGGAAGTGAAGAGTACATTTGATTAGGCGATTTTCCGTACATATATGAGCCGTCATGGGAGGCGTTGTTGTAGACCTCGTATACATATTGGTCATGCATGGCTATGAATTCGTCCAGCGTGGGATAATTCATAATATCAAGGGTTTGTAAGCTCTCCGGCCTTGCCTTAGCATTGCTTCCCGCATAGGTGGGATGCAGTTTGCCGAACTGCTGCTCAAAGGTGTCAAAGGTGCGCTCAATAGGTTTTGCCTTTGCGTTGTAAGGGATGGCATAAACAGTATCCAGTTGAAGATTGACCGCGAGGGAGTTAATGACCTCCTCGCACTCGGTGTTGAATACGTCCCTTGCCTTGTAGTCCCTGCCGTTATCCAGCAATACAGAGCGAGGAACACCGTAAGCCTCTACACCAATACCGAAGCTGCAAACAATCACATCTGAGTTAGGATTACCGTTGCGAACGATACTTGCAACGACCTTTCGTGTTCGCATATCCATCCAGTATGTTCCCCACGGCCTTATAGCCTTCCATCCTCCCGCACCATCAGGAACACGGACAAACACGTCCCACAAATGGTGGTCTGAAACCCAACGGTCATTGGGGGCTAACTTTTCATAGTCTCTTTCTGTATAAGGCATATAACGGTCTGAGAAGTATTTCCCACCTTCGCGATACAGGGCAATAATGGGAGCGGGAATGTTATTTGCTGCAAGTTCAAAGGCTCTCAGACCCGGAATGACAATGCCGCGCCGATCAGCTTCAAGCTGTGTAAGCCGGAAACAGTTAGCGACAGATGGCTTGCTTTCCTGCAAGAACAGGTGTTTGAAATACTCAAGCATATCGTTAGGAATGGAACTCTTGCCGCGATTATAGCCGCCTCTTTTATCAACTAATTTGTCCGGGTTTCCCGCCTTGCTTTTGCGTCGCCACTCATATAGCGTCTTAGCGGTAAAAGTAAAGTCGGGATGTTGAGCGTTCCAACGAGCAACAAAGGCTTGCATGATTTCTGTTTCTTTATCCCGCCCGGCCTTACGCTGTTCACGGCGATATTTCCCATACTCGCTAACAGCTAACGCCCGGAGCTCTCCTTTCTGCCGTTGAGAAAGGGTATACTGTTCACGATTGATAATAGGCGCTTGAAACTCGCCGCGTGCGTTATGGTATGCTGTTTGTGCTTCTGCCGGAAGCGCTTCTAAGAGAATTTCAAGCCGTTTGCCGCCGCGCCCAACCGCACCAGTTATATAGCGAAAACCTTTTGAACCAAATTCCCCCGACTTCACTTTTCGTCTAATTGTACTTACATCACACAGTAAAATACTTGCTGCTTCCTGTGGACTAATCCATGTCACGATCTATCACCACCGTTTCAAATGCTCGCATTAGAATGTACATACATCCGTGACATGTAAATTAAGAACATCACAGATACGTTTTATTGTTTGCGGGCGCGGGTTTACGGTCTTTTTACCCTCAAGCCGATTGACCGCCAGAAAAGAAACTCCAGACTGTTGGGCTAAATCGGATTGAGATAAACCCATGTTGAGCCGCGCTTTTTGAATTTTTTCAACGTCGACTAGATAAATTTTCGGTTTTGTTGTTTTGGCTGAAGGAATGCCCTCTGTTTTAACATTAAATTCATATTGGATAAGCTTAAGAAGCGTTTCAGATGGGTTTTCCTTTCCGCTTTCTATTTTGCTAATATGCGCATGAGTTACACCGAGCCTCGAACCAAATTCTTGCTGTGATAAACGGTATTTTTGCCGTATTTCCTTGATTTGCGCTCCTGTAAGCATATATTCATTACCTCCTTGACTAAATCTCAAAACTGATTTAAACTATTATATATCTGATATGTATTATTTTATATCTAAGTTTAGATATTGTCAATCATTTTTCAGATATTTTTTATCGGAATATCGATTAAATTCTAAATCAAATTAACGTGGAGGTATGAATGTGTCATATTTTAGTGAGAAAATAAAATCATTACGGCTTAAGAATTCGTTGACACAAAAGCAAATTGCCGAAGAAATAGGTATATCGCAGGGAAACTATAGTGGGCTTGAAAACGGAAAAAATGAGCCTTCGTTATCAACTTTGCAAGCTCTCTCTAGTTATTATGGGGAACTAATTGATTCTCTTGTACAGCCATTTAGAATCGTAGAAGATGAGGACTCATTATCGGAAGATGAACGCACATTACTAAGGAAGTATAGAAAGTTAAGCCTTTCGGACAAAACAGAGATGCAATGCATAATCGACTTCAAGTTACAAAAATACCCCGATAAGGTTGATAAATTGGAGAATGAAGGTGATTGATTAAAAACTTAATCTGCCTTTTGTCCCTTATCAAAAAACCCTCTCACAACATCCGAAAGCCTTATGCTATCAGCAGTTGTGAGAGGGTTTTTTATATACTCTATTGCCCTTTGGTTATGCAATTTTAACGATTTGTACCTTTTGTAAAATATCTTAGATAGCCTGAAAAATCAAGGCTTTCACAAAAAAATACTTTTCACGCTTTGCGCGTCGCTTTACACGCGCCCTGCCCGGCAGGATAAAGAAAAAACGAGGGGAAAACCGCAGCGCGGTTTTCCCCTTTTTGCCTCTGTACGGTGAACTCTATTTGAAATAGGAGGAACATGAATTGGAAGAAGGCGTTCGGCTCACCTACTGTATAGTATGACAAGCCCCCGCATTTGTTGACAGGTATGTCCTTACTTTGGCGGCTTCTCCAAACAAGCCCTCCGGCCTTTGCTAAGAGCGCTTACGCCGCGTGAGCGGAGCGGTTGCCGGTGCGGTCGAGCACCTTGACCAGCGCTACGGTGACGATGGAGGTGATCACGAGTTCGGGCAGCATATAGCTCCCGTTGTAAACCAGAGAATACAGCCACACGGGCGTTCCCTCGGGCGCGTACCCGCCCCAGATGAGTATGCCGGAGGCAAAGCTGCACAAAAAGCGCAGGAACACGGCGACTGCCGCGCCGAACGCAATGCTGGCTGAGCGGCTGCGGATCGGCTTGCCCCAGAACGCCGCGCTGCCCAGTACGGTATAGGCCAGAACGTAATCAAGCAGCACAACCAAGACAAACGCAGCAAGTGTTTTTGCGGGCGGCGCAACGGGGTTGAGCAGCATTTGCAGCAGGCTGTGAACAAATGCCGTCCCAAGCCCCCACTTTACCCCGTGGCGGTACGAAACCAGCACCAGAGGCACCATGCTGGCCAGAGTGATGGAACCGCCCTGCGGCAGCTCGAACACCTTGATCATGCTCAGAACAGTGGAAAGCGCAATCATCAGGGCGCATTCCACCAGAACGACAGTGCTGTTTTTTTTCATAAAAGATCCTCCTCGCGCCGATTGGTGAAAGTCCGCAATCCAAAATCAGAACCGACCGTGGTTCCGCCCTTATGCTGCGGGCAGTCAGTTGGGTTTTTCCCTGATTGCGGTGATAGAGAATGGGATCGGGCGCGTCCGCTGTTTCGGTAACGGATAACCGAAGTGTGAACTGCGATCTTCCTGAAAAATGTGCCGCACGCAAAAAGACGCATTGCGGGTAATACCACAATGCGTCTTGCTGTGCTGCAAAAGTTTCCTACGCTGGCATTATCCAGATCAGGTCAAAGGGACATAGGCGTCGATCCGCCTCATCTCAGCCGCGCATACGCAGCGCCCCGTATTCAGTTCCAATAACACTATATCCGCATCCGCTCAGTTTGTCAAGAGCAAGTGTTCCAGCGCTGTAAAATCTACGGCGAACCGCGCGCCGGGGAATTGCTCCCGCATCTCTTCGCGGGTGCCGTAGCCGTGCAGCATCCCGATAAAATCCGTGCCCGCCAGGCGCGCACCCTCGGCGTCGAACCTGGTGTCGCCGATCATCACCGCATCCTGCGGCCCTGCTGAGAACCGCTTTAGGCAGGAGGTGATCAGCTCCGCCTTGGAACTGGCGCGCTCGTCGCTGTCGGGGGGGCCGGCGAGAAAATCCACCAGCGGGGTCAGCCCGAAAATTGCTGTGACCCGGTTGGCCTGCGGCAGGGGCTTTGAGGTGGCGATGCAGAGCTTTGCTCCCGCTTTTTGCAGGGTGGAAAGCAGCTCCAGCGTGTGCGGGTACAGCGAATTTTTATAAAGGCCCTCGGTTTCGTACAGGTCGCGGTACAGATTTACCGCCCGGTCGCTCACATCGTCCGGCAGGCCGCAGGTCTGCGAAAAGCTTTGAAACAGCGGCGGGCCGATAAAGGTGCGCAGAATCTCCGGCGGCGGCTCCGGCACTCCCAGACGCCGCATGGTCTCTTTGACGCAGCTCAGGATCCCCGGGCCGGATTCGGTCAGGGTGCCGTCCAGATCAAATAAAACGATGGGGTAAACAGGTTTCATCGGGTATTCCTTTCGTCGGGGATTTATTGTTTGGCGCGCTCCGCCACTCTTTTCAGGTAACTCTCGCGCTTGATGCTGGCGCGCTCATGCGTGCAGGTGGAAATCAGGCCCACATTGTCAAACGCCTCCACCTCAAAGGTGAATTTGCGGCCGTCGCTTTCCGTCAGCTTTGCCGTCAGGTGGATGGTAACGCCCTCAACCGTGGGCGCCAAATGCTTGATATGCACTTCGGAGCCTACCGAGGTGATGCCCTCCGGCAGGTAGGTGTTCAGCATCCGGGCGCAAACGCCTTCCATCAGCGCAACCAGCCGGGGCGTGGCAAGCACGTCTACGCTGCCGCTGCCGAGTTTGGAGGCAAGATCGGCGGAGGTAACGGTATAATCCTCGGAAATCGTCTGTCCAATTTTCAGTTCATTCATTGTAATTCTTCCTTTCCTTCGATATAATAAAATAAAGGATATTTTCAGGTACCGGCGCAAATCGCTGCACCGGACAATTCAGGGCAAATCTGCCTAAGACTAGTATAGCACGGTACGGCTCTGGTTTGAAGCGGTAATTTTGCTTATGTTCCCGCAAAAATCCGGCAGATTTTGTATACTGACAACCACTTTTCGGATTCGGCGGGAGGAATCAACTTGAACGAAAGCACACAGTCCCCGGCGGCAGCCACGCGCCCCCGGCTTCATTTAATGGACGAGCTGCGCGGCTTTGCCGTGTTCTGCATGGTGTTTTACCACGCGTTTTACACCTTTGCCTTTTTGTATGAGATTCCCTGGATGATGGCGCTGTTTCGTTTTTTTACCCCGGCGGAGCCGTTTTTTGCGGCGCTGTTCATTTTTATTTCGGGGATTTCCTCGCTGCTCTCGCGCTCGAATCTGCGGCGGGGG
>OAUF01000535.1_pt1 | contig 25366 bp, 25 predicted proteins | sample 1495111 | NCBI WGS metagenome assembly OAUF01 (sample SAMEA2580002, study PRJEB22360) | human gut metagenome | reverse complement strand
AGGGAATCGATATAAGCAATTTAAAGCGTTACGCCGTCTTTAAAGATCGGCAGGTCGCGCTTGTCCAGGCTTTCGGATTTTGCGCGCTTGCTGCCGGAGGCAACCTCCACGACAAAATTGAAAAATTCCTCGGCGACATCACGCATGGAACGCCCCTCCAGCAGCTGACCGGCGTTAAAGTCGATCCACCCGGATTTTTTCTGGCTGAGCGCCGTGTTGCTGGAAATCTTGACGGTAGGAACCGGGCAGGCAAACGGGGTGCCGCGGCCCGTGGTAAACAGGACGATATGCGCCCCGGAGATCGCCAGCGCCGTGGAAGCCACCAGATCGTTGCCCGGCGCCTGCAGAAGGTTGAGTCCCTTCTGGCTCACCGGCTGCCCATAGCTCAGAACATCCACCACCTTGGCGGTGCCGCCCTTCTGGATGCACCCGAGGGATTTATCCTCCAGTGTGGTGATTCCGCCGGCCTTGTTGCCGGGGGACGGGTTGGAGTCGATCTCCTCCCCATAGCGCATAAAGTATTTTTTAAAGTTGTTGATCAGGTCGACCGTCTTTTCAAAGGTCTGGCGGTCTTTCCCGCGGTTCATCAGGATAGTTTCGGCGCCGAACATCTCCGGCACCTCGGTTAAAATGCTCGTGCCGCCCTGCGCGACCAGCAGATCGGAAAACGCGCCGACCAGCGGGTTCGCGGTGATGCCGGAGAAGCCGTCGGAGCCGCCGCATTTCAGGCCGATCACGAGATCGGAAACGCTGCACTCCTCCCGACGGAACTGCGACGCGTACCGGCACAGCTCTTCCATCAGGCGGACGCCCTCCTCCACCTCGTCTTCCGATTCCTGACAGATCATGAATTTGATGCGCTCGGGGTCATACTCCCCCAGCACCTTCTTCATCTGCTCCATCGTGTTGTTTTCACAGCCGAGGCCAACAATCAAAACCGCTCCGGCGTTCGGGTGATGCGCCATCCCCGCCAGGGCCAGCTGGGTATTCACATGGTCGCCGGAAAGCTGTGAGCAGCCGTAGGGATGGGTATAGCAGAAGATGCCGTCCAGCTCGGGGGTCAAAAACTGCTGGGACTGCAGCTCGATCTGCTTGACGATGGAGTTGACGCACCCCACGGTCGGGATGATCCAGACCTCGTTGCGCACGCCCACCTTACCGTCTTTTCTGCGGTAGCCCTGAAAGCTTCTGGGCGCGATGGCCTCGAGCTCGTGAAAATCGGGCGTGTAGGTGTAATCCAGCAGCTCGCCGAGCGTCGTTTTGACATTGTGGGTATGCACCCATTCCCCGCGCTGAATCGGGCGTGCCGCGGTGCCGATGGGGAAGCCGTATTTGATGATCGGCTCCCCCTGCTTCATCTCTTTCAGCGCAATCTTATGGCCCGGCGGCACATCGTTTACCGCCGTCAGCTCTTTTCCGTCCACGTCGAGCACCGTTCCCGCGGGAATCGGCTGCAGCGCGACGACGACCGTATCTTTCGGGTGAATCTGATAAAACTGCTTCATAGAAGCCCTCCGTTTATTTTCCCAGCAGCTTCTTTACTGCGGCTGTCATTCCGTTTGCACGGATGTCCTCAAGATTAGCGGTTACCACTTCCGCAAAATCGCCGTACTTTGTCAGGTCCTCGCCCCAGAATTCCTCATGCGACGCGGCCGCGCGCACATATTCCGCCACGGGCAGCCCGCAGTGCTTGAGGAAGAATTCCATCACCGGCTCATCATCCTTAAAGCGATACGGCTCGCCGCCGCGCAGGCAGACCATCACGCCGTCCTCCAGCTTTTCAATGGTATAGAACGCGAGCAGAGCCGCGAAGGAAAAGGTTAGGAATTTGGGCGCTTTGCCGCTGGCCGCATACTGATCCCTGAAGGTGGGCAGAATGCGGGATTTCCATTTGGAAACCGAGTTCAGCGCGATGGAGAGAATCTCGTGGTCGACAAACGGATTGTCGAAGCGCTCCAGCACCGAGTTGGCGAAGGCCTCCGCCTGCTCGCGGGGCAGCTTGACGGTGGGGACGATCTCGTCGAACACGGTGCGCTCCATCAGCTCGCGGCACAGGGGATCCTGCATGGCGTCGCGCACAATGTTTTTACCGGTCAGGTACGCCGCCAGAACGCAGGAGGTATGCGCGCCATTGAGGATACGCACCTTTCTCTCGCGGTACGGCTTCTGGTTATCGGTAAAAATCACATCCATTCCGGCTTTGCCGAGATGATCGATCGGCAGCTCGCCGGAAATATCTCTGTCGCTTTCAATCACCCACAGCGCGAAGGGCTCGCCGGCATCCAGCAGCTCATCCTGATAGCCGAGCTCTTTTTCGCAGATCGCCTCGGCTTCCCCTCTGGGGTAACCGCTGACGATGCGGTCTACCAGCGTACTGCAGAACACGCAGCTTTCGGCCACCCAGCTTTTGAATGCGTCGCCGAGCTTCCACAGCTCGATCAGGCGGTTCACGCAGTCGCGCAGCTTGCCGCCGTTGTTTTCGATCAGCTCCACCGGCAGGATGATCAGTCCCTTATCTTTTGCGCCGGCAAACGCCTCATAGCGCTCATATAGGAACTTTGTCAGCTTGCCGGGGTAGGTATTGGGGGGAGTCAGCTCAAAGCGGTCGGTTTCATCATATACAATGCCCGCTTCCGTCGTGTTTGATACCACAAAGCGCAGGCTCGGGAGCTTGGCCAGAGCGGCGTATTCCCCGTACTCGCCGTAGGCGTCCACCACCCGGTTGATGCAGGTGATCACGCGGTTTTCCACATAGGGCTCACCGTTCCTGCGGCCGCGCAGAGAAACCGTATACAGATTGTTCTGCTTGTGGAACCGCTCCAGCGTTCCGAACGAGATCGGCTTTACCACGGCCACGTCGCCGTTGAACGCGCCCTTCTCGTTGGCAACGTCAATAAAATAGTCCACAAAGGCTCTCAAAAAATTCCCTTCGCCGAATTGTACGACCTTTATCTCGCGGGGGGTGCGCGAATGAAGCTCCTGAATCTGTTTCATAACAACGATAACTCCTTTTCATACTGTCCTTCCAAGAAAGCGCCAAACGGCCCTTTCTTGTCGGCTTTTCTATTGAAGATTTCGGTTCCTGCTAATGTAAGTGCTTACATTTTTCATTTTAGCATTTCAGGAACAAATGTCAATAGATTTTTCAAAAGCTTTTATATTATTCTTCTCGCATTCATAAAAACTAAATTTTCCGGAAAATATCCTTGATTTTTTAGATAGAAAAGGATATACTCAGTTGTAAGCTCTTACAAAAGAGGTGGTGCTTCGTTTTATGAACATCTATGATATAGCGCAGCGCAGCGGCGTTTCGATTGCGACAGTTTCGCGCGTGATGAACGGCAGCCCCAACGTGAGTGCCGCCACGCGGGAAAAGGTGATGGCCGTGATCGAAGCGGAGGATTATATTCCGAACGCGTTCGCGCGGGGCCTGAACCTGAACTCCATGAAAATCATCGGAATTTTGTGCACCGATATTGCCGATACCTTTTACGCGAAGGCGGTTTCTCTGGTGGAGGGGCTGCTGCGCCGGTACGGATTTGACGCGCTTTTGTGCTGCACCGGGAACGACCTGGAGGACAAGAAAAAATACCTGGAGCTGCTTTTGGCCAAACGGGTGGACGCGGTGATTCTGATCGGCTCCGCCTTTAAGGAGGATGTGGACAACAGCCACATTGAAAGCGCGGCAAAGCAGGTTCCCGTCATCATCATCAACGGGCTGGTAGAGCTGCCCGGCACCTACTGCGTCACCTGCGACGAGCAGTCTGCCGTGGCGCAGAACGTGGCTCTGCTGAGCCGCCAGAAGCACCGCGAGATTCTCTACCTTTACGATATTCTGACCTACAGCGGCAGCTCCAAGCTCAGCGGCTACCGCGCCGGAATGAAGCAGTGCGGACTGCCGGTCGACGAAAGCCTGATCGTGCAGGTGCCCAAATCGGTGGACGAAGTCAAACGCCGCGTGATTTCGCTTCTGGAATCCGGCGTGTCCTTCAGCGCCGTGATGGCGTCGGAAGACCTGCTGGCGATCGGAGCGATGAAGGCGCTGCAGGAATGCGGCCTCAGCATGCCGGTGATCGGTTTCAACAATTCGATTTTATCCGAGTGCTGCTCCCCCTCCCTCACGAGCGTAGACAATATGCTCGACACGCTCTGCCCCGCGGCGATCTCGATGCTGACGGGGATTCTGGAGGGAAAAAGCGTACCGCAGAAAATGGTGATCTCCGCCACGCTGGTGCAGCGGGACACCTTTCGCGCCGACCGGCAGTAAACCAGCGCAAAGCGGATTCTTTTCCTCCCGCTTTTCGCAGAGAAAAACGGCGGCTGCCAACCCCCTTTTTCAAAAAAAAGGGGGCGTTCTCGCCGCATTTTACAAAAGATCGGGCTTTGCCCGCCAATAAAGAGCGACGGATGTTCGGGAGAAATTGCCGCCCGGCGGGGAAAAATACAGGAACGCCCGCCGTATGCCGGGCAGTTTGAACGCGAACGGACGGGGCTTTTGACGCTGCGGGCAAGGCTTAGTATTCCATGTAATGAAACAAAAAATTGGAGGATCAAAGCATGAAAAAGTTTTTGGACGACGATTTCCTGTTGACCAACGAAACGGCGAGAACGCTGTTTCATGACTACGCGAGCAAAATGCCGATCATCGACTATCACTGCCACATTATCCCGCAGGAGATTGCCGAGGACCGCAAGTTCGACAACATCACACAGGTATGGCTGGGCGGCGACCACTACAAATGGCGTCTTATCCGCTCCTGCGGCGTGGACGAGGATTTGATTACCGGCAACAAGAGCAGCGACCGCGAAAAATTCCAGAAATTTGCCGAGTGCCTGCCGAAAGCAATTGGCAACCCGCTCTACCACTGGACGCACCTGGAGCTGCGCCGCTACTTTGGCTACGACGGCGTTCTCAACGCGGACACCGCCGAGGAAGTGTGGAACCTGTGCAACAAAAAGCTGCAGGAAGACAGCATGAGCGTTCGCGGGCTGATCAAGCAGTCCAACGTGAGGGCAATCGCCACCACCGACGACCCGATCGATTCTTTGGAATGGCACCGGAAGCTGAAAGATGACCCCACCTTCGACGTAAAGGTGGTACCGGCCTGGCGCCCGGACAAGGCGATGAATATCAATAAGCCCGACTTTGCGGAGTACATGCAGAAGCTCGCAAAGGTCAGCGGGGTTTCCATTGAGACCATCGACGACGTGCGCGCCGCGCTGGCCAAACGGATGGAATTCTTCGACAGCATGGGCTGCCGCGCCTCCGACCACGGCGTGGACTATTTAATGTACAACCCCGCTACGGAGGAGGAGCTCAACGCCATCCTGAAAAAGGGCCTGAACGGTCAGGCTCTGACGCAGGACGAGGTCGAAAAATACAAATATGCCATTCTTCTGTTCATCGGCCGCAAATACGCAAAGCTCGGCTGGGTGATGGAGCTGCACTACGGTGCGCTGCGCAGCGTGAACGACCGCATGTTTGAGCGCATTGGCCCCGACAGCGGCTTTGACTGCATCGCCACCTACTGCTGCGCGGACGGCGCGGCGAAATTCCTGAACGAGCTGAACAACACCGGCGAACTGCCCAAAACCATCATCTACCCCCTGAACCCCACAGACAATGCGGTGGTCGGCGCCCTGATCGGGTGCTTTCAGGGAACCGAAGCCGAGGGCAAGCTGCAGCAGGGCTCCGCTTGGTGGTTCAACGACACCAAAACGGGCATGATTGAGCAGATGACAAGCCTTGCGAACCTTGGGGTGCTCGGCACCTTTGCCGGCATGCTGACCGACTCCAGAAGCTTTTTGTCCTACACCCGCCATGAGTATTTCCGCCGCATCCTGTGCAACCTGATCGGCACATGGGTAGAGAACGGCGAATACCCGGACGATATCGAATACCTCGGCAAAATGGTGCAGGATATTTCTTTCAACAATACCAACCGTTATTTCGGGTTTAATGTATAATCCTTTTCCATCTCCCCCCTATTTTAAGAAGGGCCCGCCACAGTTCACAGACTGCGGCGGCCTTTCATAAGTTTCGCTTTTCGAGAGAGGAAACCATACTTCGCCCTGAAAATCCGGATGGAAATTCCGACGTTTAACATCTGAAGCGCAAATTCACTTGTTCCCGAAAGGATTTCGGGAACAGACCACGGTAATCCCAGGCAAGTACCTGTCCTTACCGAAAAAGGCCCATGGATCGTGGAACACACAATCCATGGGCCTTTCAACCTGTTTCAGCAGGCACTTAAATGTTGGTAATACTTCTTACTGAATAATTTATTCAAAAAACGAACCTTTACCGTTAGTTTGAAACTCTATATATACAGTCTGAGGATAGTATGCAAATGTTTCAGCGTAAGTTTTAACGCCGACTAAAAAAGTAGCGCTTACAGCCAGTGTTCTGCCTGTATCAATTTTTCTATAATCATAATCCAAATCATCTACTGTAGTCCCGTCATCTGTTCCTTAAACATTAATTGAATATATTTCACCAAACGTATTATAACCTAACGGGGAAGTTTGCTTACGATAAGAAACATATGCACCTAAATTAGCTCTAACGCCATTTGGCTGACGTATACTTGTACTTGCTTCACTGAAATCAGGAGCAGCATCCGATAAAATAATTGATGTATTGTCATAATTAGATTCGATTTTTTCTAAAGCCCATTTTTCCGATTCTGCTTGTTTAACAGCCTTTTCCCAAAGTTCTTTGCTCCTCTTATTGCTAGCTTCAAGTTGTTCTAAAAATTCTTTTAACTCTTTTTCTGATTTTGGTTCAAAAGTGTAGAGAACATTTTTAGAGGGTGACTCAGTAAAAACATCAGCATAAGCAGGTACTGAGAAACCCAAACACATGATACTAGCTAACAGGACAGTAAACCCTCTGAATACTTTCTTTTCATACTTTTTACCTCCAAAATTATTTTTTCATAATCATTGTATTAATTACAATAATTAATGAAATCGTATTTAAAGAGATCACGCATGACAAAATGACTAAACTACCTTCAATAGGAATATTCAAAATATAAATCACATAATTGACAAAAACAGCTATAGGGAGAGAAAAAATACTCAGCAATATGCTAGGCCATACTTTCTTCATAATCACCACCTCTATTGCGTTATTTTTCCACCATTGGTATTTTTTACATTTTAAAACATATTTTACATAATAAGTCAACAGAATATTTTCATTTCTCTAAAAGTAAAAGATTGTAAAAATAATTTTAAATGATGATTTACAAAAGTAAAGTCGGACAAAATGTCCGACTTTACTTTTCGACGATATCGCCTCAGATGATTCACCGAAAAAAAATTCCTTTCACGTCCTGATTCAGCTCCGAAGAGGTCAGGCAGAGAAACAATTCCTCTAAGGCGGCAAGAGTGGCAAACAGGCAAACCGCCGCCCCGGCCGAAAGCCCCCAAAGGGGAAACCCGTAGGGCAGGCAGAACAGCAGCAGCCCCGCCGCCTTATTGGCATAGGTGTGCAGAAAAGCGGCCTGCTTGCGTCGGATATACCCGGCCGCGAGGGAAGATAACTTGATGAGCGCAATGCCGGCAATCCACCAAAAGAGCCGGGCCGGCAGGTTCATGGCAGGGAGCAGCGGGAACAGCAGCACCACGGCAAAAATAAAATCCGCCGCACTGTCGAGCCGGGCACCCGCCGGGCCGGCACAGCCAAGCCTTCTGGCAAGGTACCCGTCGAGCATATCGCTGACTCCGCAAATGGTGTACAGCACAAAGAACCATACGGAAAAGGGCCGCAGAAACAGCAGCGGCACACACAATACAATCCGCAGCAGAGTCAGCGCATTCGGCAGATACTTCATATGGAATTACCCCTCGGCAGTCTGTTCCCTCCAGCCCTTGCAGACATCGACCCAGCCCTGAGCGCGGGAGCACTCCAGCAGCTCGTCGCACGTGAGCTCAATGGCGGAATTCGAGGTTCCGCAGGCCGGGAACACCGTTTGAAAGCGGCGCAGGGATTCATCCAGATACACCTTCGCCCCGTCGGGATTGTCAAACGGGCAAATCCCCCCTACACGGTAGCCGGTCAGTTCTTCCGTCTCCTCCGGAACAAGCATTCTGGCTTTCATGCCAAAGTGACGCTTGAACGCGGAATTGTCGATCTTCCCGTCGCCCGCGGCAACAATTAAAATGCAGCCGCTTTCATCCTTTAAAGAGATTGTCTTGGCGATTCTGGCGGGCTCCACTCCCAGCGCCTCGGCGGCAAGCTCCACCGTCGCGCTGGATACCTCGAACTCCTGTACCCGGCCATCTTTACCGAACTGCTTTAAATATTCCCGAACTCTTGCCGTACTCATGTTGGTAACACCTCCGTTTCAGCGCTGTTTTATGCGCGCTGTGCTTTCATTTCCAGATAGTCCTCATACGTCGTCATGCGGTCAAGAACGCCGCCCTCGGGCAGAATCTCGATGATGCGGTTCGCGACCGTCTGCACGAACTGGTGGTCGTGAGAAGCAAACAGGATTACGCCCTTGAACTCGATCATGCCGTTGTTCACCGCCGTGATGGACTCCAGGTCAAGGTGGTTGGTGGGCTGGTCGAGCAGGAGGACGTTCGAGCCGAACATCATCATGCGCGAAAGCATACAGCGCACCTTCTCGCCGCCGGAGAGCACGTTGACCGGCTTTAGCACATCCTCGCCGGAGAAGAGCATCTTGCCCAAGAAGCCGCGCAGGTAAGTTTCGGTGGTATCCTTGGAATACTGCTCGAGCCATTTGAGTATGCTCAAATCGCAGTCATTGAAATATTCCGAGTTGTCCTGAGGGAAATACGACTGTGTGGTGCTCACGCCCCATTTGAACGTTCCCTCGTCCGGCGTAAGCTCTTCCGTCAGGATTTTGAACAGAGTGGTGACAGCCAGCTGATTTTCCGCAAGGAACGCGATCTTGTCGCCCTTGTTCACGCGGAACGAAACATTGTCGAGCACCTTGACGCCGTCCACCGTTTTGCTCAGGTTCTCCACCGTCAGGATTTCCTTGCCGGGCTCGCGGTCCATCGTAAAGCCCACATAGGGGTACCGGCGGGACGAAGCGGGCATTTCCTCCACGGTGATTTTATCCAGCAGCTTCTTGCGCGAGGTAGCCTGCTTGGATTTCGATTTATTCGCGGAAAAGCGCTGAATAAACGCCTGCAGCTCTTTGATCTTGTCCTCGTTCTTGCGGTTCTGGTCGCGCATCATGCGCTGAATCAGCTGGCTCGATTCATACCAGAAATCGTAGTTGCCCACATACATGCGGATTTTGGTGTAGTCGATGTCTACGATATGGGTGCAGATATCGTTCAGAAAGTGGCGGTCATGCGACACCACGATCACGGTGCCGATGTAGTCCATCAAAAAATCCTCGAGCCAGTGGATGGAGTCAACGTCCACGCCGTTGGTCGGCTCGTCCAGCAGAATAATGTCGGGCTGGCCGAACAGCGCCTGCGCCAGCAGAATCTTCACCTTTTCCGTTTCGGAAAGCGCACCCATCTGCGAATACAGCAGGTCGACCGAAAGGCCAAGGCCCTGCAGAAGCTTGCCCGCCTCGGTTTCAGCGTCCCATCCGTTCATTTCGGCAAACTCGGCTTCCAGCTCCGCCGCCAGATTGCCGTCCTCCTCCGAAAAATCCTCTTTTGCGTACAGGGCGTCCTTCTGCTTGGAAACCTCGTACAGGCGCGGATTGCCCTGTAAAATCGTATCAAACACCGTAAAGGCGTCAAAGGCGTAGTGATCCTGCTTGAGCACCGACATGCGCAGCTTCTTGTCTATAACGACCTCGCCCTTGGTCGGTTCCAGCTCGCCGGACAGGATTTTCAAAAAGGTCGATTTTCCCGCGCCGTTCGCGCCGATCACGCCGTAGCAGTTGCCCGGGGTGAAGAGCAGGTTAACGCCTGAAAATAAATTCTGCCCGTTAAAGCCCAATCCCAATTCGGATACTGTTATCATGTGCTGTTTCCTCCGTTACTTCCAAAGGGGCGGAATCCCCCGCCCGTTCTATACAAATACCGTTTTATTCTACCACAAACGGACATAAATTCAAAATTATATTTCGATCTTCGTTACAGCCGCCGAAGCGGTATCGTTTTTCCGCTTCGGGCTTGTGCAAAACGGCGGACTTTTGCATTGCTTTGTCAAGGACAGACAGCACTACTTTATTGATTCATGAATCAGTTTTTACTGAAAACGCCTGTACTTTGTTCCGTACCAACCCCGGGCAATTTGAAACAAAAGATCATTTTTTCAATTCTTGATTGTGCAAGGAGGATATCTCACGCCTGTTTAACATATTCTTTAAAGCAAAAGCGGTTTCATCACTGATGAGATGCTCCATTTTACACGCATCTTCACTTGCTGTTTGCTCATTCACATCACAAAATTGAATCAACAGCTGTTTGATCAGCTGAAACTTTGCCGTAATGAATTGTCCTTGCTTTTGCCCTTTCTCCGTGAGGCAGATTTCACCGCGCAAGGGCTTTACAACGAATCCCTCTTCCTGTAATACCGTCACAGCACTATTTACGCTGGGCTTTGAAACGCCCAGAGAAACAGCAAGATCTATGGAACGGACCAACCGCGTCTTTTCCGACAATTGATAGATCGCTTTTAAATATTCCTCCTTGGAAGGGCTTATTTTTTTTCCCATCACGGATCCTCCTTGTGTGAATCGAAGCTAAAATGCGTATAGGTGCTATACGCCAGAATCGAGTCATTCGTTTTTCTTTTGAGAGAGTTTGTCAGCTTCCTCCTTTTTCTGTTTGTGATCAAAAGAACAAGCCTGCGGAAGCATTGGGCAGCCATACAAATAAAGTGGAAAAGAAATGCAGGAAAGAAAAGAATTGTAAATGGCGCAAAAATTCTTCTCCTCCGCTTCAATCCCTTTCTCCCTGTGCTCCTGCTCACTCATTTTACCAGAACCAGAAGTCTGCAATGACTTTGATGATTTTTGCTTTTTCATGTTAGTTCTCCCTAACATAATGAGAATAAAAATGTGTATAGCAGCTATACACTTTCGCAAATTTTTTATTCCTCAAAATTCTCATTAAAAAATTCCACCCTGTTTATCAGGGACGATAAAAAGTTTAGTAAAAATGCCAATTCATCTTCGGAAGCATTTTTCAGCTCGTCTTCTACCATACTATTTAAAACAGCATGGTAATGCATATGGTTGTTATTCGCCTTTTTCCCCTTTTCGGTCAGGTTCAATGAATACCTGGATAAATTAAGATCATCAATTTCTTTGATTACCAGAGCCTTTCTCTCCAGTTTTTTAAGGATTTCAGAAACAGCGCCTTTTGTTACTCCCAGTAGGTCGGCCAACCCGCCCACATGAATACCGGGATGCTCGGCGATGGCCATGATGACATGTATTTCAGAGTGAAAAATCGGCACATCCGTCCCGTAATAACGGGTCTTTTTATCCAGATCAACCAGGGCAAGCGCTAAATACAGAGATTTGTACGCAATTTCTTGTTTTTCATGTATCATTTTATCCATATCCATAGTATATGGTTGCCATACGCTTTTGTCAAGCTCCGCAATAACATCTGTGAGAAAACGAAATTGCAGAGTTGTCACAGGAGCCGGACAGTAAAATAACAAAGTAATTCACGGGGTGTAAGGCAATGAATCGGTGTCCCGAAAAATCGTTGAAATCATTCTGGCTCACAACTAGTAAAGCGCCAATTCTGACTCTTTTCTCAATCGTCCAATCACGTTCTATATTTTGCGGTCTTGTACAAAACAGCGGACTTTTACCCCTTGAAAAAATATTACTGGCGTGATATATTGAATAATGATAACGCGAGGAAAAAGGAAAGTACCCGGCTTTTCCCCGAACAGAGAGAGTGTGCCATGGGCTGGAAGCATGCTTGCGGGCGGATTTCGGAGAAGTTCCCTTTGGAGCGGCGCTGCTGAACCCAATAAAAGTAGGCGGCGACGGGTGGCACCGTTACGGGCCGCAAAAGTGTTTGAGGATTCAAAAATCAGGGTGGTACCGCGGAGGAGTTTTGCCTTCGTCCCTTATTCATGAGGGATGAAGGCTTTTTTATTTCCGCGCACGGGTTCTCAAGCGAAACGCGAACGGCAAGGTACGGAAAACCCATCGATTTCTTTCCCCTTTTACACAAGAGAAACCGAAACGCTCATTTTCGCAGCACGGCATTTCATAAAACACACCGAAAGGAAGAATATTCATGAAGCAGCAGCTGGAAGCCATCCGCGACAATGCGGTAAAAGAGCTGGCCCAGGCAAAGGGGCAGCAGGTTCTGGAAACGCTTCGGGTCAAATACCTGGGCAAAAAGGGCGAGCTGACCTCTATTTTAAAGCAAATGGGCGGCCTTTCCGCCGAAGAGCGCCCGGTGATTGGCCAGCTGGCCAATCAGGTTCGCTCCCTGATTGAGGAGGAGCTGACGAAGCGCGCCGCCGAGCTGAAGGAGCAGGCGCAGCAGGCCCGATTGGAGCAGGAGCGCCTGGACGTGACCCTGCCCGGCAAGCGCCGCGAGCTGGGCGCGAAGCACCCGCTTTCAATCGTACTGGATGAAATCAAGGAAATTTTCGTCGGCATGGGCTTTGAAATTGTGGACGGCCCCGAGGTGGAGTACGACTACTACAACTTTGAGGCGCTGAACATCCCCAAAAATCACCCCGCGCGCGACACGCAGGATACCTTCTATATCAACGACAATATCGTTCTGCGCACACAGACCTCGCCTGTACAGGTGCGTGTGATGGAGAAAACACAGCCGCCTATCCGCATCATCTCGCCCGGCCGCGTGTACCGCTCCGACGCGGTGGACGCCACCCACTCCCCGCTGTTTCACCAGATTGAGGGCCTTGTGGTGGATCGGGGCATCACCTTCGCACACCTGAAGGATACGCTCGAAACCTTTGTCAAGCGCCTGTACGGCGAGGATTCCGTCGTGCGCTTCCGCCCGCACCACTTCCCGTTTACAGAGCCGTCCGCCGAGGTGGACGTGCAGTGCTTTAACTGCCACGGTGAGGGCTGCCGCCTGTGCAAGGGCGAGGGCTGGATCGAAATTCTGGGCTGCGGCATGGTGCACCCGAAGGTGCTCTCAAACTGCGGCATCGACCCCGAGGTGTACAGCGGCTTTGCGCTCGGCATGGGTCTGGAGCGCGTCGTGATGCGCCGCTACAACATTGACGATCTGCGTCTGTTCTATGAGAACGACATCCGATTCTTAAAGCAGTTTTAGGAGGTGAGCCCAGAATGAATCTTTCAATGAAATGGTTAAAGGAATTTGTTGCGCTGGACCCGATGCCGATGCGTGATTTCACAGAGGCAGTTACGATTTCCGGCTCTAAAGTTGAGGAATACCGCACAGAGGGAAGCGACATTGACAAGGTCGTCGTCGGCCGCGTGCTCTCGATTACGCCGCACCCCGATTCGGATCACCTGCTGATCTGCTCGGTGGACATTGGCGAACCCGAGCCGATTCAGATTGTGACCGGCGCGCAGAACCTGAAGGAAAACGACCTGGTTCCCACGGCACTGCACGGCTCCACCCTGCCGAACGGCGTGAAAATCAAAAAAGGCAAGCTGCGCGGTGTGGAGAGCTTCGGCATGATGTGCTCTTTGAGCGAGCTGGGCCTGACGGTCAACGACTTCCCCTACGCGATTGAAAACGGGATTTTCGTATTGCAGGAAAACTGCAGGCCCGGCGACCCGATTCAGCAGGCGATCGGCCTTGACGACACGCAGGTGGAATTCGAGATCACCTCGAACCGCCCCGACTGCTTTTCTGTGATCGGTCTGGCGCGTGAGGTGGCCGCCACCTTCCAGAAGCCGCTGACCCTGCACACCCCGGTTGTAAAGGGCGGCCACGGCAGCGGCAAGGAGCTGTTGAACGTCGCGATCGAAGCGCCCGACCTTTGCTCCGCCTACTGTGCGCGCATTGTGAAAAACGTGCGGGTGAAGCCCTCTCCCCGCTGGATGCGCGAGCGTCTGCGCGTGATGGGTGTGCGCCCCATCAACAACATTGTAGACATCACCAACTATGTCATGCTCGAATACGGCCAGCCCATGCACGCATTTGACCTGCGCTTTGTGGAGCAGGGAAGCATCCGCGTGCGCCGCGCAAGGGCCGGGGAAAGCATCACGACACTGGACGGCGTGGAGCGCAAGCTGAACGAAAGCAATCTGGTAATTGCCGACGCGACAAAGCCGGTCGCCGTAGCGGGCGTGATGGGCGGCGAATACAGCGGCATCATGAACGACACCACGACGATCGTGTTTGAATCCGCGTGCTTCGATGCCGTTTCCGTCCGCCTGACCGCAAAGGCGCTTGGTATGCGCACCGACGCTTCCTCCCGCTTTGAAAAGGGACTTGACCCCAACAACTGCCTGCCCGCGCTGGAGCGCGCCTGCGAGCTCGTTGAGCTGCTCGACGCCGGCGATGTGCTGGACGACGTGATGATGGACGGCACCATTGGGATTCAGCCGCGCCGTATTCCGCTTGAGGCAGACTGGATCAACCGCTTCCTCGGGTGCGAGCTTTCCGCCGCGCAGATGGAGAAAATCCTCGTCCGCATCGGCTGCCGTCTGGACGGCGACACCGTTGTTGTGCCGACGTTCCGCCCCGACCTGCAGCACAAAGCGGATATCGCCGAGGAGATCGCCCGTTTTTATGGGTATAATAACATTCCGAGCCAGAGCCTGCCCGGCGGAGCGCAGGGCAAATTCAGCGCCCGCCAGCGGTTTGATTCCGCAGTGAGCGACGCCATGCTGGCGCTGGGACTGAGCGAGATCACCACGTATTCCTTCATCAGCCCCAAGTATTACGATAAAATCCGTATGCCCGCGGATTCCCCCCTGCGCCGCTCCGTCGTCATCTCGAATCCGCTGGGCGAGGACACGAGCATAATGCGCACGGTGGCGCTGCCCTCCATGATGGAGATTCTCGCCAAAAACTACAACAACCGCAACGCGGCCGCCGCTTTGTTTGAGCCCGCCAGAGAATACCTGCCCACCGAGCCCGACAAGCTGCCCGTGGAGCGCAAGGTGCTCGTTGCCGGCATGTACGGAAACGACGCGGATTTCTTCACCCTGAAGGGCATCGCCGAGGATTTGCTGGAGCGCGTCGGCGTGACCGGGTGGGATATTGCCGCCGCCGCGGATGAATTCAGCTATCATCCCGGCCGCTGCGCGGTGCTCACGATCGAAGGGGAACGCCTGGGCGTTCTGGGCGAGATTCATCCCCAGGTGCAGGAGAACTACGGCATCGGCGAGCGCGTTTACAGCTTTACGCTCGATCTTGACCTGATGTTCCGCCACGCGCAGACCGAAAAGCACTATACGCCCCTGCCGAAGTTCCCGGCGGTCACCCGTGATTTGGCGCTGATCTGCAGCGACGAGATTCCGGTGCGCGACCTGCAGAAGGCCATTGTGCGCGGCGCGGGCAAGCTGCTGGAGAGCGTTCGCCTGTTCGACGTTTACAAGGGCGAGCAGATCGAGGCCGGCAAAAAGAGCGTGGCGTTCAGCCTGGTTCTTCGTTCCGGCGAGGGCACGCTCAACGAGGAGGCCACCGGCTCCGTGATGAAAAAGGTATTTCAGGAGCTGGAGAAAATCGGCGCCCTGCTGCGCTCCTGAACTTCCGGAGAAATCGCATTTGTTTTGATTTTTGTCACGAAATCCCCTTGTTTTCCACTGTGAAATATTGTATGATTACCATACTGGAGGTGTATCCATGTTCGATAAAACGATGACTTTTTCCTTTCCCGGCGACCGTGAGGAGGATATTAAAAACATTCTGACCACTGTCTACGACGCTTTGAAAGAAAAAGGGTATAACCCGATCAATCAGATTGTAGGGTACATCCTCTCCGAGGATCCTACGTATATCACGGCGCACAACAATGCCCGCAGCCTGATTCGCCGCATTGACCGCGACGAACTGTTGCAGGTGCTGCTGAAATCCTATTTAGGGGAATAAATATCGATATGTAAAAAACCGGTGAACCAAAGTATGGTTCACCGGTTTTTTCAGATCGACAAATGCCTGTTGTCCGTTTGCTCCGGCTCCCTCAGGCCGAACACCGCTCTTGCGCTTTCTGCAGCGGGATCATGCTTTACATTTTTAGAACGGAATTTTTCATCCTCTTTTTTTCCGTTCTTCGTACTTTTCTTTTTATTATCAGCCATACTAATCTCCTATTCGTATTCAATCTGAAAGCCTGTGTTTTCAATGCAGTTTTTCAGTTCCATCTCTGTTGCGGGCTCATTGTATTTGACTTGTATGCTGCCTGTGACGAGGTTGACCCCAACCTGATGAACCCCTTTGATCTTGTTCAGCGCGTTTTTGATCTGCGTTTTGCCCTCTTTATTCTGAAGGCCCGACACACTGCAAAGCATGGTGTTCATCTCATGCCCTCCTTTGTTTTTTCAAATTCGGCGTCATGCTGCCCTGTTTTTTTGCCGTTGATCATCCCAACGTCCGCATTTTCCCGCGGCTTCATTTTTCTGAGCTCCGGCTTGCTTTTCGGTCTGTCCTTCATTCTGTTCTTATTATTATCCATAATTTGCCTTTCCCTTTTCATTTTCAACCCGCCGAATGGCCCAATTCTATTATTTCCTGCCGCATGGTCTGAAACACAGCGTTTATCGAGCCAATTATTTGCAGGGCAGCCGCACTGTAAAATCTTAGTTTGAAGTGGCCGAACGATTTTTTCAAAAGATTTCAACGGATGATTCCATGAGCCGCGCAGAAAAAAGCAGACTGGGATTTTGTTCCAAACTATCAAAATTTTAAATAAATCAAAGCATATCTGATTTATTTGTACCGGCACACAGAAAAAGCCCGCGGCTTTGGGGAGGCCGCGGGCTTTTCCCCGCCTTTCGGCGGTAGAGGAGTAGTTTCTATCAAAAGGTCTTATAAGCAATTGTCAAATCGGTCTGTGCAGACGGTGTGAGTGCGCAAAACGGCTCATCAGCCGGGGAGTTCGGCACTTTTCGCTTTCACTGCGCAGTGTGTCTTTTCAGAAAAAACCTCCTCGGTTTCAGTAAAAGCAAAGCCGGCATCCGCAGAATCCATCCCGTCAAAAGCCGGGTAGGCGGGCTCCCCATGCTCAGAAAGATCCAGCCCAAGCGCTTCCTCCTCGGGGGTCACACGAATTCTTCTCAAAATCAGCTGTGTAACACCCAAAGCAATTCCCGTGCCGACCAGAGAAATCACCAGCGTGATGCCGATCGCGATCAGCTGGCGCACAAACAGCTCGCTCTGGCCAAAGAACAAACCGTTCCACTGTACCACATCTGCGCTGGGATCGGGATTGAAGCCCTTTACCGCGAAAATTCCGGTTGCAATTGCGCTCCAAACCCCGCCGATGCCGTGGCAGCCGAACGCATCCAGAGAATCGTCGTAACCAAACTTGGGCTTGACAACGGTAATAAAGAAATAGCAGATGGGGCTGACCAAAGCGCCGATGACAAGTGACGCCCAGATCGGTACAAAGCCCGCGCCGGGGGTGATCGCGACCAAGCCGACGACAATCCCGGTGGAAACACCTGCAAGGGTCATCTTTCCTGTGCGGAGCTTCTCAATCAGCATCCACGAGAGCATTGCCGCCGCGCAGGCGGTGTTGGTGGTCATAAACGCGTGAACCGCCAGTGTATTGGCCGCACCCGCACTGCCTGCGTTAAAGCCGAACCAGCCGAACCACAGAAGCGCCGCGCCGAGAAATACCAATGGCATATTGTGCGGGCGAGCCGCCTCTTTTTCGGTCTTTTTGCGGGCGCCCAGCCAGATAGCGGCCATGAGAGCACTGACGCCGGAGCTGATGTGCACCACCGTACCGCCGGCAAAATCAATCGCGCCCAGCTTCATCAGGTAGCCGCCGCCCCACACCATATGCGCCAGCGGATAATAGACAAGAACCGACCACAGGGCGATGAAAACAAACAGAGCGGAAAAGCGCATTCTGCCGATGAGCGCGCCGGTGATCAGAGCGGGGGTGATGATGGCAAACATCATCTGAAAGACTGCAAAACAGACCGTTGTCGGCGCGTAAGCGGTTGCCGCCGAATCCTCTGTAAAACTCATACCGAACCAACTGAAATCGCCGATGATTCCCCCGGCCCCGCCGCTGAAGGACAGGGAAAAGCCAAACAGAACCCAAAGAATGGAAGCAAGGCCCATGATAAAGGCGGACGACATCACGGTGTTTACTGTGTTTTTTCGACCGGCCATTCCCCCATAAAACAGGGCAAGGCCGGGGGTCATAATTAAAACGAGAGCAGAAGAGGTTAGCATCCAAGAGATGTCCCCTGAGTTGACAGCATTCATTCGTTTTCCTCCTCAATACGATTGGACTGTGTTGTAGGCGTGCGCTCCCAATCTGCGAAAATCCAATTTTAAATCCGCCGATTTGAAATTGCACCGAACTATGTCACAGCAATTCTATTTTGGATGATCGCCGGCCAACCACCTAAGAAAGGCCTCATTCGCGGTGCTGGCTGCACCATGAATGAGGCCTCTTTGCCGAATTACTGATTGAATTGAAAAAATAATACCATACATTTTTGCCAAAATCAACCCGAAATATTTTACTATCCTTTTCGCACGAAACACTTCAAATTTGTTCAGAACAGAAATCTTTTCTTCTGTTTTGTCACAGAAGAATCAATCCCTCTCAAAATCAGCCGAACTTTGGCGGCAGGCCGAACAGGCTGTGACCAATACGCAGGGCACCATAGAGCGGCGCACATGCAGCACCTTGCGGCTTTTATTCAATTGAGAAGCTTTCGGACTTATAATTTGCATAATAGCGTCCCTTGCCCGCCGTGAATTTCAAGACGCAATAGTCCGGGTCTGTAACACCTTTAGAGTAATACTGCGTGTCGCCCTCCCGCCAGATCATCTCTTTGCTTGCAGCGTCCTCCAGCACCTCCACCGTGCCGACCAGCATGATTCCCCGAAAAAATCTTTTGTCGCAGAAATAGATGCACGCTTTGGGATTGGAGTGATACTGAGACACCTTCATGGAAGAGGTGTTTGTTGTAAAATAAAAAACTCGGATTCCCTCTCTTTTTCTCGGCGGGAGCATGGCCTTTGTATTTGGGAATCCGTTTTCATCCACTGAACTAATAAAAGAAACGCTCTGTTTGTCAATCAGATTTCCTATTGTTTTCTCCGCATCTCTTAACATTTTTTACCGCCTCCTGCTGCAAGCATAGCATGATGCAACGACGAAGTAAATGACCCACTTTTTTGTGGGTATCCTTTTAATCAATAAACCCCTGTTCTTTGAGAACGTCAAACATACCGTTCTCTTTCATCAGGTCGATCCCGATCGACTGCATGATGACGATCGCTTGTAACAATTTGTGCCCACGTTCCGTCAATGAATATTCTACTTTTAATGGATAGCCCTCGAAAGATTCTTTTTCAATCACTCCAAAATCCAGCAGCTCTTTTAGCTGCTCCAACAGCATTTTCTGATTGACCCCCTTGATATCGCGCTCAAGCTGCGATAATGACATTTTGCCCTTCCCCAGCTGCCACAGAATTATGGGCTTCCATTTTCCTTTGGTTATGTCATGGGTCAATTCCAAAGGGCAAGTATATTCCTCTCGTAACTTCACAAGACCACCTCAATCAATAAAAACGAACCATTTTGACTTCTGGATCATTTTAACACATCCATCTATCGACTGTCTATCTCGTGGTTTTGAGATTCCACAGTTGCTTCCCTATTCACCCCGCCCATCAGGCACGGCTTATTTTGCGGTATTCGCCCGGGGCGCAGCCGGTGATTCGTTTAAAAACCACGCTGAAATACTGCGGGTTGCCATACCCCACCTTTTCGGATATTTCGTATGTTTTCAGGTCTGTTTCCGCCAAAAGGCTCATCGCCTTTTTCACGCGGAGCTCCATCAGGTAATCGCTGAGGTTGACCCCCTGGTACTTTTTGAACAGTGTGCTGATATAGCTCGGCGTCAGGTGAACCTCCTCGGCGATCCGGTTCAGTGAAAGATCCTCCTGATGATAATTGGAATCCATAAACGACAGCACCTGCCGCAGAACAGCGGCATGCGAAACACTGCTGTTTTTCAGCTCCTCGAACCGGACGAGGTTCTTGCCCTCCTGCAGGCGGGGTTCCAGCATGCTTTTCATTTCCAGAGCCTGCGTCGCCTCCGTATAGGATTTTAAAATATTGGGATACCCTTTATACAGCGAGCCTGCCCCGGCGGACAGCGTTACGCTCTGGGCTTCTCTTACCAGAGCAAACGCCCGCTCCAGCTCGGCGAAAAAGGCCCCCTGCCCGCTTTCGGACAGCCGCTCCGCAAAATTGACGACCAGATTGAGGTAAATATCGCCCACAAAATAATACACCTGCACCGTCGGCAGGCTCAGGCGGCTTTGCAGCAGCTCCCCGATCTTTTCGCAGAGCTGCTTTTTCTGCCACAGCAGAATCTCCGCCTCCCGTTCGCTCCGTTTGCCTACGTCGATGCAAACGACGCAGAACGTGGAGCTGATAAAACGGATATTCAGCCGCTTTGCGCGTTCCCCCAATTCATTGTCATTTTGAAAATTGACCACCAGATCGTAAAAGAATTTATTCTTCAGCAGCTTTCGTCCGCGCCGAATCATCTCTACGTTATCCTTCTGCTGGTCGGATTCCCTGGCGGCTTTCAGCACGGCCCCGAGCACCTCTGAGTTATGCTCGTATTTCATCACGTACTGGCACACCTTGTAATTCAGCGCCATCTGCGCGTATTTAAAATCGCCGTACGCCGTCAGCAGAACCACCTTGATATGCGGGTAGAGCCGGTACACCGCCTCCATCAGCTCTATGCCGTCCATAAAAGGCATTTTGATATCGGTGAGGATGATGTCCGGAAGGCAGCTCGGGATCATCTCGAGGCATTCCCGCCCGTTGCCGGCGGTGCCCACCACCTCTATGCCGTTTTCCTCCCATTCAATACTCTGCTTCATCCCCGCACGGATGATCTGGTCATCGTCGACAATCAACAGCTTATGCACGAAACTTCATTCCTCCTCCGGGCCGGCAAGCGGAATCACGATGCTCGCCTGGGTATAAACACCCTCTACACTTTCAAATACGATGCCGGACTCCTCCCCAAAGTAAAGCCTTAAACGGGTATTGACATTGCGCAGGCCGAAATATTTGGTATGGTTTACTTCGGGCGGCAGCCTCAGCGTACTGCGCAGGTCCTCGAGCTTCCCGCCGTTCATGCCCACGCCGTCGTCGAACACGGTCAGCACGACACGGTCCTCCAGCTTTTCCCCACTGACCAAAATCATCCCGATGCCGTCTTTTGTTTTGATCCCGTGGTAAATGGCGTTTTCCACGAGCGGCTGCAGGCTCAGCTTGAGAATGCGGAGGGACAAAAGCGCTTCCTTAACGTCGATTTCATATTCAAAGTCGTCGCCGTAGCGCATTTTCTGAATTTCCAGATAGCTTGCGACATGCTCCAGCTCTTCCCTGACTGTGACGATCTCTTTACCGCCGCTGATGCCCAGCCGATAAAAACGGGCCAGCTCCACGCACATATCGCTTGCCATACGATTGTTTTTCATGTTGACCAGCTGGCGGATGGAACCGATGGTGTTGTACAGAAAATGGGGCTTGATCTGCTCCTGAAGCGCCAACAGCTGCATCTTTGTTTTCTGCTCCTGCTCGCGGCGCACCTGTGCCAGAAGCTCTGTGACGGCAATTTTCAAATAAGAGAGGCCGTGCGCCAGAACGCCGATCTCGCTGCCGGCGTCCACCTGAAAGCTGACGTTCATGTCTCCGTTATCGAACTTGATCACCTGGTCGGAAAGGTACTCGATCGGTTTGGAGACGCTCTTTGCCAGCAAATTGGAAAGAAAGACGACGAGCAGTGTCAGCGCCAGCATCAGCACCAGCAATATGTATTTGAACTCCCCCGCGCTGCTCAACAGATCACTTTCCGGCATGACGGCCGCAACGATCCAGCCGTTGGCCTCGATGCTCTGATACGTGACGATCATCCGCTGATTCGTCACGCTGCGCAGCACGGTGCTGCCGCTGGAGCCGAAATGCTCCTTGAGCTTTTCCACGGCGGAAAGCGTCAGACAATACCGGTTCTGCATTGCGGCGGATTGCAGCGTGCCGTCTCTGCTGATCAGCATCATGTATCCGTTTTCAGACACATGAACATTGTCGAGAATTCCGGAAAAATAGCTGCTGTTTAAATTCAAGAGGAGGATCCCGCTGGAGGCGGACTGCGGGGAGCCGATCATCCGGAACACGGAAATCACCTTGTGCGGCGTCGTCGTCTGGAACACGTCGTCCCGGTGATCATTGAGCCAGTACACCCCATGCGGCGAGGTGTTGTATTTTTTCATCCACTGGGGCAGCGAAAGGCCGATGTGCTTTGGCACGTCGCTGACAAAATATTTGACCTCGATTCCGCGGTTGTTGCAGAAATACAGCGAATCGATCATCTGGTCATAGTTGCGGTAGATTTCTTCCATGCTGTTGTAGCAGGTCATCAGACTGCCAAAGTCCTCTTCCGGCGAGCTCTCGCCGAGCAAAAGAGTGTTGACCGCCGGGCTGCCTGACAGACTGATCATCTGCGTAAACGCGGTCATCATTTTGTCGTTGAGCAGAATCGAAATCTGGCTCACCATGCTCTGCGTGAGAAAAGAGGCGTTCTTTTTAATGTTGTTCGTTTCAAAGAAATACGCGAACAAGCCGATGACCAGCACCGCGGCGATCACCACCGGAAGAAAAAGGAGCATAATCTGCTTTTTGATCGGCTTTTGAAATACTTTTTTCAAGACCCCGCGCTCCTTCACGAAAATCGTAAAGCCTAGTCCCGCGTGCTGTCGAACTGCTTTTTGGCGGCTTCCAGCAGCTTGGCCCACTGGTCGAGCATATCCTTCGCCGAAAGACTGCCCGCCATCACCTTTTGAATCATCGGCTCCACCTCGGACTGAATCTCGGTGTACTGCGGCAGATAAACCGGCACCTGAATCTGCACGGAGCCGTCTTTGCCCGAGACCATCCGCTCGGCCAGCCTTTTTCTTGGGCCCCGTCTGTGCCCGGCCCCACCCGCTCGCCCAGCCGCAGGTACGGGTGGTTGTCGTCGATATAACCGGGGCTGGACGCCGCGCCCACCACCACGGGAACCTCCCCCTGCGTTTTGCAGCGCGGAATCTGCACCGCGGCGCTGCAATAAACCGCCATGGCCTGAAAGGCCGCCTCTTTCACGTCGGACTTGGAATTCATGCTGACGGAGCGCATCGATACAAACCGCATCCGGGCGCCGCCGTCGGCCGCCCGGGGGAGCTCCGCCGCCTGAAACCGCGACTGATCCCCGTAAAAGGCGGCAGCAATCGATGTGCCGGAGCCGAAATTGTGAAAGATGATGCCCGCCTTGCCCGCCTGAAAGGATGCCGTCAGCTGCGTCCAGCCCTTCACCAGATCATCCTGTGCGGAATAGCGGTTATAAAGGCCCAGGTACCGCTCGACAAACTCCACATGCTTGGGAGAGTTGATGGTACACTTGCCGTTTTTGTCAAAATAATCGGTGAGCCCCGAGTAAGCGTACATCAGGGCTTCGAGCGTATTGCTGCTGCCCGGGCCGCCGCGCAGCGCAATGCCGTACTGATCGTTTTCGCGGTTGGTCAGCTTCTGCACCGCGGTGAAAAACTCGTCCCAGGTCTGCGGAACGTCCATCGCCGCCGACCGGAGCAGATCGGTGCGAACCCACATGCCTCACGGCTGCATCGAAAACGGAAGCGCATACAGGCGCTTCCGCTTCGGATCATAGGCGCGCGCCTGAAGAATGGCGTCGGCACTCAGCGACTCCTTGTCGCCCCACTGCTCGTAAAAGGCGTCGAGCGGCTCGTAAAACCCGTTCTTTATGTATTTGGAGTCGTAAAAATCCGTAAAATCCGGCGCGGTATCCGACGCGATCGCGACATCGAGCTTTTGGATAAAGGTCGGGATATCCCCCGGTATTCCCAGGTAATCCAAAGTGATCTCGGGATGCCGCTCCTTTAAAATCCGCTGAAAGCGGACGAAGTCCTGCTCGCGCTCCGGCGTGGTGCAGTAGGTCCAGAATTTTACGATGGTTTCAGGAAGTCTGCTCACCGCACTCTCCTCCGGCGGCGGGGCGTTGTGGTCAGCGCAGCCCAAGGGCTGCAGAAAAACCGCCGCAAGAAGCAGCCCTGCCGCTTTTCGGGCCGTTTTTTTCACGACGACACCCCCTGATTTAAGACTTTGTACCACTTATTATAAAAAGCTTTCATTTGTTTGTCAAATAGGATAGATTTTATTATTTTTGTTTATAAAAATAATAAAAAATGTCATTTAAGATTGGTATTCCTCTTTGAAACAGGATCGGTTTCTCTCCCGCCGCAAGCGGAGATAAAATCGCCGCACTTCTCCGGGACGATTGGAAAGTGAATCGGGTACGGCATCCGCTTTCAAACGGAGCAAACGCTGAAAACCGCATTGCAAAAAAGCGGATGCCGCGGAGGAAGAAGTACGCCCCGCGGCATGTGACAATTTGCGGTATCTGCCGATACAATTAAAATGGGAAAAGGGCGTTTCACGACCGCGGCATTTTCTACGGTCTCGGAAACGCTACTCGCATCTTCTTTTGAGCGCAACCTCTTTTTCCTGATATTTATAGGGAATGAAATACTCCTTATGGCCAAGGCGCTCCGCGTTGGTTTGCCCGCCGGAGCAGACCCGTAGCACCTCATCGCAAAGATTCTCGCACAGCTGTTCCAGCGTGACCTCGCCGCTTAAAGCCGGGCCTGCGTTAAAGTCCATATCCCCGCCCATTCGCTGAAAGGTGACGCTGTTCCCGGTGATTTTATACACCGGGGCCACCGCGCTGCCCACGATGTTCCCGCGGCCGGTCACCAGAAACACCAGCTGACAGCCGCACGAAATCAAATCCATAAGGCCCTCGTTGTCGTTGGGGTTGGTATAGCCGAAGCCCATCCAGTACGGGTCGGGCGTACTGTCGAGCAGCCAGAGCCCGTGCCTGGGCGGAGGCTGAGAGACCTTGATCACGCCGACTTTAACGGGGGGCTTTGTGCGCGCCGCTGATGGGCCGGCTGCCGCTTTTGATCACGGCGCCCATGCTCTTCTCTTCAATGGAGGAAAGTCCGCCCGCGAAATTTCCGGGAGAAACGGAATACTGGCGCACCGACTTGCAGTATTCCAATGCCTTGTCGTAGGTATAGGCAAGCTGTTCCCGCGCGCAGTCGTCCGCACCCCGGCGCACCAGCAGGTCTTTCAGGCCCACCGCCTCCACAATCTCTTCAAACACGGCGGTACCTCCCAGATCGACCAGCTTATCGTAAAAACGGCCGACCACCACATTCC
>OAUF01000531.1_pt1 | contig 25573 bp, 18 predicted proteins | sample 1495111 | NCBI WGS metagenome assembly OAUF01 (sample SAMEA2580002, study PRJEB22360) | human gut metagenome | reverse complement strand
CACACCCGCCAGATTCTCGCTACCGACGCGCGCGGCAAGACTGGTGCACAGAGCCTGAAAAGAAGTTAAACCGCCCGGCTGCGGGCTGATGCTGTTTTTAAGACTTTTGCCAAACTGGCGAATATAGCGGAACTGCACGAACCCTGTACGCCAGGTGAACCAACATCCTGCGCCAAGCAGGAGGTAGATCATCACCGATCCCCAGAGTATTTCATTAATAAATGAGAAAAAATCAGGCATTAACATCCCTCTTGTTGATGCCGGTAAGCGCGAATAATCCCGTGTAAGCGCTACCAATTATCGACCAGTATATACCTTATAAGGTGATTGATTGCGGGAGTTTACCATAACAATAGGTATATCCTTAATTGCGCATCACGAGCTGTGAGATGCGTAATCAGGGCTGAGCGGCGGGTCGGACAATCCAGGCGGTTGCGCTGAGAGTGCGTCGTGCTATCATCAGGGAAGATCGGTTACATCCCCCTAACAAGCTGTTTAAAGAGAATCGCTATCATGACGGACAAATTGACCTCCCTTCGTCAGTTCACCACAGTAGTGGCCGACACCGGAGACATCGCGGCAATGAAGCTGTATCAGCCTCAGGATGCCACAACTAACCCTTCTCTCATTCTTAACGCAGCGCAGATCCCAGAATACCGCAAGCTGATTGATGACGCTGTAGCCTGGGCTAAGCAGCAGAGCAACGACCGCGCACAGCAGATCGTCGACGCGACCGACAAACTGGCAGTAAATATCGGTCTGGAGATCCTGAAACTGGTTCCGGGTCGTATTTCTACTGAAGTTGACGCTCGTCTGTCCTACGACACCGACGCGTCCATCGCGAAAGCAAAACGTCTGATCAAAATGTACAACGATGCTGGCATCAGCAACGATCGCATTCTGATCAAACTGGCTTCAACCTGGCAGGGCATCCGTGCCGCTGAGCAGCTGGAAAAAGAAGGTATCAACTGTAACCTGACTCTGCTGTTCTCCTTCGCTCAGGCGCGCGCATGTGCAGAAGCTGGCGTATATCTGATTTCTCCGTTTGTTGGTCGTATTCTGGACTGGTACAAAGCCAACACTGACAAGAAAGAGTATGCACCGGCAGAAGATCCGGGTGTGGTTTCCGTAACGGAAATCTATGAGTACTACAAACAGCACGGTTACGAAACCGTGGTGATGGGTGCGAGCTTCCGTAACGTCGGCGAAATCATTGAGCTGGCAGGCTGCGATCGTCTGACTATTGCTCCGGCACTGCTGAAAGAACTGGCGGAAAGCGAAGGCACTATCGAACGTAAACTGTCCTTCTCTGGTGAAGTGAAAGCGCGTCCTGCACGCATCACCGAAGCTGAGTTCCTGTGGCAGCACAACCAGGATCCGATGGCTGTAGACAAACTGGCGGACGGTATCCGTAAGTTTGCTGTAGACCAGGGTAAACTGGAAAAAATGATCGGCGATCTGCTGTAATCATTAATGCGTGGCCCTGATATGGGTCACGCTACCTCTTCTGAAACCTGTCTGTCCTTCCCTTCGCAGTGTATCATTCTGTTTAACGAGACTGTTTAAACGGAATAATCATGAATACTTTACGCATTGGCCTGGTTTCCATTTCTGACCGTGCTTCCAGCGGCGTTTACCAGGATAAAGGTATCCCGGCCCTTGAAGAGTGGCTGGCATCTGCCCTTACCACCCCTTTTGAGCTGCAAACGCGACTGATCCCGGATGAACAGGCGATCATCGAACAGACCTTATGTGAGTTGGTGGATGAAATGAGCTGTCATCTGGTGCTGACTACCGGCGGAACGGGGCCGGCCCGCCGCGATGTAACGCCTGATGCCACGCTGGCCGTAGCCGACCGCCAGATGCCGGGCTTTGGCGAGCAGATGCGCCAGATAAGCCTGCACTTTGTGCCAACGGCTATTCTCTCCCGCCAGGTTGGTGTGATTCGCAAACAGGCGTTGATTCTGAATCTGCCAGGGCAGCCGAAATCGATCAAAGAAACGCTGGAAGGCGTGAAAGATGCCGACGGTAAGGTTATCGTGCCGGGTATTTTTGCAAGTGTACCGTATTGTATACAGTTACTGGATGGACCGTATGTGGAAACCGCACCGGCTGTTGTAGCATCTTTTCGTCCTAAAAGCGCAATCCGCGATACAAACACCTGAAAGTAGCCCGATCGTGACATAAGTGCCAATGACAGTGGAGTATTGAATTGTTTACGATATAGTAACTTTTGCTTTACATATATCGACAGACAGATTCAATAACTCCACTGACTCATGGTTTGCTATGTCACAACACACTCGACCGCTGAATCGCCAGGATTATAAAACTCTTACGCTTGCTGCCCTCGGCGGTGCGCTTGAGTTTTATGATTTCATTATCTTCGTCTTCTTTGCCGCTGTTGTTGGCGAACTCTTCTTCCCGGCAGACATTCCTGAATGGCTACGTCAGGTGCAAACCTTCGGCATTTTTGCCGCCGGATATCTGGCGCGTCCACTGGGTGGCATCATCATGGCGCACTTTGGCGATCTGGTCGGGCGCAAGAAAATGTTCACCCTGAGCATTTTGCTGATGGCGATACCGACGCTGGCGATTGGTCTTTTGCCTACCTACGCCTCAATGGGGATCCTCGCGCCGCTGCTGTTACTCCTGATGCGCATTTTGCAAGGCGCTGCCATCGGCGGAGAAGTGCCGGGCGCGTGGGTGTTCGTGGCAGAGCACGTACCGGAGCGCCGCATCGGCATTGCCTGTGGCACGCTGACCGCCGGGCTGACGGTGGGGATTCTGCTGGGATCGTTGGTTCGGACGCTGGTGTATACCAGCCTGACGCAGCAGGCGGTGCATGACTACGGCTGGCGTATCCCGTTCCTGCTGGGGGGCGTGTTTGGGCTGGTGGCGATGTACCTGCGTCGCTGGTTGCAGGAAACGCCCATTTTCCTCGAAATGCAGCAGCGTAAAGCGCTGGCGCAAGAGCTACCGGTGAAGTCGGTGGTGAGCAAACATAAAAAAGCGGTGGTTATTTCTATGCTGCTGACCTGGCTGTTATCGGCCGGGATTGTGGTGGTGATCCTGATGTCGCCAGTCTGGTTGCAGAAGCAGTATGGTTTTGCACCGGCGTTGACGTTACAAGCCAACAGTGTCGCGACCATTATGCTGTGCGTCGGCTGTCTGCTGGCCGGGTTTATTGTCGATCGGGTCGGTGCCAGCCAAACCTTTATTGTCGGCAGCCTGCTGCTGGCCTGTTCAAGCTGGTTTTTCTATCATCTGACCGGCAGCCATCCTCAGCACTTGTTCTTGCTATACGGGCTGGTAGGGTTGTGCGTTGGCGTGGTGGGGGCTGTGCCTTATGTGATGGTGCGGGCGTTTCCGGCGGAGGTCCGCTTTACCGGAATCTCCTTTTCTTACAACGTGTCGTACGCCATTTTTGGTGGTCTGACACCAATCGCCGTGACGATGTTAATGAGCGTGTCGCCAATGGCTCCGGCCTGGTATGTGCTGGCGTTATCGCTGGTGGGATTAGGTCTGGGGGTTTGGCTGCGACAGGATATTTATCATCGCGATACGAGCGTGCAGGGAGAGTTACAGCGCTTGTAAGGAATATCCCCCCGTTCGGGGGGATAGCGTCAGATTAGTGCGCTTCACCAATCGGCAGGATGGTACGGCCAAACTGTTCGTTCAGCACTTCACCCATCGCCAGGTAAATGGCGCTTGCGCCACACACTAAGCCAATCCAGCCAGCAACGTGAATGATCGCTTCGTTACCTGCAATGTTGCCGACCGCCAGCAGTGCGAACAGCACTGTCAGGCTCAGGAAGACAAACTGCAACGCGCGGTTAGCTTTCAGCGTGCCGAAGAACATGAACAGTGTAAACACGCCCCACAGACCCAGGTATACGCCCAGGAACTGACCATTGGTTGCATCCGCCAGGCCCATTTTCGGCATGATCAGGATTGCAACCAGCGTCAGCCAGAACGAACCGTAGGAGGTAAAGGCGGTTAAACCGAAGGTGTTGCCTTTTTTATATTCCAGCAGACCGGCAAATATTTGCGCGATACCGCCGTAGAAAATGCCCATCGCCAGAATAATAACGTCAAAGGCGAAGAAACCCGCGTTGTGCAGGTTAAGCAGAATGGTGGTCATGCCAAAGCCCATCAGGCCCAGCGGTGCCGGATTAGCCAACTTAGTGTTGCCCATAATTCCTCAAAATCATCATTGATTGAATGGTGAAATAGTTTCCCCAAATAACGATCACTGTCTTCGGGGCGCGGCATGATAATCAGGGGAGAGGGCACTGTCTATGATCTAACGAAGGGAAAATGAATTATTTTCCCTGTGATGGGCATCACGCTTACGCATGGTTGATCATTTTGCTAAGACAGACGATTTGAAGTACCGCCGGGATCTGAGGGATTTGGTGGACGATCTGGTGAGAAATACCCATCGCCAGATGGCGCTGCGTCATGGGCGCGGCAGTGGTTATTCCAGTTCAAAGGCTTTCGCATCAACCGCGTGTCGGCCCCGCATGTTTTCTATGGCTTCTGAATCAAAATGTGCAGAATTAATCGTCGCCAATAACTTTCAGCGTTGCCATGTCAGAGGAGTTTACTGACTGGCCTGAGAAGGTGATTTTAGACACGCAGCGTTTATTGTCGTTGTCGCTATTAATAGAGATCCAGTTGGTCGTTTGTCCCTCTTTAATGGATGACGGGACGTTCAGGCTTTGGTTGGAAGTGCGTACTGCTTTGAAGTAGACGGATGCGCCGTTAAGTTTAATATCGCCGCGATCGGCGGTGAGCTGAATGCGCTTCACCACCCGGCAAACGGGAATTCTCAGCGTGAGATCGTTGGTTGCGTTGCGGGGCATCGCAATCATACCCAGAACTTTATGATCGTTAGCGTGCGCGGCGCTGCTCAGCAGCAGGCCCATAAGCAGGCTGGTGGAAAGGGTTAACACGGATTTCATGGAATTTCTCTTTGACGGCTGTAAAAGTGTGTGACATCAGACCATCTTACCGCCGACAGGAAACCGTTTCATGGTCGTAATATTTTCTTTTTATTACAATTTTCACATGAATGACCGTGCTGGTTTTGATTTGTTTTGTGAATTGATTTTGATTGGAAACTATTCGTTTTTTTGCCTTTCTGCCTTTTTAACTTAATTTTATCGCCACTGTGCTAAAAAAAATTTTCATGCCCCCCTTGATGACGTGGGTTACGACCCCATCTTGTAGACAACCGCAGTGGTGAGTCTGAAAAAAAACGATTCAGGGTAGTTGAAACCGCACGTTTCGCCCTTATTACAGATTCACAACCACATGATGACCGAATTTTTAGTGGAGACGTTTAGATGGGTAAAATTATTGGTATCGACCTGGGTACTACCAACTCTTGTGTAGCGATTATGGATGGCACTACTGCACGTGTGCTGGAGAACGCCGAGGGCGATCGCACCACGCCTTCTATCATTGCTTATACCCAGGATGGTGAAACTCTGGTTGGTCAGCCGGCTAAACGTCAGGCAGTGACAAACCCGCAAAACACCCTGTTTGCGATTAAACGCCTGATTGGCCGCCGCTTCCAGGACGAAGAAGTACAGCGTGATGAAGCCATCATGCCGTACAAAATCATCGGTGCTGACAACGGTGATGCATGGATTGACGTAAAAGGTCAGAAAATGGCACCGCCGCAGATTTCTGCTGAAGTGCTGAAAAAAATGAAGAAAACGGCTGAAGATTACCTGGGCGAACCGGTAACTGAAGCTGTTATCACCGTACCTGCATACTTCAACGATGCTCAGCGTCAGGCAACCAAAGATGCTGGCCGTATCGCAGGTCTGGAAGTAAAACGTATCATCAACGAACCGACCGCAGCGGCACTGGCTTACGGTCTGGATAAAGAAGTCGGCAACCGTACTATCGCGGTTTATGACCTCGGTGGTGGTACTTTCGATATCTCTATTATCGAAATCGACGAAGTTGACGGCGAAAAAACTTTCGAAGTTCTGGCAACCAACGGTGATACCCACCTGGGTGGTGAAGACTTCGACAGCCGTATGATCAACTACCTGGTTGACGAATTTAAGAAAGATCAGGGTATCGATCTGCGTAATGACCCGCTGGCGATGCAGCGTCTGAAAGAAGCCGCTGAGAAAGCGAAGATCGAACTGTCTTCCGCTCAGCAGACCGACGTGAACCTGCCGTACATTACTGCAGACGCGACTGGTCCGAAACACATGAACATCAAAGTGACCCGTGCGAAACTGGAAAGCCTGGTTGAAGACCTGGTTAACCGTTCTATCGAGCCGCTGAAAGTTGCTCTGCAGGATGCTGGTCTGTCTGTTTCCGACGTTCAGGACGTTATCCTGGTCGGTGGTCAGACTCGTATGCCGATGGTACAGAAGAAAGTTGCTGAGTTCTTCGGTAAAGAGCCGCGTAAAGACGTTAACCCGGACGAAGCAGTGGCAATCGGTGCTGCCGTTCAGGGGGGTGTATTGACTGGTGATGTGAAAGACGTGCTGCTGCTGGACGTTACCCCGCTGTCTCTGGGTATCGAAACCATGGGTGGCGTGATGACTCCACTGATCGCGAAAAACACCACTATCCCGACCAAGCACAGCCAGGTGTTCTCTACCGCTGAAGACAACCAGTCTGCGGTAACCATCCACGTGCTGCAGGGTGAACGTAAACGCGCCGCTGATAACAAAGATCTGGGTCAATTTAACCTGGATGGTATCAGCCCGGCTCCGCGCGGTATGCCGCAGATCGAAGTTACTTTTGACATCGATGCCGACGGTATCCTGCACGTTTCCGCGAAAGACAAAAACAGCGGTAAAGAGCAGAAGATCACCATCAAGGCTTCTTCTGGTCTGAACGAAGAAGAAATTCAGAAAATGGTTCGCGAAGCAGAAGCGAACGCAGAATCTGACCGTAAGTTTGAAGAGCTGGTTCAGACTCGTAACCAGGGTGACCATCTGCTGCACAGCACTCGTAAGCAGGTTGAAGAAGCAGGCGACAAACTGCCAGCTGACGACAAAACTGCCATCGAGTCTGCACTGACCGCGCTGGAAACTTCTCTGAAAGGCGAAGACAAAGCGGATATCGAAGCGAAAATGCAGGCGCTGGCACAGGTTTCCCAGAAACTGATGGAAATCGCTCAGCAGCAGCACGCACAGCAGCAGGCTAGCGCAGCAGGCGCTGATGCTTCTGCAAACAACGCAAAAGATGACGACGTTGTCGATGCCGAGTTTGAAGAAGTGAAAGACAAAAAATAATCGCCCTTTGAACGGGTAATTACTGGCACGGGCGAAGAGGTTTCCTCTCCGCCCGTGCACGCATGTTAGGGGCAGATAAAAAGAGATGGCTAAGCAAGACTATTACGAGATTTTAGGCGTTTCCAAATCAGCGGAAGAGCGTGAAATCAAAAAGGCCTACAAGCGCCTGGCCATGAAATTTCACCCGGACCGCAACCAGGGTGATAAAGAGGCCGAAGCCAAGTTTAAAGAGATCAAAGAAGCGTACGAGATCCTGACCGATGCGCAAAAACGTGCGGCTTACGATCAGTACGGTCATGCTGCGTTTGAGCAAGGCGGCATGGGCGGCGGCGGCGGTTTTGGTGGCGGGGCTGACTTCAGCGATATCTTTTGTTGCGTGTTTGGCGATATCTTTGGCGGCGGTCGTGGTCGTCAGCGCGCCTCACGTGGTGCTGATTTACGTTACAACATGGATCTCACTCTGGAAGAAGCCGTGCGTGGCGTCACCAAAGAGATCCGTATTCCGACTCTGGAAGAGTGTGACGTCTGCCACGGTAGCGGTGCGAAGGCAGGTACTCAGCCACAGACCTGTCCAACCTGTCACGGTTCTGGTCAGGTACAGATGCGTCAGGGCTTTTTTGCCGTACAGCAGACCTGTCCACACTGTCAGGGCCGCGGTACGCTGATCAAAGATCCGTGCAACAAATGCCACGGTCATGGTCGCGTTGAGAAAAGCAAAACGCTGTCCGTTAAGATCCCGGCAGGGGTTGATACCGGCGACCGAATTCGTTTAGCGGGCGAAGGTGAAGCCGGTGAACATGGTGCGCCAGCAGGTGATTTGTACGTTCAGGTGCAGGTAAAACAGCACCCAATTTTCGAACGTGAAGGCAATAACCTGTACTGCGAAGTACCGATTAACTTTGCGATGGCTGCGCTGGGCGGCGAGATTGAAGTCCCAACGCTGGACGGTCGCGTGAAGCTAAAAATTCCGGGCGAAACGCAAACTGGCAAACTTTTCCGCATGCGTGGAAAGGGCGTCAAGTCTGTACGCGGTGGCGCTCAGGGCGACCTGCTGTGCCGCGTGGTGGTTGAAACCCCAGTGGGCCTGAACGACAAGCAGAAGCAACTGCTCAAAGATCTGCAGGACAGCTTTGGCGGCCCGACCGGCGAACAAAACAGTCCGCGCTCCAAAAGTTTCTTCGACGGTGTGAAGAAGTTCTTTGACGATCTGACGCGCTAATTCGCAGTTTTATCTCGAATAAAAAGCCTGGGACTGAAAATTCTCAGGCTTTTTTATTTCTGTTTTCCGCTCGGAAAATCTTCATCGGCTTTCTCTGTATAGATCGTAAAAACCGATCTATCAATCACAAATAATCTAATTTTAACGAGCTTTTTGAGGGTGTAAGATAGTATTTACGAAGTATTCACCCAATAGAGAGAATAAAAGTGAAACATCTGCATCGTTTTTTTAGTAGTGACGCCTCGGGGGGCATCATTCTGATCATCGCAGCCGTGGTCGCTATGCTGATGGCAAATATCGGGGTTACCAGTGGATGGTACCACGCCTTTTTGGAAACGCCCGTTCAACTGCGGGTTGGCGCGCTTGAGATCAACAAAAATATGCTGTTGTGGATCAACGACGCGTTGATGGCGGTGTTCTTCCTGTTGATTGGTCTGGAAGTAAAGCGCGAGTTAATGCAAGGTTCGCTGGCCAGTCTGCGTCAGGCGGCGTTCCCGATCATTGCTGCTATCGGGGGCATGATTGTCCCGGCGCTGCTGTACCTGGCATTCAACTATGCCGATCCCATCACCCGTGAAGGGTGGGCGATCCCGGCGGCAACGGATATCGCTTTTGCGTTAGGTGTGCTGGCGTTGTTGGGCAGTCGTGTACCACTGGCGTTGAAAATCTTCCTGATGGCGCTGGCGATTATTGATGACCTCGGCGCTATCGTAATCATCGCACTGTTCTATACCAGCGACCTCTCACTGCTGTCGCTGGGCGTTGCCGCGTGCGCAATCCTTGTTCTGGCAGGATTGAATCTGTGCGGAGTGAGACGCACCGGTATTTATATTCTGGTCGGCGTGGTGCTGTGGACTGCCGTACTGAAGTCTGGCGTGCATGCAACGCTGGCGGGCGTGATCGTGGGCTTCTTCATTCCATTGAAGGAAAAACACGGGCGTTCACCGGCGAAGCGACTGGAGCATGTTCTGCATCCATGGGTGGCATACCTGATCCTGCCACTGTTTGCCTTCGCCAACGCAGGCGTTTCACTGCAGGGCGTCACTATTGATGGACTGACCTCGATATTACCGCTGGGGATCATTGCCGGCCTGTTGATCGGCAAACCGTTGGGTATCAGTCTGTTTTGCTGGCTGGCGTTACGCCTCAAGGTGGCGCAATTGCCGGAAGGAACGAATTTCCAGCAGATTATGGCGGTCGGTATTCTTTGCGGTATTGGCTTTACGATGTCGATTTTTATTGCCAGCCTGGCGTTTGGCAACGTCGATCCTGAGCTGATTAACTGGGCAAAACTGGGGATCCTGATCGGCTCCTTGTTGTCGGCAGTGATAGGTTACTGCTGGTTACGTGCCCGGTTGAACGCATCAGCCTGACGGGATAACCCTTTCGTGACAATTTTCAGGGAGAGAGTATGTCTCATATAAATTACAACCATCTGTACTACTTTTGGCATGTCTATAAAGAAGGGTCAGTGGTTGGTGCAGCAGAAGCGCTTTATCTGACACCGCAGACCATTACCGGGCAGATTAAAGCGCTTGAGGAACGCTTACAGGGAAAATTGTTTAAGCGGAAGGGGCGTGGGCTGGAGCCCAGTGAGTTAGGCGAATTGGTTTTTCGTTACGCGGATAAGATGTTCACCTTAAGCCAGGAAATGCTGGATATCGTGAACTACCGCAAAGAGTCTAATTTGCTGTTCGATGTCGGCGTGGCGGATGCGCTATCGAAGCAGTTGGTCAGCAGCGTACTGGATGCCGCTGTGGTTGAAGATGAACAAATCCATCTGCGTTGTTTTGAGTCAACGCACGAGATGCTGTTGGATCAACTCAGCCAGCATAAGCTGGATATGATTATCTCCGACTGTCCGATTGATTCTACGCAGCAGGAAGGGTTGTTCTCAGTGCGGATAGGCGAGTGCAGCGTGAGTTTTTGGTGCACCAAACCGCTGCCTGAAAAACCATTCCCGGCCTGCCTTGAGGAACGTCGGTTGCTGATCCCTGGACGTCGTTCGATGCTCGGACGTAAGCTGCTGAACTGGATCAACTCACAAGGATTGAATGTCGAAATCCTCGGCGAATTTGATGACGCTGCGCTGATGAAAGCGTTTGGGGCAACGCATAATGCTATTTTTGTTGCACCTACTCTGTATTCGCACAATTTCTATGCTGATGATTCTATTGTTGAAATTGGACGCGTAGAAAATGTGATGGAAGAGTATCACGCCATATTTGCGGAAAGAATGATCCAGCATCCGGCGGTGCAGCGTATTTGCAATGCGGACTACTCGGCATTGTTCAAGCCACAGTAGAAATACTTACCGTAATACTTCCGGCTGCGGTACTCACCCGCAGCCGGTTTCATGCTATAGCCTCAATAAGCTACGATACTGCCCACCTTCGCGGATAAATACCGGAATTTTGTTCAATGGCGCGGCATAGTGCAACGTTTGCCCTCCCGAATAACTCTCGCCGGTCGTAAGATCCGTCCATGTTTTCCCTTCCGGTAGCCAGATATCACGTTCGCGCATACCTTCATGCATTACGGGGGCAATCAGCAGGTCAGGACCAAAACAGTACTGGTCGGTGATTGCCCAACTTGTTTCCTGTTCGGGGAAATCAAAAAACAGGGGGCGCATCACTGGCGTATTGTGCTTACGGGTTTCCTCCATCAGCGCTTTGATATAGGGCTTCAGTTTCTCTCGCAACGCCAGGCAACCCGTCAGTACGTCGCACACGTCCTCACCGTAGCTCCAGACTTCGTTCGGTGCACCGGTAGGACACTGGGCGATGCCATCCCGGTACGGTTGTTCCGGTAAAATCTGCGGATCGCGGTTGCCGTGCAGACGCATCACCGGGCTAAATACGCCCCACTGGAACCAGCGGATCAGCAGTTCATGGAAATGTGGGTCGTGAATATTACCGCCATGAAAACCACCGATATCCGTCGTCCACCACGGGATCCCCGCGATTCCCATATTGAGTCCGGCGGCAAACTGGTTGCGTAGCGATCTAAACGAGGAGTGAATATCACCTGACCAGACCAGTGCGCCATACTTTTGACTGCCGGCCCAGGCGCAGCGTAGCAGGTTGATAACCTTGTCTTCACCATCGGCTTTCATACCATCAAAAAAGGTTTTGGCGTACATTCGCGGGTAGATATTGCCCACTTCCAGTACCGGCCCGGCATGGTAGCGATAGTTGTCATAGTCATAAACGCTGAACTCAGGTTCGGCTTCGTCTAACCAGAATAGCTTCACGCCTTTATCATAATAGTTGCGTTTGGCTTTGCCCCAGACGTAGTCCCGCGCACCCGGATGGGTAGCATCAAAGAAAGTGGTGTTGCCGAGGAAATCCATATTGATCGGCAAGCCACGTTCCGTTTGTACCAGCCAGCCGTTTTCGCGCATCTCCCGATAGCTTTCGGTGCGGTTATCCACCGTCGGCCAGACGGAGACCATCAGCTCAATTCCCAGCGATTTCAGCTCGGCAATCATGGCATCAGGGTCGGGCCAGTCGCGCGCATCGAACATCCAGTCACCCTGATTCGGCCAGTGAAAGAAGTCGATAACGATCACCGAGATAGGCAGATTGCGGCGCTTATATTCGCGGGCAACCTCCAGCAGCTCTGCCTGCGTACGATAGCGGAGTTTGCACTGCCAGAAGCCCATGGCGTAGTCCGGCATCATCGGCGGTGTGCCGGTAGCCAGCGCATATGCCCGGCTAATTTCTGCCGGGGTATCGCCAGCCGTGATCCAGTAGTCCAGCTGTTCGCTGACCTGTGCTTCCCATTCGGTAACGTTGTGGGCAAAGGTTACGCGCCCGACTGCCGGGTTGTTCCATAAAAATCCGTAGCCCAGACTGGAGAGCATAAACGGTACTGAGGCCTGGGAGTTACGTTGCGCCAGCTCAAGAACGCATCCTTTGAGATCCAGGTTAGCCTGTTGATACTGCCCCATACCATAAATTTTTTCCCCTTCGGTGGCTTCGAAGCGGGCTTTAAGTGAATATTTCCCACCCTGAATAGGTCGGAATTCGCGCCCTTCAAGGTTGAGTTCGCTGACGTACTGGCCGTGAGAAGATTCATCCTCGCCAATTTCGCCCCGCAGGCGCCAGAACTCCTGCAACAGAGGTTTGTGTGGATGGCGGTAAAAGGTAACTTGTCCTTTTTGATTGACGATAGCGATAATTTTGCCGTTGGTCAGCGTCGCCTGGTGGTGCTCATAATCAATGTGGCAGTGGCTTTCTGCGACTGGCTCAGTCAATGCCCAGTCTTCATTTCTCATTACCGGCAGATGACGGCCACTGCGTACGCGCAGGCTGTTCTCGCCCCAGGGTTCAATCCATAAATAGCGATCGTTTTGCTGCCAGACCAGGCGATGCGGGTCATGTTGCATAAATGGCATGGTGGTGCCTCCCATATTTCGAGGGTGAAGGTAAAGATCGTTTTTAGTTGATGGTTTCCAGATCGTGGCGAATCTTCTCTTCCATCGCTTCGTATTTACGAAAGAAAAGTAGTGGGATCGCTGCGAGCGCGACGAGTAGGGCGGGTGCCCAGATAAAGGCCCAGGTAATTCCCTCCAGACCCGCAGCACTCTGGGCATGGTTGGGGACATAGCCAAAACTGTTCATGATCCAGGCAGCGAAAGCGGTACCGAGGCCACTACCCATCTTGATGCAGAAGGTGCTGCCGAAGGCGATAAGAATGCCGGTAGCCTTAATACCCGTCTTCCATGCGCCGAAGTCGACTGCGAAGCCCAGCATGGCAAACGGCATTGAGCAGGCGATACCGCTGCCGATATTGCCGAGTACCCAGGCGGCGATGAGAAAAGGAATGTTGTCCGCTGCCAGCCACATCATGATGCCGCCAAGCGTGGCGACCAGCAGACCGCCTACCCATATCCACCTTTTAGCCAGGTATTTGCTAAAGAAGGGGATAGCGATGATAAACAGGATCTGAATTGTCGCCAGGCTGTTAATCAGCGGAACCAGATCTTTGCGGTCGAGGTTGTAGGTAAGATAGTAGACAATCGTTGTGGAGCGTTGTTGTAGGGCAATCCAGAAGATCAGGTTTGCCAGCACCATCAGGATCCATGGCCAGTTGCCTTTCATTGCCGCAAAACTCTTTTTCATCGGCAATTTAGGTTCTTGTTGAATTTTATCCGTATTCATTTCTCGGATATTTTTAAAGGCGAAAAGCGTTAACGAACAGGATATTACGGCAAATATAATCGCCGTATAAATAAAACCCGCATGATCATTTCCGTTACCTAAAAAAGCAACTAACGGCAGTGCGGTCGCATTCATTAATAAAACCCCAATTTGCCCACCGGTCATTCGCCAGGAATTTAAAACCAGTCTTTCCTTAGGAGATAAGGTCATCAGGGGTAATATTGCACTGAGCGGTGTATTAAGTCCGGTAAATAGAATGCTGGCAATCATATAAGATATTGCTGCATAGATAGCTTTTCCGGTCATACTGATATCAGGAGACCAAAATGACAGGGCGCTGAATACGGCAAAAGGTAATGGCAACCATAAAAACCAGGGGCGGCATTTACCGTAACGCGAACGCGTTTTATCGATGATGATCCCCCATATGGGGGCGTCTATGCCATCGACAATACGCGCCAGCAGCAGGATGACGCCTGCTACGGCGAGGCTAATACCTGCAACGTCTGTGTAGAAATATAAAATGTAAGTTGAACCGAAACAATACAGCAGATTACCCGCCACATCCAAAGAGCCGTAGCTAATACGCTGTAGTAAAGATAATGATGTTGACCCGCATGACTGGGTATCCTCAATAACAGAACTCATAATAATAACTCCGATACTGGAACGATACGCCCAGAAAAACAGCTTCTACTTTCCAAGCAAGTTTTAAATATTATTTTTTATGTCGTTACTGAATTTAACCTCAGATTAAAATGAGTGAGTAAGGTGTACATGAAAAGTAGTTAACCCTACCGCAGCAATCAATTATCAAATCTTACATCAGGATTGCGTTTATTCGTTTTTGAATGAACGATGTTTCTATTTGCTAAGGTGGTCACAGTTTTTTTAATAATGAAATAAAAAAAGGAAAACAGTGAAAGAAAATAACTTTCACGTATTACGCGACGCGACTGAGGAAGGGATAGCTGAAAAAACAGGCTGGTCAGGAAGAGTGTGAACGAGCGAGAACAACATCAGTGGCTAAAGAGAAAAACGTCAGATAGCAGGCATAAAAAAACCCGCTTGCGCGGGTTTTTCACAAAGCGACAACAAGCAGGCGATTAAGCCAGTTTGTTGATCTGTGCAGTCAGGTTTGCTTTATGACGTGCAGCTTTGTTTTTGTGGATCAGACCTTTAGCAGCCTGACGGTCCACGATTGGTTGCATTTCGTTAAATGCTTTCAGTGCAGTAGCTTTGTCGCCAGCTTCGATAGCTGCGTATACTTTCTTGATGAAAGTACGCATCATAGAGCGACGGCTAGCGTTGTGCTTGCGGGCCTTTTCAGACTGAACGGCGCGCTTCTTAGCTGATTTGATATTAGCCAAGGTCCAACTCCCAAATGTGTTCTATATGGACAATTCAAAGGCCGAGGAATATGCCCTTTTAGCCTTCTTTTGTCAATGGATTTGTGCAAATAAGCGCCGTTTAAATTGCAGCACTCGTTGCGTAGTGATGGCGCAGGATTCTACCAGCTTGCGTGGCGTGAATACAGCTTTTCCACGAGAAAAATTGCATTGGCGTGCCCGTGAAGGTCTGCAATTTGTTTCATAACAATGAAAACAATCCTCTTTCTGTTTCGTAGAAACAATCGCCGGTTAACGTTGACCGCGGTACAGGGTATACTTTCACGATTTTCACTGTTTTGAGCCAGACATGAAGCTGATACGAGGCATACATAATCTCAGTCAGGCCCCGCATGGGTGTGTGCTGACTATTGGTAATTTCGACGGCGTGCACCGTGGCCACCGTGCGTTGCTGCAGGGTTTACGGGAAGAAGGGCGCAAACGCAATTTACCGGTGATGGTGATGATTTTCGAGCCGCAGCCGCTGGAGCTGTTTGCGACCGACAAGTCACCTGCGCGCCTCACTCGCCTGCGCGAAAAACTGCGTTATCTGGCGGAATGCGGCGTGGACTACGTGCTGTGCGTGCGTTTTGACAGGCGCTTTGCGGCATTAACGGCGCAGACCTTCATCAGCGATCTGCTGGTTAAGCGCCTTGGTGTACAATTTCTTGCCGTTGGTGATGATTTCCGCTTTGGCGCTAGCCGAGCGGGCGATTTCTTGTTATTACAGGAAGCGGGCGCTGAGTATGGTTTTGATATCACCAGCACCCAAACCTTCTGCGAAGGCGGTGTGCGCATTAGCAGCACCGCGGTACGTCAGGCGCTGGCAGAAGATAACCTGCAACTGGCCGAAAGCCTGCTTGGGCATCCTTTTACTATCTCAGGACGTGTCGTTCACGGTGATGAATTAGGGCGCACCATCGGTTTTCCGACGGCAAACTTACCGCTGCGTCGCCAGGTTTCTCCGGTGAAAGGGGTTTATGCGGTTGAAGTGATGGGACTGGGCGATAAACCGTTGCCCGGCGTCGCCAACATCGGCACCCGCCCGACGGTAGCAGGCGTACGCCAACAGTTGGAAGTGCATCTATTGGACGTTGTAATGGACCTGTATGGTCGCCATATAGATGTAGTACTGCGTAAAAAAATACGCAGCGAACAGCGATTTGCCTCGCTGGATGAACTAAAAGCGCAGATTGCGCGTGATGAGTTGACTGCCCGTGAATTTTTTGGGCTAACAAAACCGGCTTAATGCCTATACGAGTTTTAAATACGGAACCGAGAATCTGATGAGTGACTATAAATCAACCCTGAATTTGCCGGAAACAGGGTTCCCGATGCGCGGCGATCTCGCCAAGCGCGAACCGGGAATGCTGGCGCGTTGGACTGATGATGACCTGTACGGCATCATTCGTGCGGCCAAAAAAGGCAAAAAAACCTTCATTCTGCATGATGGCCCTCCTTATGCGAATGGCAGCATTCATATTGGTCACTCGGTTAACAAGATTCTGAAAGACATTATCGTGAAGTCCAAAGGACTCACGGGTTATGACTCGCCTTACGTTCCGGGCTGGGACTGCCACGGTCTGCCGATCGAGCTGAAAGTAGAGCAGGAATACGGCAAACCGGGCGAGAAGTTTACCGCCGCTGAATTCCGTGCCAAGTGCCGCGAATACGCAGCGACCCAGGTTGACGGTCAGCGTAAAGACTTTATCCGTCTTGGCGTACTGGGCGACTGGTCGCATCCGTACCTGACCATGGACTTCAAAACCGAAGCCAACATCATTCGTGCGCTGGGTAAAATCATCGGTAACGGTCACCTGCACAAAGGTGCGAAGCCGGTGCACTGGTGCGTTGACTGCCGTTCCGCGCTGGCGGAAGCGGAAGTTGAGTATTATGACAAAACCTCCCCGTCCATCGACGTGGCGTTCCACGCCGCCGATCAGGATGCGGTGAAAGCGAAATTTGGCGTTTCTGACGTCAACGGCCCGATCTCTCTGGTTATCTGGACCACTACCCCGTGGACGTTACCGGCGAACCGCGCAATCTCTCTGGCACCTGATTTTGACTATGCGCTGGTGCAGATTGACGGCCAGGCTGTGATTCTGGCGAAAGATCTGGTTGAAAGTGTTATGCAGCGTATTGGCGCGGCTGAATACACCATTCTCGGCACCGTTAAAGGCGCTGAGCTGGAACTGCTGCGCTTTACCCATCCGTTTATGGGCTTTGATGTGCCAGCTATCCTTGGCGATCACGTTACGCTGGATGCGGGTACCGGTGCGGTTCATACCGCTGGCGGTCACGGTCCGGATGACTACGTCATCAGCCAGAAATACGGTCTGGAAATCGCTAACCCGGTTGGCCCGGACGGCGCATACCTGGCGGGTACTTATCCGGATCTGGACGGCGTGAACGTCTTTAAAGCCAACGACAAAATCGTTGCGCTGCTGAGCGAAAAAGGTGCGCTGCTGCACGTTGAGAAGATGCAGCACAGCTACCCATGCTGCTGGCGTCACAAGTCACCGATCATCTTCCGTGCGACGCCGCAGTGGTTCGTCAGCATGGATCAGAAAGGCCTGCGCGCGCAGTCCCTGAAAGAGATCAAAGGCGTGCAGTGGATCCCGGACTGGGGCCAGGCGCGTATTGAATCGATGGTTGCCAACCGTCCTGACTGGTGTATCTCTCGTCAGCGTACGTGGGGTGTGCCGATGTCTCTGTTTGTTCACAAAGACACCGAAGAGCTGCATCCGCGCGCTATCGAACTGATGGAAGAAGTGGCTAAACGCGTTGAAGTTGACGGCATCCAGGCGTGGTGGGATCTCGATCCGAAAGATATCCTCGGTGACGAAGCTGACCAGTATGTCAAAGTCCCGGATACGCTGGACGTGTGGTTCGACTCTGGTTCAACCCACTCCTCCGTCGTGGACGTACGTCCTGAGTTTGCAGGCCATGCGGCAGATATGTATCTGGAAGGCTCTGACCAGCACCGTGGCTGGTTCATGTCATCTCTGATGATCTCCCCCGCCATGAAAGGCAAAGCACCTTATCGCCAGGTACTGACTCACGGTTTCACCGTTGATGGTCAGGGCCGTAAGATGTCCAAGTCTATCGGTAACACCGTTTCTCCGCAGGACGTGATGAACAAACTGGGCGCGGATATTCTGCGTCTGTGGGTGGCTTCAACCGACTATACAGGTGAAATGGCCGTTTCTGACGAAATTCTGAAACGTGCTGCCGACAGCTATCGTCGTATCCGTAACACCGCGCGCTTCCTGCTGGCGAACCTGAACGGGTTCGATCCGGTTAAAGACATGGTGAAACCGGAAGAGATGGTGGTGCTGGACAGGTGGGCGGTAGGTTGTGCGCAAGCGGCGCAGGACGAAATCCTGAAAGCCTATGAAGCCTATGACTTCCACGAAGTGGTACAGCGCCTGATGCGCTTCTGCTCCGTCGAAATGGGTTCGTTCTACCTCGACATCATCAAAGACCGTCAGTACACCGCGAAAGCGGACAGCGTGGCGCGTCGTAGCTGCCAAACTGCGCTGTTCCATATCGCTGAAGCGCTGGTTCGTTGGATGGGGCCGATCATGTCCTTCACCGCCGATGAAATCTGGGGCTACCTGCCGGGCGATCGTGAGAAGTACGTCTTTACCGGTGAGTGGTACGAAGGTCTGTTTGGCTTAGGCGAAACCGAAGCGATGAACGATGCCTTCTGGGACGAGCTGTTGAAAGTGCGTGGCGAAGTGAACAAAGTCATCGAACAGGCGCGTGCGGATAAGAAAGTCGGTGGTTCTCTGGAGGCTGCAGTGACCCTGTACGCTGAACCTGAGCTGGCGGCGAAACTGACCGCGCTGGGCGAAGAGTTGCGTTTTGTACTTCTGACCTCTGGTGCGACGGTTGCGGATTATGCAGCGGCTCCTGCTGATGCTCAGCAGAGCGAACTGCTCAAAGGTCTGAAAATCGTACTGAGCAAAGCCGAAGGTGAGAAATGCCCGCGCTGCTGGCATTACACTACCGACGTCGGCCAGGTGGCGGAACATGCAGATATCTGCGGACGCTGTGTCAGCAACATCGCCGGTGATGGCGAACAACGTAAGTTTGCCTGATGAGTAAGCCTCTTTGTTCAACAGGACTACGCTGGCTGTGGCTGGTGGTAGTCGTGCTGATTATCGATTTAGGCAGCAAATACCTGATCCTCCAGAACTTTGCTCTGGGGGATACGGTGTCGCTGTTTCCGTCGCTTAATCTGCACTACGCGCGTAACTATGGTGCGGCGTTTAGCTTCTTAGCCGACAGCGGCGGCTGGCAACGTTGGTTCTTTGCCGGAATCGCCATCGGTATTTGCGTCATCCTGATGGTGATGATGTATCGCTCGAAGGCGACCCAGAAGCTGAACAACATCGCGTATGCGTTAATCATTGGCGGTGCACTGGGCAACTTGTTCGACCGCCTGTGGCACGGATTCGTGGTTGATATGATTGACTTTTACGTCGGCGACTGGCATTTCGCGACCTTCAATCTGGCCGATACTGCTATCTGTATCGGCGCGGCATTGATTGTTCTCGAAGGCTTCCTGCCGTCGAAAGAGAAAAAAGCCGCATAAAAAAATGCCGGATGGCGCTATGCTAATCCGGCCTACAATATACTGCGATCCTTGTTTGCCCGGTAAGCGTATCGCCACCGGGCAAACAGGCGGCAGCAATTTTAAAGAGCAACCTGCATGTCTAAATCAGTACAGAGTAACAGTGCGGTGCTGGTGCACTTCACCCTTAAGCTCGACGATGGCTCAACCGCAGAGTCAACCCGCAATAACGGCAAGCCTGCGCTGTTTCGCCTGGGCGACGGTTCTCTGTCTGAAGGACTGGAACAACACCTGCTGGGGCTAAAAGAAGGTGATAAAACCACTTTTGCTCTGGAACCGGATGCCGCCTTTGGCGTGTCAAGTCCGGACTTAATTCAGTATTTCTCGCGTCGGGAGTTTATGGACGCGGGCGAGCCAGAAATTGGCGCTATCATGCTCTTTACCGCAATGGACGGCAGTGAGATGCCTGGCGTGATCCGCGAAATCAACGGTGATTCGATCACGGTTGATTTCAACCATCCGCTGGCCGGGCATACCGTTCATTTTGATATTGAAGTGCTGGAAGTCGAACCGGCACTGGAGGCGTAAAATGCAGATCCTGTTGGCCAACCCGCGCGGTTTTTGCGCTGGCGTAGACCGCGCTATCAGCATTGTGGAAAACGCGCTGGCTATTTATGGCGCGCCGATTTATGTCCGTCACGAAGTGGTGCATAACCGCTATGTGGTGGATAGCCTGCGCGAGCGCGGCGCTATTTTTATCGAGCAAATCAGCGAAGTGCCGGATGGCGCGATCCTGATTTTCTCCGCTCATGGCGTATCTCAGGCGGTGCGTAACGAAGCCAAAGGCCGTGACCTCACGGTTTTTGATGCGACCTGCCCGCTGGTAACTAAAGTGCATATGGAAGTTGCCCGCGCCAGTCGTCGTGGCGAAGAATCCATTCTGATTGGGCACGCCGGGCACCCGGAAGTCGAAGGCACAATGGGCCAGTACAGCAACCCGCAAGGGGGAATGTATCTGGTTGAATCACCGGATGATGTGCTGAAACTGAATGTGAAAAATGAAGGAAAATTATCCTTCATGACGCAGACAACGCTTTCCGTTGACGACACTTCTGACGTTATTGATGCGCTGCGTCAACGCTTCCCGAAAATTGTCGGGCCGCGCAAAGACGATATCTGTTATGCCACCACCAACCGTCAGGAAGCGGTTCGCGCGCTGGCGGAACAGGCTGATGTTGTGCTGGTGGTCGGCTCTAAGAACTCCTCTAACTCCAACCGTCTGGCTGAACTGGCCCAGCGAATGGGGAAAGCGGCGTATTTGATTGACGATGCGACCGACATTCAGGAAGCGTGGGTGAAAGAAGCGAAGTGTGTGGGCGTGACGGCCGGAGCCTCGGCGCCGGATATCCTGGTGCAAAACGTGATTGCTCGCCTGCAAGAGCTTGGTGGTGGGGAAGCGATCCCACTGGAAGGCCGCGAAGAGAACATCGTTTTCGAAGTGCCGAAAGAGCTGCGTGTGGATGTTCGTGAAGTAGAGTAAGTCTTTCCGGTTACGATTATGAGAAGATGCCAGACTTAACGTCTGGCATTTTTTTATGGAGAAACCATGCGCTTACCGATCATTCTTGATACCGATCCCGGCATTGATGATGCCGCCGCCATTGCCGCCGCGCTGTTTGCCCCTGAGCTGGATCTGCAACTGATGACCACGGTAGCAGGCAATGTGTCGGTGGAGAAAACCACCCGTAATGCGTTGCAACTGCTGCACTTCTGGAATGCGGATGTTCCGCTGGCGCAGGGAGCATCAATGCCGCTGGTGCGGCCGCTGCGTGATGCCGCTTCCGTGCACGGCGAGTCCGGTATGGAAGGGTATGAATTTGTCGAACACGACCGCCAGGCGATGGCAAAACCCGCCTTCCAGGCGATTCGCGATGCGCTGATGCATGCCCCGCAGCCCGTGACGCTGGTGGCAATTGGCCCGCTGACCAACATTGCGCTGCTGCTGACCCATTATCCTGAATGCGTATTCAACATTCAGCGTCTGGTGATTATGGGCGGCTCTGCCGGACGCGGGAACTTCACACCCAACGCCGAGTTTAATATTGCTATCGATCCCGAGGCCGCAGCGAAAGTCTTCCAGAGTGGGCTGGAGATTGTGATGTGTGGGCTGGATGTGACCAATCAGGCCATGCTCGCCCCAGACTATCTGGCGACGTTGCCTCAGCTTAACCAGACGGGAAAAATGCTGCACGCGTTGTTTAGCCATTACCGTAGCGGCAGCATGAATACGGGGCTGCGAATGCACGACCTGTGCGCTATTGCCTGGCTGGTGCGCCCGGAACTGTTTACCCTGCAGCCGTGCTTCGTGGCGGTTGAAACCCAGGGCGAATATACCTCGGGTACGACGGTAGTGGACATTGAAGGACGCTTGGGGCATCCGGCAAATGCGCAGGTTGCGCTGGATCTTGACGTTGAGGGATTCCAGCAGTGGGTGGCAGAGGTATTTGCCCGCGCGCTGTAATCAGGTGTTGTGCAACGGCACCTTCTCGCTGAGATAATCAATCATCGCCCGCATTCTGGCGGGCATATGTTGATTGCGCGTCCATAGCAGCCACAGTTCCCCGCTGTAGTCGCTGATAAATTCCCATTCTGGCAGTACCTGGACAATCTCGCCATTGGCGAGTGCCTCGCTGGCGGTGAACAGTGCCGATTCCCAGATCCTTTTTACCGCGTCAAGACGTACACCGGTGTGGTTGGCGGCGTAGCGGCCATGAGTCTGAATGGTCTCCATGCGCTCACCGCGTCGAAACTTCCAACGTGAATCCGCAGGTGTCTCGCCAAGACTGATACAGCTATGCTCTCGCAGTGCCTGCGGGTGCTCGGGCGTACCGTGCTTGCGTAAGTATTCGGGGGTTGCGCATATCACATGGCTGACCGGCATCAGCGGTTTCCCGTACAGGCCCGGGGAGGGCGACTGACTGATGCGCAGTGCAAGGTCGACGCCGTCGTCGATTAAATCCATATACCGGTCTTCCAGCCGAAGGCAGACGTCCACTTGCGGGTAGCGCGTAAAGAATTCGGCCATCAGTGGATGAATGACAAATCGCCCCACCGCTTTCGGCACGCTGAGGGTCAGTTGCCCTTGCGCGATGGTTTGTCGACTGCTGCCTGAGTCGACGGCCATTTGTGCCGCATGCAGCATTTCCTGCGCGTGTGCATACACAATTTTGCCCGTTTCGCTGAGCGCCAGCTTGCGCGTCGTACGGTGCAGCAGCTTACTGCCCAACGCCTTCTCGAGGCGTGAAGCGCTGCGGCTAATAGCGGAAGGCGTAGCACCCGAGGCTTTGGCGGCGGCGGAGAAGCTCCCCTGGTCGATAATCAACACAAAGGTGGCAAGGTCGGGAAGAAGATTAGGGTTCATTTGTGCGTACCAGGCAAAGAAGCATTGAACCAGCGCAGGATTATCGCCGTCAGTAAAGTGAATATACTCTTCCCATCAAGAGGAGAGCAATCATGACTGAACGTCTTTATTACACCAGCGATAACACTGAAGGCCAGGCTAACTTACTGAGTTGCTCGGCTGAGCCGGATGGACGGTACGCGGTGGTACTGGATAGAACCCTTTTTCACCCGCAGGGCGGGCAGCCTGCGGATGCGGGCTGGATTGATGGTGAGCGGGTTGAAACAGTCCTCGCGCGCGGTGACGATGTGGTGCACATTGTGGCAAAACCGCTCCTCCCCGGCATCGTGAACCTGCGTGTGGATGTCGCGTTGCGTCAACTGCACGCCCGCCTGCACTCGGCAGGACATCTTATCGGCCTGGCGGGTACAGCGTTTGGCTGGCTCCCGGTGAAAGCACACCATTGGCCCAATGAGGGCATTACTTTCGCCGCCGGTGAAAACGGCACGTTACCGGATACGCTATCGTTGCAGGAGAAAATCAACGCCTGGCAGGCAGACAATCTCGCCAGACAAGTGACATTCACCGACGGGTTGCGGCAGGTTGGATTTGGTCATCTCCTCGCTTATCCCTGCGGAGGGACGCATGTTGCCCATCTCTCTGAGATTGGACCGGTGACGATTACTCAGGTGAAGATGAAAAAAGGGCAAATGATCGTCAACTACACGCTCGTGCCATAAAACCACATTCGCGAAAATATCTACGCAGACTGGCTGGTTTCTGCTCGTATTTCCGTCGTTTTCCCATCATTTTGCGCCATACTGAGTAAGTTTGACTTCTTTCCTGTGCTCCAGCAATGATTCATCCTGCGGGATGAATCATGTCTTTTACTGATATTCCCCTCTGTTTATCATTAAATTCTAATTATGGGTGTTTTCAGCTAGCGGCCTCCGGGCGCGCTGGTTACTCTGAAAACGGTTTACGCAAATTTTATAAAAGAGAATAGCTATGCATGAAGCACAAATCCGTGTCGCCATTGCCGGCGCCGGTGGCCGCATGGGACGGCAGTTAATCCAGGCCGCCATGGCGATGGAAGGTGTTCAATTGGGTGCCGCGTTAGAGCGCGAAGGCTCGTCCTTACTGGGAAGCGATGCCGGAGAATTAGCGGGGGCCGGAAAAACGGGCGTTACCGTGCAAAGCAGCCTTGACGCGGTGAAAGATGATTTCGATGTTTTCATCGATTTTACCCGCCCGGAAGGCACGCTGGCGCATCTGGCGTTTTGCCGCCAGCACGGTAAAGGGATGGTGATTGGCACCACCGGCTTTGACGATGCCGGTAAACAGGCTATTCGTGATGCCGCGCAGGAGATTGCGATTGTTTTCGCCGCGAACTTTAGCGTCGGCGTGAACGTTATGCTTAAGCTGCTGGAGAAGGCGGCGAAAGTGATGGGCGATTACACCGATATTGAGATTATTGAAGCTCACCACCGCCATAAAGTTGATGCGCCGTCAGGCACTGCGCTGGCGATGGGCGAGGCGATTGCCGGGGCGCTGGATAAGGATTTAAAAGAGTGTGCCGTCTATTCGCGTGAAGGTTACACCGGCGAGCGCGTACCGGGCACGATCGGTTTTGCCACGGTGCGGGCGGGGGATATCGTCGGTGAGCATACCGCGATGTTTGCTGATATTGGCGAGCGTATTGAGATCACGCATAAAGCGTCCAGCCGCATGACTTTTGCCAATGGCGCAGTGCGTTCGGCAATTTGGCTAAAATCAAAGTCAAATGGTCTTTTTGATATGAAAGATGTGCTTGATTTACGCAGTTTATAGCTTTCATTACCCTTCGTGATGTGGTTATTGTAATCATAATTATTTGATTACATAGGGCGATATTTTATTGCCCTTTTATTTTTGGCTTCTGAATGTGTTTTTTCTTTTAATTGGTTATTTGTCTATGTTTTGTTGGGTAATTCTGTTATCTCAATGTAAATTTTGACCAAATGGTCCACTTTTTTCTCTCCCGCATTCTGTTTTTACACTCTTTGTCTGCCGCAAGCGTTTTCCACCCTGAGTTAGCTGATCTTTTTGCCTGTTAAATCGTGTGTTTTATCCCAGTGGCGCAAAATAATAATAAAAAAAGCCCTTTTGGGTAGACTTTTGTGTGAGCTATCTCTAGAATGCCGCCGTTTGCCAGAAATCCATAGGTAAGCAAATTTGCATTGATTCATGAGGTGTTAATGAATTAATATGCAAATAAAGTGAGTGAATATTCTCTGGAGGGTGTTTTGATTAAGTCAGCGCTATTGGTTCTGGAAGACGGAACCCAGTTTCACGGTCGGGCCATAGGGGCAACAGGTTCGGCGGTTGGGGAAGTCGTTTTCAATACTTCAATGACCGGTTATCAAGAAATCCTCACTGATCCTTCCTATTCCCGCCAAATCGTCACTCTTACTTATCCTCATATTGGTAATGTCGGCACCAACGCCGCCGATGAAGAATCTTCTCAGGTACATGCGCAAGGCCTGGTCATCCGCGACCTGCCGCTGAT